>MOXH01000001.1_pt1 | contig 64147 bp, 55 predicted proteins | sample 1471181 | NCBI WGS metagenome assembly MOXH01 (sample SAMN05806436, study PRJNA327811) | mollusc metagenome | isolation source: Phylotype A (SB4) bacterial symbionts from gill | host: Thyasira cf. gouldii | place: Canada: Bonne Bay, Newfoundland | collected 2010-05-07
CCTCAAATGACCGGAAAAAATGACTCAAAATGGACTTCCCTCGCTACGGTGCCTATTCTCGGACAGGCTCCTAGAGGGTGTGCATCCAGGTACAGGCTGATAATAAAAGAGAGATCCTCATCAACCAGCCGGAATTGGCGCAATTGAACTTGCGTTTGTACTCTTTTCTCCGAGCTATTTTAATGCTATAGGGAATCCACTATGTACGAAAAACTACATAAATTCGAGCAGCTCCTCTTTGATATCAGTGCCGTTTCCCTACTGCTCTTCTACTCCTATTCTGCTGTGGTGGCACCTGCGGCCACCCAGTTCCATCGCGGTATCTATGTCATCGCCACCTATGTGTTGGTGTTTCTGATCTACCGCTCAAAATCGACCATCATGCGGGTGGTGGACTATCTTCTGATTCTTCTCTCCACTCTCACCATCGGCTACTGGATGTACAATTTCGAGGTGATTAACTATCGCACCGGTGCCGAGACCGACCTTGATATGGCTGTCGCGGTGGTAGGTGTGTTGTTGGGCATTGAGCTGGCGCGACGGGTTGTTGGTATCATTTTCGTAATTATTGGCGTAGTGATGCTCCTCTATGGTGTCTATGGTGACGTGATGCCGGATCTTATCTCTCATGCAGGGGATACCTTTCCACAACTCTGTACTTCAATTTTCTATAAGAGTGATGGTGTCTTTGGCATTATGGCCAATGTACTGGCCACCTATATTTTACTGTTTGTCTTTTTCGGCGCCTTCCTCAACAAGTGCGGCGCCCAGAAGTTTTTTGTCGACTTCCCGCTTGCTGCGGTGGGTCACAAAATAGGTGGTCCCGGTAAAGTTGCGGTAATTGCCTCCGGTCTGTTTGGCTCCATCTCCGGCAGTGCCATTGCCAATGTAGTCTCCACCGGTTCATTCACCATCCCGATGATGAAGAAAGCGGGCTTTAAGCCTCATATTGCCGGTGGCATCGAGCCTGCGGCCTCTATTGGCGGTATGTTTATGCCGCCAATCATGGGTGCCGGTGGCTTTATCATGGCCGAACTCACCGGTGTGCCCTATTCCCAGATTATGCTGGTGGCTATCTTCCCGGCGATGATGTACTTCTTTAGCGTCTATGTCATGGTTCATTACGAAGCGAAGAAAAATAACCTCGTGGGTGAGAGGTCTGAGCAGAGTGCCATGGAGATCTTCAAGCGTGAGTGGTACTACATATTGCCGCTGGTGGTTATCACCATCTTTATGCTTTACGGCTACTCGCCAGGTTACTCGGCAATTCTTGGAATTGTCGCCTGTATTGCCGTCAGTTGGGTGCGTAAAGAGACACAGATTGGTCCGAAAGAGTTCCTGGAAGCGGCCCGTGGCGGTGCCGAGAGCAGTTTGAAGATCGGTGCCACGGTGGGTGTAATCGGTATCATTATCGGTGTGCTGACATTTAGCGGCCTGGTGCTCACCTTTGCCGATATCGTTATTGAATTGGCAGACGGCTCCTTGATCCTGACCATCTTCTTTATCGCCCTCGCCTCCCTGATTCTCGGCATGGGGGTACCCGTTACGGCCGCCTATCTGGTTACGGCTGTAGTAGCGGTGCCTGCGCTTACCCACTTGGGTGTCAATATGATCGCCGCCCATATGATCGTCTATTGGCTCTCTCAGGATTCCAATATCACGCCACCGGTCTGTATTGCCGCCTTTGCCGGGGCCACCATCGCCAAGGCGAATATGTGGAAGACCGCCTTCTCCGCTTTCAAGTTCGCCAAGTTCCTCTATCTTGGCCCGTTCCTCTTCGGTTATGTACCGGCCTTCTCCCTCGACGGTTCGTCCATGGATATAGTCAAGGCGTTCATCTTGATTATTCTCGGCACCTGGGCCTACTCCTGGATGTTGAGTGGCATCTGGTGGGGCAGCCTGAAAAATCTATTCAGCGGTAAAGCGTCTGCATGAGATAGCTTATCTCATCCCATTCAAGGAGCGGCGCCTCGCCACGATGAGTGTTGCACACACTCTGCAACATCCCATCAGGGATCGGAGTCAAAATTGGCTAAGCTATTGATATTGTATGATTAGGCCCAGTAAGGTATCGGAGTCGCTTCCGTACGGTAGGGGTCGGAGTCAAACCGTGATACAAAGGTAGGTAAAATTGATGTGGTAGGACGGTTTGACTCCGCCCCGAGGATGACGGCCCCCTATGGCACGGACTTTCTGAGAAGTTACTCGTTTGCGATACAATTATGGGAATATCCACATATTTTTGATGCAAACGACTTCGACCCAAGCACCCATTCTTTTAGGCGATGATCTCTGCCCCCTGCATTCTCTAGATCGTCCACGGTAGGGTTCAAATTAAGTTGCAGTAGTGGCTGTTTATTGCGAGGTTTTTCGCATTAAATAACTCTATGCAAGCCACCTATAATATTTATAGAATACCCTGTTTTTAAAGGCCTTCAAGCTTTCTCTCTCCAGTAAAAGGTGAAATGTCCATGTCCGAGGACCTGAAAAAAAGTGCCCTCCATTATCACTCTCATCCCCGTCCAGGGAAGCTGGAGATAAAGGCGACCAAACCCCTGGCTAACTCCCATGACCTGGCCCTCGCATACTCCCCTGGAGTGGCCTACGCCTGTAGCGCAATCGAAGAGAATCCACTGACCGCAGCGGACTATACCGCTCGTGGAAACCTTGTGGCAGTGATTACCAATGGCACCGCAGTTTTGGGCCTTGGGGCGATCGGTAGCCTCGCCTCCAAGCCGGTGATGGAGGGTAAGGCCGTCTTATTCAAGGAGTTCGCTGATATCGATGTCTTTGACATCGAGGTGGATGAACTGGATCCGCAAAAATTCATCGATACAGTAGCGCGGCTGGAACCCACTTTTGGCGGTATCAACCTGGAGGATATTAAGGCACCTGAGTGCTTCATTATTGAAAAAGGGCTGAAGGAGCGGATGAATATTCCGGTCTTTCACGATGATCAGCACGGCACGGCTATTGTTGTTGCGGCGGCGATCTACAATGGTCTGCGGGTGGTCGGTAAGAAGATGGATGAGGTCAGGCTGGTCGCCTCTGGTGCCGGTGCGGCGGCACTTGCCTGTCTCGATCTGTTGGTTGAGCTGGGCCTTAAAAAGGAAAATATTATCGTCACTGATATCGCCGGTGTGGTCTATCAGGGGCGTAGTGAGGAGATGGATCCCTACAAGGCTCGCTATGCGGTGGTCACCGATAAGCGCCGCCTCCAAGAGGTACTGCCCGGTGCCGATGTCTTTCTTGGATTATCTGCCGGCGGTGTGTTGAAGCCCGAGTACCTCAAGGAGATGGCACCACGACCACTGATCATGGCCCTGGCCAACCCCACACCCGAGATTATGCCCGACCTGGTAAAGGCGGTGCGCCCGGATGCAGTGATCGGCACAGGTCGATCAGATTTCCCCAATCAAGTAAACAATGTCCTCTGTTTTCCCTTCCTCTTTCGTGGGGCCCTGGATGTAGGTGCTACGGAGATCAATGAGGCGATGAAGAAGGCTGCGGTGCGTGCTATTGCAGATTTGGCCATGGCCCAGACCTCGGATATTGTGCGTTCCGCCTATGGTGGTGACCAGTTGCGCTTTGGCCCTGAGTATTTGATACCCAAGCCTTTCGATCCTCGCCTGATGGGCTGTGTAGCACCGGCGGTGGCTCGGGCGGCGATGAAGAGTGGTGTTGCCCTGCGGCCGATTACCGACTTGGATGGTTATCAGCAGCAGTTGCACCAGTCGGTATTTCGCAGCGGTATGACGATGCGGCCGATCTTTGATAAGGCGCGGGAGAAGGCGCCTCGTGTGGTCTACGCCGAGGGGGAGGATGATAAGGTGCTGCAGGTGGTGCAGCAGGTTTTGGAGCAGGGTATTGCCGAGCCCATATTAATTGGTCGGCGTGAGGTGGTGGAGCGGCATATCGAAGCACTGGGGCTGAAACTTGAGGTCGGCAGAGACTTTGAGCTGGTTGAGCCCCAGGACCACGAGCACTATTTTGCCTATAGCGATGCCTATTTCACCCGGGTCGCCCGCATGGGCTACTCCGCCATCGAGACACGCCACGCGCTACGCACTAACTCAACCGTACTGGCCGGTATGATGCTGCAGCAGGGTCAGGCTGATGCGATGATTTGTGGTACGCGTGGTCGCTATGTCTACCATCTTCAGCATATTGAGGAGGTCATTGGCAGAGCGGAGGGGGTCAATAAGCTCACCTCCATGAGTGTATTGGTGCTCCATACCGGTACACTCTTTATTACCGATACCTCGGTACAAGAGGAGCCAACGGCGGAGGATATTGCCGAGATCGTGGAGCTCTGTGTCGATGAAGTGCGTCGGTTCGGTATTGAGCCCCGGGCTGCGCTACTCTCACACTCCAACTTTGGTAGCCACAACTCCGCCTCAGCAAAGAAGATGCGTGCTGCATTGAAAACGGTGCGCGACCACCTGCCCGCGCTTGCGGTTGAAGGGGAGATGCATGCGGATATGGCGATTATTCCAGCAATGCAGGAGAAGTTTATTCCTGACTCGAACCTTAAAGAACCGGCTAATTTGCTGGTGATGCCGAATCAGGATGCCGCCAGTATCGCCTTCAATCTGATGAAACGTCTGGGTAACGGTATCTCAATCGGGCCTATCCTGCTGGGGGCGGCTAAATCGGCACATATCGTCAATCCCAATATCACCGTTCGTGGGCTACTCAATATGACCGCCGTGGCTGCGGTGCGGGCAGTTGCAGAATAACGCCAAGGCACGGCTAACTGAGAGTGCTCTTGATGGTGTTCAGCTGAGGATTTCAGGATAATCGGTTCTGATTCGGCACTGCCTCCACAAATTGCTACAATACGCGGTCAAATTTCATATGAGCGTGATTGAGAGATCGCGGGAGCAGTTAAGCCGATGAGTAAAGAAGTGATAAAACCGGGAAAGTTTGTCTCCATTACCTACACCATAGCGGACGAAGATGACAATCTGCTGGAGCAGAATGATATCCCGGTCAGCTACGTGCATGGCGGTGAGACTGAGTTAATCGGCGGCATGGACCGGGCGGTTGCCGGCAAGAGCGTTGGTGCCACCGTTGAGGTGATGGTGTCGGCCGAGGATGGCTTTGGCCCTCACGATCCAGATCTCACCTTTACCGATGACCTGGATAATGTCCCCCCCGAGTTCCGCCACATCGGTGCCGAAGTACAGATGCAAGGCCCCGAGGGTGAGACCAAAAACTTCTATGTCACCAAGATTGAAGGTGGCAAGCTGACGGTCGATGGCAACCATCCCCTCGCTGGCAAGCGTCTCAAGGTTAGTGTCAAGGTGCTGGAGGTGCGTGACGCCACAGTAGAGGATATGCAGCCCGCATCGAGTAGTTGCAGCATTAACTGAGCGGGTTACCTCAATCCCAAGGCAATCAGCGCCCCCCTATGGAGAAAATGTCTCAATGGGGAGAGGAAAAAAGTAACAGAATGGAGTATCAGGAAAGCCTATGAAACTGGGAGTAGTCATTCTTGCCGCCGGTCAGGGAACACGGATGAAGTCCGCCCTGCCAAAGGTGCTTCACCCGCTGGCGGATAAACCGCTGTTGGGTCATGTCATCAGTGTGGCACACAAGCTGGGTGCGGAACAGATTGCGGTGGTCTATGGTCATGGTGGTGAGCAGGTGCGCTCGGCTATCACTGATAGCAGTCTACTCTGGGTGGAGCAGGCAGAGCAGCTGGGCACCGGCCATGCGGTGGAGCAGGCGATGCCCTCCATGAGCGGGATGGATCTTGTGCTGGTGCTCTATGGCGATGTGCCGCTCACCTCACCTGAGACCCTCGATAACCTGATCCAGGCTCTGGCAGGGAGTGACCTTGCGTTGCTTACCATGTCCTTGGCGAACCCCACCGGTTATGGCCGCATTGTTCGCAGTAGTGCCGGTGCGGTGTGCAGTATCGTCGAGCAGAAGGATGCTTCTCCTGGGGAGCTGGCCATCGACGAGGTCAATACCGGTATCTTGGTGGCAGATAGGGAGCGCCTGGATGACTGGCTGGCAAAGCTCGATAGCGATAATGCCCAGGGTGAGTTCTATCTCACCGATATCGTCGCTATGGCGGTGGCAGAGGGGGTTGATGTGCGCTCTGTTCAATCAATCGACGAGTATGAGGTGATGGGGGTCAATGATCGTCTCAGCTTGCTCACTCTGGAGCGCCATTATCAGCAGACTCAGGCAGAGAGGTTGATGCGCGCCGGAGTCACTCTGCGTGACCCCGCCCGTTTTGATCTGCGAGGCGAGCTTACCACCGGTAGAGACGTGGAGATCGATGTCAATGTGCTGATTGAGGGTGAGGTCTACCTGGGGGATGGCGTACAGGTTGGTGCCAACACGGTCATTCGCAATAGCCACATCGCCGCCGCAGTGGTGATCAAAGAAAACTGTGTCATTGAAGATGCACAGGTGGGTGAAGAGTCGATCATTGGCCCCTTCGCCCGGCTGCGCCCAGAGACTGAGTTGGCCGCCCGGGTTCATGTCGGTAATTTTTGTCGAGATCAAAAAATCGACTGTCGATGAGGGGAGTAAGATCAACCACCTCAGCTATGTTGGTGATACCACCGTGGGCCGTACTGTCAACATTGGTGCCGGTACTATCACCTGCAATTACGATGGCGCCAACAAGTTTCGCACAGTGATCGGTGACAACGCCTTTATCGGCTCCGACAGCCAGCTGGTGGCACCGGTCGAGGTGGCAGAGGGAGCAACCATCGGTGCTGGCTCCACCATCACCCGTGATGCTCCGGCCAATACATTGACCTTGAGCCGCGCCAAGCAGTTCAGTCTTAAATCCTGGATACGCCCAACTAAGAAGAGTAAGGATTAACCTATGTGTGGAATTGTAGGCGCCATCTCCGACCGTAATGTCTTGCCGCTGCTGATGGATGGTCTGCAGCGGTTGGAGTATCGTGGCTATGACTCCGCCGGGGTCGCCATCAGGGAAGAGAGCGGTGAGATGAAGCGTTTTCGCTCCCTCGGCAAGGTTGGGGTATTGCGCCGACTGGTGGAGGCGTCTCCTGTTACCGGCAAGCTGGGTATTGCTCATACCCGGTGGGCTACCCATGGTGCTCCGTCAGAACAGAATGCCCACCCCCATATGAGCGGAGTCCGGGTGGCGGTGGTCCACAACGGCATTATCGAAAACCATAATAGTCTGCGTGACCAGCTACAGGGGCTGGGCTATAGCTTTACCTCGGAGACCGATACGGAGGTGGTGGCTCACCTGCTAGCCCATAAACTGGGGCTCGGGAAAGATCTCTTCAGTGCCGTACAGGAGGCAAGCCAGGAGATGAGGGGGGCTTATGCTTTGGCAGTGTCAAGCCCTGAAGATGCAGAACGCATTGTTGTCACCCGGGAGGGCAGTCCTCTTGTCATCGGCGTCGGTGAAGGTGAGAATTTTATCGCCTCCGATATCGCGGCACTCCTGTCGGAGACCCGTGATTTTATCTTTCTGGAAGAGGGTGATATTGCTGAGATCCGTCGTGACCGTATTACCATCTACGATGCCGCAGGCCGCTTGGCTGAGCGCCCGGTGAAGCGCTCCATGGCCTGCTCCACCAACGTCGATAAAGGGCCTTATCGCCACTACATGCTGAAAGAGATCTTTGAACAGCCGGGAGTGATCTCCGAAACGCTGGAGGGGCGCATTCATAAAGGGCGCCTGCTGGAAGAGAGCTTTGGTCATGAGATCAGAGCGCTGCTTGATCGTGCCCGGCAGGTACAGATCGTCGCCTGCGGCACCAGCTACCATGCGGGCATGGTGGCCAGGTACTGGCTGGAGGAGGCGGGTATTCCCTGCGCCGTCGAGGTCGCCAGTGAGTTTCGCTACCGCAAGAGCGTAGTACAGGATGGTACTCTCTTTGTCACCATCTCTCAGTCTGGCGAGACCGCCGATACTCTTGCGGCCCTGCGGGGGATCGCTGGCAAGGGCTATATCGGCTCCCTCTGCATCTGCAACGTGCCGGAGAGTTCGCTGGTGCGGGAGTCTGACGCCTCTCTGATGACCCGGGCCGGGCCGGAGATCGGCGTCGCCTCCACCAAGGCGTTTACCACTCAGCTGGTGGTGCTGCGCCTGTTGACCCTGGCTCTGGCCAAACGCCAGGGGATGAGTACTGAGTGGGAGAGGGAGAGGGTTAATGAGCTGCACTCCCTGCCGCGGCAGGTGGAGGTGGTGCTGCAGCTCTCCGGCGCTATTCAGGGGATGGCGAACGCTTTTGATGCCAAGCAGCACGCCCTGTTTCTCGGCCGAGGCCCCTTCTATCCTGTTGCGATGGAGGGGGCGCTGAAGCTGAAGGAGATCTCTTACATCCATGCCGAAGCCTACCCTGCGGGGGAGCTGAAACATGGTCCGCTGGCGCTGGTAGACGCCAAGATGCCGGTGATCTGCGCCCTGCCTGATGACCCGCTATTGGAAAAAGTGCTGTCAAATCTGCAGGAGGTGAGGGCTCGCGGTGGTGAACTCTTTCTCTTTAGTGATCAATCGGTCAATATTGAGCTGGATCATTTTCACAATCTCACGCTATCTGATATCTACCCAGGTACCGCCCCCATCGTCTATAGTATTCCTCTGCAACTGTTGGCGTACCATGTGGCGGTCTTGAAGGGAACCGATGTGGATCAGCCGAGAAATCTGGCGAAATCGGTGACGGTGGAGTAGGTTATCCCCTCTCCAGCAGCACATCGACAGTCCGCTCGGAGAGGTCTAGTTTTTCATTAAAACCACAGTAGTTACGCAATCTTGCAAGGTAGGTGATATGTACCTGGCGGCCGTGTACCTCTACCCCCTGCTCCCTAAGCGCGGCAAAACTGCGAGACAGCCGCTCCGGGGTCATTCCCAGCCAGGAGGCCATCAGCCGTTTTGAGTAGGGGAGTGTGAAACGGTTTCTCCCTCCCCCCTCCACCGATAGCTCAAGCAGATAGGCCGCCAGTCGTTGAGTGGTCGTGCGCAGGCGTAGATCCTTTATCTGACGGACCATGGTGCGGAACTGGTTTGAGAGTGAGGCGAGTAGGTGTAGTGAGAAATCCCCCTCCTGACGGATCAGATCCAAGAGCACTTGTGACGGATGGTGAGAAGATGGCAGTCGGTCATCGTTTGGGCCGACATCAGGTAGGGTTTGCGTGTTAGCACCGGCGCAAGAAGGAAGCTGTCTCCCGGATGCAGTATTTCAACTACCGTATGCTGCACGCCAGCCCCTTTTACTGTCAACTGTACCAGCCCCTCGACCAGGATGTAGAGCACTTCTGCGTCACCACCCTCTTCGAACAGGGTCTCCTCGGCATCGACTATCTCCTGAGTGAAATGGGTGGCGAGCACCTCCAGCTCATCACGGGATATCTGAGAAAAGAGGGGGATATTTTCAAGCGTAGTGATGCTGGCCATGGTAGGTCACCGGGAGTTGTGTGGCTGAAGTATATTTGGAGCGACAAGGGAAGGCTAACCCTTTTTCAGCAGTACCTGAATAGATTCGGCTGAGTTGAATCCTGCACAAAGAGGTGCAGGTGATTAATTGGGCGAAGCCGTCTCCGGCTCCGCCTGATCAAGCAGACTAATAACGTGGTGGCTGGTAAGCCCTGCGCTCACTCCCCTGGATGATCGGTTTGAGGAAGATTTCAACACGGCGGTTGAGTTGACGGCCCGCTTCGCTGTCATTGGTTGCGCGGGGCTCACGTTCCCCTCTGCCCTCGGTGCGTAGGCGATCATCAGGTACCCCTCGGGCTGCTAGATAGTTTGCTGTGTTTTCGGCGCGCTGCTCTGAAAGCTGTTGGTTGTACTGATCAGAACCGACACTGTCGGTGTGGCCGATGATGTGTACAACAGTGCGATCATACTTGCTGATCACCCGTGCCAGCTTATCCAGGGAGGTCTGGAAAGAGTATTTTATCCGTGCCTTGTTGAAATCGAAGGAGATCTCTGAATCGAGGGTTAGCTTCAGCGTATCGTCACGCATCCGCTCGATCTCCAGCTCATTGTTGGCTTGCTCCTGCGCCAGAGAGGACTCAAACTCCTGCTGCTGATTGTCCATATAGTTACCGGCGGCACCACCGGCAAGTGCGCCTACTACGGCCCCTACCCATTTGCCTTTGCCATGATTGACTTGGTGCCCAATTACTGCACCGGCAACAGCGCCGGTTGCAGCGCCGATTTTGGTGCGTCGATAGGAGTCATCCTGAGTGCAGCCAGCAAGGGTAACCGTGCTGGCCAGAAGAAGAGTAACGAGCTTCTGATGTTTCATCGCTTGGTGCCTGAAAGTGAATAATTACCTCATAGAATATAGACTACGAGGGGCAAAGTCATCGACCTTTGTCACAGCTTTGACTCGGTAGCGAGTTGAGTTTCATCAAACAGCAAGCGGCCTGAATAGACTATGATCAGCCCCCTGTACAAGGCAGAGCAAAAAATAATGAAGTACCTATTTCAGATATTACTATTTACTCTCATGCTGTCTCAGCTAGGTCTCTCTCCGGCATCGACCCATGCCCAGTATCGTGAAGTCAGACAACTGGGTGAACTCAATGGCATAGCGCTGCACTGCCGGCGTATTGAAGAGACAAGGCGCATGAAGCGCGCAATGGTGGAGCATTTGCCGAAGATAAAGGCGCTGGGGGATCTCTTTGATCAGGCATCCCATGAGCGTTTTCTCTCTATATCACAGGGTGAGGAGACCTGCCCGCTAAAGAGCCAGTTTAAACGCCAGGTCAGCAAGTCGATTCAGGCGCTTCAGGTCATGTTTGCCGGGCAGTCAGTAGCTGCAGAAGAGGTGGTGGACGATGCTGCTGTTGATGGTCGCTATCTGTTGATGAACCACTATGGCCAAGCGGTAACGGATGAGGATTTTCGTGGCAGTTTTCAGTTGATCGCATTTGGCTATACCCACTGCCCCGATATCTGCCCCACCTCCCTGGCGGTAATCTCTACCACCATGGATATCCTGGGCGACGCGAGCAAACAGATACAGCCGCTGTTTGTTACCGTTGACCCCAAGCGGGATACCGCTGATGTACTGGAGAAGTACGTAGGCTATTTTCACCCCAGGATTATCGGCCTCACCGGCTCCCTTGAGTTGGTTGAACGTGCCGCCCGCAACTACAAGGTGCGCTACGAGAAGGTGATCAACGAAGGGGATAGCCCCGACCGTTACTGGATGGATCATACCGCTTCGGTCTACCTGATGGGCCCAGATGGAGGCTTCCTGGCAAAATTTGCTCACGGTATTTCGGCTCAGGTGTTGGCGGAGAAAATCAGGCAATATCTATAGCGGCCTGATCTACTCCCTGCCATGATTTGTTCAAGGTTTGGCTAAGGCAGAGAGTATAATCAGCCGCTGTGGCAGAAAATACCGAAGGGCCTGGAATGCTGATTACCGAGATACTGGCACGCAACGCCAGGGTGTATGGGGATGAGATCGCGCTGGTGGAGCGTACACCGGAGGTTGGCCTGCGGCGTGAGATCAGCTGGAGAACGTTCGACAGCGAGGCCAACCGTTTTGCCAACGCACTTATGGCCCATGGTGTGGAGAAGGGCGACCGGGTGGTGCAACTGATGATGAACTGCCTGGAGTGGCTGCCCGCCTACTTCGGCATTCTCCGTAGCGGTGCCTGGGTGGTACCGCTGAATTTCCGTTTTGAGGCAGAGGTGATTCTGGCCTGTAGTGAACTGGCCGATGCACGGGTACTGCTCTTTGGCGAAGAGTTTGTAGAGCGGATTACTAAGGTCAAAGGGGCGCTGGATAAGCGCGTTCAGCACTACCTGTTTATCGGGCCGGATGAGGCCTGCCCCACCTATGCGCAGTGCTACACTGACTTTATCCGCGATGCCAAAACCACCTCCCCCGCTCTACCCCTGCAAATTACTGATGATGCCGCTCTCTATTTCACCTCTGGAACCACCGGTCGGCCGAAGGGTGTACGACTTAGCCACCGTAATCTGGAACACGCCTGCTACGTTGAGAATCGGCACCATAACCAGACGCACGATGATACCTTTCTCTGTATACCACCCCTCTACCACACCGGTGCCAAGATGCACTGGTTGGGTCACTTTATGGTGGGTGCGAGGGGCGTAATCCTCAGGGGGGTGGAGCCAAAATGGATTTTGCAGGCAGTATCCGAGGAGAGAGCAACCGTAGTCTGGCTGCTGGTGCCCTGGGCGCTTGATATCCTCGCGGCTATCGACAGTGGTGAGATCGACATCAGCCAATATCAGCTCTCCCACTGGCGGTTGATGCACATCGGTGCTCAGCCGGTGCCGCCCAGCCTAATCACGGAATGGAAGCGCCATTTCCCTAACCAGGACTACGATACTAACTACGGACTGACGGAGAGCACCGGTCCCGGCTGTGTTCACCTCGGTATTGAAAACAGCCATAAGATTGGCGCTATAGGGATCCCCGGTTTTGATTGGGAGTGCCGTATTGTCGATCTCGAAGGCAGCGACCTGTTAGTGGGTGAGGCGGGGGAGCTGTTGGTGAAGGGGCCGGGGGTGATGCGGGAGTACTACAGAAATCCACAGGCGACCCGAGAGGCGCTACGGGATGGCTGGCTCCACACCGGCGATATCGTCCGTCGTGATTCTGATGGTTTCCTCTGGCTGGTGGATCGCAAGAAGGATCTGATTATCAGTGGTGGCGAGAATATATCGCCGGTGGAGATCGAGCACTTTTTTATGGCTCACCCCAAGATCCAGGATATTGCTGTCATCGGTACTCCTGACCAGCGCCTGGGCGAACGGGTGACCGTCATTATCCAGGTCAAGGCTGGAGAGGCGCTGGAGAGAGAGGAGGTGCAGCATTTTGCCGAAGGATTGCCCCGCTACAACGCCCGCGGATGATCCACTTTGACCAAGTGCCACGCAACGCCACGGGTAAGATCGAAAAGCCCAAGCTGCGGGAGCGGTATGTTCGATAGGGTGTCATTGGCAGAGATTATGAGAACCTTGCGCGAGAATGAACTAATCAGGTATCTCTGCACCCTCTGCGGTACTCCCTGCTCTCTGTGATCCCAAAGGGATATTCACCCGAGGTCGAGAAGCCAGCCCTCCACTGATAGAATAGCCCGATGGATGTCTCTCATATTCTCGATAATCTCAACGATGCCCAGCGTGATGCGGTCTCCGCGCCAGCGGGTGGGGCTTTGGTGCTGGCCGGTGCTGGCAGTGGCAAAACGCGAGTGTTGGTACACCGTATCGCCTGGCTGATCCAGGTGGCGGGTGCTTCACCCTGGAATATCCTTGCTGTCACCTTTACCAACAAGGCGGCACGGGAGATGAAAGGGCGTATTGAGGAGCTGCTCGGCCACCCGGTGGGGGGCATGTGGGTGGGTACCTTTCATGGTCTTGCACACCGCCTGCTGCGTGCCCACTGGCAGGAGGCGAAGCTCCCCCAGGGTTTCCAGATTCTCGATAGTGATGATCAGTTCCGTATGATCAAGCGGTTGATGAAGGCGCTTGATCTGGATGAGACGCGTTGGCCGCCACGCCAGGTACAGTGGTTTATCAATGGCCAGAAAGATGAGGGGTTGCGACCTCAGCATCTGGATGAGGGAGGTGACCCCTTTCAGCGTCAGATGATCCGGCTCTACCGCGAGTACCAGGAGGCGTGCGACCGTACCGGTGCGGTGGATTTTGCCGAACTGCTGTTGCGTGCTCATGAGCTGCTGCGTGACCGCCCCGACCTTCTTCAGCACTACCAGGAGCGGTTTCAGCACATCCTGGTGGATGAGTTTCAGGATACCAACTCGATTCAGTACGCCTGGCTGCGGCTGTTGGCGGGCTCCCGCAACAATCTTTTTGCCGTCGGTGACGATGATCAATCGATCTACGGCTGGCGCGGTGCCCGGGTGGAGAATATACGCGATTTCCAGAAGGACTATCCCAGTGCTCCGCTGGTGAAGCTGGAGCAGAACTACCGCTCTACCGCTACTATTCTCAAGGCGTCCAATGCGGTGATCGCCCGTAATCCGTCACGTCTTGGCAAAGAGCTCTGGACCGATGGTAGTGATGGCGAGCCAATCAGCCTCTATGCCGCCTTCAATGAGGTGGATGAGGCGAGGTTCGTTGTTGGCCAACTGCGCAGTTTTATCAGCGATGGTCACGCCCGTTCAGAAGTGGCCATCCTCTATCGCTCCAATGCCCAGTCACGCCTATTTGAGGAGGCACTGATTCAGGCCCAGATACCCTATAGGGTCTATGGCGGACAGCGTTTCTTCGAGCGGGCGGAGATCAAAGATGCCCTCGCCTATCTCAGAATGATAGCCAACCCGGAGAATGATCCCTCTTTTGAGCGTTCGGTGAATATGCCTCCCCGGGGCATAGGTGCCCGTACTATGGATGCGGTACGGGCTCACGCCCGGGATTTTGGCTGCTCCCTGTGGCGTGCTGCCCGTGAACTGGTGGCGGGTGGTGGTATGACCAAGCGGGCGGCAACCGCTCTGAGTGGATTTCTCGACTTGATTGATGAGCAGCGGGTGGGTACAGAGGGGCTGGCGCTGCATGAGATGGCAGATCAGGTGATCTCCGCTGCCGGGCTTGAGGCGCATTTCAAGAATAGCCGCGACGGCAAGGGGCTCGACCGCATCGAAAACCTGGAGGAGTTGATAGAGGCGACGCGACAGTTCACCCAGGAGGTGCTGGCCATGGGGGAGGAGAGTGAAGGGCCGGAGATGGATGACCTCACCGCCTTTCTCGCCCATGCAGCCCTGGAGGCGGGGGAGGCCCAGGGTGACGCCTACGAAGAGTGCATTCAGTTGATGACGCTGCACTCTGCCAAAGGCTTGGAGTTTCCACTGGTCTTTATTTCTGGGCTGGAAGAGGGGCTCTTTCCTCACAACATGTCGAGTCAAGATCCCGAGCGACTGGAGGAGGAGCGGCGTCTCTGCTATGTCGGTATGACCCGCGCCATGGAGCAGCTCTATCTCACTTATGCCGAAAGTCGCCGTCTCCACGGTAGTGAGAGCTACCCCTCGCCATCACGTTTTCTCCGTGAGATTCCACCGGAGCTGGTACAGGAGGTGCGTGCTAGGCCCCAGGTGAGTCGTCCTCTCTACACCCCATCGCCGTCCACCTTTGCTGCTGATGAGGGCGCCTTTCAGCTGGGCCAGCGGGTATGCCATGCCAAGTTTGGTGAGGGGGTGGTGCTGAATGCCGAGGGCTCAGGTGGTAGTGCCCGGGTGCAGGTCAATTTTGCCGATGTGGGTGCCAAGTGGCTGGTGGTGGCCTACGCTAACCTTCAGCCGCTGTGAGCGGGTTCACGCTTTTGCGCATGCGAGTCGACTCCGACCCCGAGCATCAGCTGAACAGTTACTCAAATCAATGATCAATATCCCGCTGGCACTCTATTTTCATATTCCCTGGTGCATTCAAAAGTGTCCCTATTGTGACTTCAACTCACATGCAGTGAAGGGTGAGCTGGATGATAACGGCTATGTAACCGCCCTGTTGGCTGATCTTGATTATGAGTTGTCACGGCTACCGAAGCGTGAAGTGGAGTCAGTTTTTATTGGTGGCGGCACCCCCAGTCTCTTCTCGGCGAGGGCGATAAAGCGGCTCCTTGACGGTGTTCGAGAGAGGCTCTCTTTGGTGGGGAGTGCAGAGATTACACTGGAGGCCAATCCGGGCACCCTGGAGGCGGGGCGCTATGCAGGCTATCGAGAGGCTGGCGTTAACCGCCTCTCTCTCGGGGTGCAGAGCTTTGATGCTGAGGCGCTGATCCGGCTCGGCCGTATACATGGGTCGGAGGCGGCGATGGCGGCGGTGGAGTCAGCCCGATCGGCCGGTTTTGATAACTTCAATATCGATCTGATGTTCGGGCTACCTGGACAGACGGTGGAGCTGGCGCGGACAGACCTCGAAACCGCCATTGGGCTGGCGCCGACTCATATCTCCTACTATCAGCTGACCCTGGAGCCGAACACGCTTTTCTATAGTCAGCCTCCCATCCTGCCGGAGGAGTCGTTGCTTTGGGATATTCAGGTTGCTGGACAGGCATTGCTGCAGAAGGCGGGACTTCACCAGTATGAGGTGTCGGCATACGCCCAGCCCGGTAGGCACTGCCGCCACAACCTCAACTATTGGCATTTTGGTGACTATTTGGGAGTGGGTGCAGGTGCCCACGGTAAGGTCACCCGCCCCCAAGACAGCCAGGTAGAGCGGCGTTGGCGTTGGCGCAATCCGGGGGATTTTATTCTCCATGCGGGAAGGGCGGCAGCAGTTAATGGCAGCCAGGTGCTGAAGAGCAGCGATTTGATGCTTGAGTTTTTGATGAATGCCCTGCGGCTTACCGAAGGATTTGATCTTGACCTGTTCAGCGAAAGAACCGGGCTGGATTCAGATCGGCTGCTCTCACAAATGGAGGGGCCGCTTCAGCAGGGCTTAGTGGTCATCGAGAGGGGAAGGGTTACGCCGACAGCGCTGGGAGCTCAATTCCTCGATGATCTGCTCTCTCAGTTTTGTGGCGACGACGAGTAGTGAGGGCGGCAAGATTTAGTTGCTGGAAGGGGGTTGCGCTGGATCGGCCGCTTCACTATAATGCCGCGTTCCCCGTCCTATAGTGGATGGAACAAAGATTCAATGTTTTGTAGAGGCGAACATGAAAGCGGACATTCATCCGAAATACGGCGAAATCAGCGTGGCTTGCAGCTGCGGTAACGAGTTCCAAACCAGCTCTACGCTGGGTGAGGACTTGCATGTGGAGGTCTGCTCTGCATGCCATCCTTTCTTCACCGGTAAGCAGAAGATTATGGATACCGCCGGTCGTGTGGACAAGTTCCGCAAGCGTTACAACCGCAACGGTTAATCCACTCTTGCAGTGCCTTGCACGGTGAGCAAAAAAAGCACTCGGTCTGGGTGCTTTTTTTATTTCTGTCTTTGCCGGTCTCTCTACCTATGCGCTGGCCATGAGTTGCTCAAGACGGGTGAGAGTGGCGCCTTTTAGCGGGTGCCCACTGGCCGGGTCAAGGGGGGCGTTGCGGCGCTCATCCAGGGTTAGCACCAGCAGCTCAATCTCCACCTCGCCAGCAACAAATGAGAGCAGCGGGCGCCGTTGAGTGCGGCCATCGCCATAATGAAGTGCTAGCGCCTCTTCTCTCCAGGGTATTTTTAGCTCAAAAAGCTGAAGCACCACCTCCTCGGTAGTCTCGGCAAATAGCACCAGGGTGATGCTGCTATGACTATCTGCGGTGCCACTGAGTACCGGGCCGGTCAGTTGTGGATGGAACTTCGCCAGCGATCCCATGGCATCCCGGGCCACTCTCCTCAAGCGCATTAGTATTTCCGCTTGCCCATGATGGAACACTAGTTGATATGCCTTGAGTGCCGCCTCAATTTCAGAATTGTCCGGAAATTGGTGTCGATCTTTGCAGCCGATACGCTCTGCGGCCCTCCTTCTCGCTTCATCGGGTGACAGGTAGCTCTGCTCGGCAAGGATACGGGCAGCCTCCTCGGCGATGTGGCGGCGGGTACCGGATGCTGTTTGCGGATGCTTTTTCAGAAGAGGTTCTCTTCGTATGGGTTGCCATTTTCGCTGGTTCCCTCAGCGCTATTGCGGGTGGCTGGTTGTGCTGTGACGCTCTCCGTAGGGGCGTTCTGGCTGCGAAATACCTCGAAGATGGCATCACTCTGGTCGACACTGGCCCGTTTGCCGGTTTTGGGGTCGATACGCACGCTAACCATATCGTCTGGCATCTTGAGAGGTACCTCGTCAACATCCCTTAGTGCCTCTTTCATAAAGGCGATCCAGGCGGGGAGGGCGACGGTTCCCCCCACCTCGCCTTTGCCTAGGGGGGCTGAGGAGTCGAATCCAACCCAGGCAATGGCAACCAGTGAGCGGTTGAATCCGTTAAACCAAGCGTCACGTTGATCATTGGTGGTGCCTGTTTTTCCCGCCAGTCATTACGCCCCAGTGAGCGGGCGCGGCGTCCGGTGCCGTGGGTGATTACATCGCGCATCATTGAGTTCATCAGGTAGTGGTTCTGGGCGCTGATGGCACGCTCGGCCGCGCGTGGTTTGTCTTCACCCGGCTTCTCTTCTGCGGAGGCTGCGGCTATGACGGTCTCAGTGGTTGGTGGCGTACAGCTTTCACACACCTGAGGGGAATTAGCCTGGAACAGGAGCTGCTGCTGGTCATCCACTATTTGTGTGATCAGATGGGGCTCTATACGGTAGCCGCCGTTGGCCAGGATGGCATAGGCTGACGCCATCTGGATGGGGGTGACTGCGCCGCTGCCAAGAGCCAGTGACAGATTCTGAGGCAGGTCATCAGGATTGAAACCGAAACGCTCGGCGTGTTGCAGTGCGCTTTTCACGCCGATGGCGCGTAATAGGCGAATGGAGACAAGATTACGTGATTTGGTCAAGGCATAACGTAAACGTGTCGGCCCAAAGAATTTCCCGCTGTAATTTTCCGGGCGCCAGGCACCTTCCAGACTCGGGTCATCAAATACCACTGGAGCGTCGTTGATCAAGCTGGCAGCGGTATAGCCCGCCTCCAGCGCAGCAGAGTAGATGATCGCCTTAAAACCTGAGCCGGGTTGGCGTTTTGCCTGAGTGGCCCGATTAAATTTGCTATGGTAGAAGTCGTAGCCGCCGACCAGAGAGGTAATTGCACCGTTATCGGGATTTAGGGCGATCAGGGCACCTTCCACTGCGGGTATCTGTGCCAGGCGCCAAGCCGGTTCGTCGTTTCTGGTCTCAGCGACCACGCGGATCAGATCTCCTGCCTTGATAATCTCATCAGCGCTCACCGGTGCAGAGCCCCTGTGGTTTTTATCGATATAGGTTTTCGCCCAACTAATCGCTTCCCAGTCAAGCGTCACTATGCCCTCGCTCTCAAGGTAGATCTGCGCGCTCTTTTCGTCTGTGGCGGTAACGATAGCCGGTAGCAAGTTACCGACGGGGCGGTGGTCATTGAGCAGGGTGCTCAAATCCTTGTCGCTCTCTGTGCCGCTTAAATCGAGGCGCCCACTGATGCCTCGGTATCCATGGCGCTTGTCGTATGCCTGTAGCGCCATACGCACGGCGTTGTTGGCGGCAGTCTGAAGCTGGCTGTCAATGGTGGTGTGGACGGTGTAGCCATTGGTATAGGCCCCAGCACCAAATCGGTCAACCATTTCAGATCGCACCATCTCGGCAATATAGGGTGCCTCAACTTCATTCTGGATGGTGTGTAGCGCGGCAGTGACCGGTTCAGCGATGGCGCTCTCTTTCTCACTCTGCGTAATGTAGTCAAGCTGTGTCATGCGATCAAGCACATAATTCCGCCGCTCAACTGCTCGCTTCGAGTTTGCCAGAGGATTGTATTTTGATGGTGCCTTGGGGAGGCCAGCAATCATCGCTATCTGCGCCAAAGACAACTCATCTACGCTCTTGTTGTAGTAGACTTGGGCGGCCGCGCCAACACCATAAGCTCTGTTGCCCATATATATTTTATTGAGGTAGAGCGTCAGGATCTCCTCTTTAGAGAGGTCGTGCTCGATCTGGAAAGAGAGGAATATCTCATTGATCTTTCTCAGGAAGGTTTTTTCTCGGGAGAGATAAAAGTTACGTGCCACCTGCATGGTGATGGTACTTCCGCCCTGGCGTTTTTTGCCGGTCAGCAGCAGTTGATAGGCGGCGCGCAGTAAGCCGTGATAGTCGACCCCGGGGTGCTCGAAGAAGCGGTCATCCTCGGCAGAGAGAAAGGCCTCTATTATCTGCTTAGGCAGTTGGTTATAGTTCAGTGGAATGCGCCGTTTTTCACCAAATTCGGCGATCAATTTGGCGTCTTGTGAGTAGACGCGAAGAGGCACCTGGAAGTGGACATTTTTCAGGCTATCGGTGGAAGGTAGTGAGGGCTCAAGATAGAGATAGAGTGAGCCAGTGGCTAAAATAGCGGTCAGCCCCCCCGCAACTCCCAGCCAGAGGATGACTTTAATAAATTTAATTAACCACTTCATGCGTTGGTTCACTGTTTTGTTGGCGTAAGAGATTCAAAATAAGTTTTCCGATAGAGCTGCTATAGTACCAAATACAGGTGATGATCGACATAATGGAGAAAAAACACTTCACAAGAAAATCATTTACTGCTATATAGTTAACTATTGTTGTTAAAGGAAAACCTGCGGGTTTTCATGTACACTGACCTAACTTTGATGAGAAGGATACATGATGTTCTCTCTTTTTGGATCCAAAAAGAGCGCCTTGCTCGGGCTCGATATTAGCTCGACGGCGGTTAAGTTGCTCGAACTGAGTAAGTCATCCGGCCGCTCAGGAGCTCAGTATCGTGTTGAATCTTATGCAGTGGAGCCTCTGCCAGCCAACTCCGTGGTGGAGAAAAATATTGCGGATGTAGATGCTGTCGGTCAGGCGATTCATAACGTGGTAAAGCGCTCTGGCAGTAAGCTCAGGCACGCTTCTGTTGCCGTTTCCGGTTCAGCAGTGATCACCAAGACGATCACCATGCCTGCTTCTCTGTCGGATTCTGAGATGGAGAGTCAAATCCAGCTTGAGGCCGATCAATATATCCCCTATCCCCTGGAAGAGGTGAATATCGATTTCGAGATTTTAGGTGTGTCTGAGAAAAACCCGGAGATGATGGATGTACTCTTGGCGGCATCCCGCAGCGAAAATGTCGATGACCGTGTGGCGGCCCTTGAGATCGCTGGTTTGACTGCTGAGGTGGTTGATGTCGAGGCCTATGCGATGGAGAACGCCTTTACTCAGGTGGCGGATCAACTCTCATCCGCAGGCGAGGATCAGACCATCGCCATTGCTGATATCGGCGCTACCACCACTACGTTGAATGTGCTGCACAACGGCAAGATCATCTATACCCGCGAGCAGAATTTCGGTGGGCGTCAGCTTACAGAAGAGATTCAGCGTCGTTATGGGCTCTCCATCGAAGAGGCGGGGATGGCAAAACGGCAGGGGGGGCTTCCCGACAACTATGTTCCTGAGGTGCTGGAGCCGTTCAAAGAGGCAATGGCTCAGCAAGTCAGCCGCTCGTTGCAGTTCTTCTTCTCCTCAAGCTCTTACAGTAGTGTCGACCATATCGTACTGGCGGGAGGCAGCTCCTCGATTCCCGGCGTAGATGAGTTGATTGAAGAGAAACTGGGGATACCGGCAATTGTGGCCAATCCGTTTGCCAACATGTCGGTCTCTTCCAATGTGAAACCACAAGGGCTGAGCAATGATGCACCGTCGTTGATGATCGCCTGCGGGCTTGCCTTGAGGAGCTTCGACTAAGATGGCTCGAATTAACCTTCTACCCTGGCGCGAAACCCTTCGCAAAAAACGGCAGAGAGATTTCGGTTCGGCAACGCTGCTGGCTGCGATCATAACGGGCGCGCTCTGTGGCGGTGTACATTTTTATATTGAAGATATGATTTCTCACCAACAGGCGCGAAATGATTATCTCAAGCGAGAGATTGCCCTGGTAGATAAGCGGATCAGGGAGATCAAAGAGTTGGAGAAGATCAAGACAAAGTTGATTGCAAGGATGAATGTCATTCAGTCCCTGCAGGGTAGCCGCCCACAGATCGTCCATCTGTTCGATGAGTTGGTTTCAACCATGCCTGAAGGGGCTCATCTAAGTAAACTGGCTCAGAAGGGTGGCAATATTACTCTCGATGGTCGGGCCCAATCGAATGCGCGGGTCTCTGCCTATATGCGCAATATTGAGGGCTCAGAATGGCTGAAATCGCCCTCTCTGCAGGTGGTTCAGAGCAAGGATAAGGTGGGTACCGCCTGGAATCAGTTCACCCTCACCGCCAAGCAGGCAGCAGCCAAGGGGGTGGTCAAGTGAATCTTGAGGAACTGAATGATCTTGATTTCAGCAATATGGGTGTATGGCCTGCACCGGTAAAGGCGATAATCATTCTGCTGCTCTGTGCCGTTGTTGCTGTTGGCTGGTACTACTGGGACACGGAGGCGCAACTGGCAGAGCGGGAGAAGGTGGTAAAAGATGAGGCTGGGCTACGCACTCAATTTACCGCAAAGCAAGCGAAGGCGGTCAACCTCGAAAAGTACAAAAAGCAGCTTGAGGAGATGAAGCAGTCATTTGGCACCATGTTACGGCAGCTGCCAAACAAGACGGAGGTGGCCGATCTGCTGGTGGATGTCTCACAGACCGGCTTGGCGGCAGGCCTTGAGTTTGAGCTCTTCGACCCTCAGGGTGAGGCACAGCGCGAGTTCTACGCTGAATTGCCAATCAAGATCAAAGTTCATGGTAACTACCATGAGTTTGGTGAATTTATCAGCGGTATCGCTGCGTTGCCGCGGATTGTTACTGTTCATGATGTTGTTGTGGTGTCTAATAGTAGAGCGGCAAAAGATAAGCAAGTTGACTCGGTACTGGTGATGACTGCGACGGCGAAAACCTACAGGTATCTTGATGAGGAGACCGGGGAATGAGTGGGCTAATACCTGTTCGGCGGGTTCTATGGCCGGTTCTGATCTCTACCCTGTTGCTTGGCGGTTGTGCTGAGAGAAATATGGGGGATCTGAATCAGTTTGTTGCCGAGGTGAAATCACGTAAGGCGGGGCATATAGAGCCGTTGCCAGAGATTAAGCAGATTGAGACCTTTACCTACACGGGTGAGGGGCGACGGGATCCCTTCCTCTCCTCTGTCAAAGAGAGAGATGCTGAGTCGGTGAATGCAGGCAGTGGGCTGACACCAGACTTCAATCGCCGCAAAGAGGAGCTTGAGAGTTATGCACTGGACTCTTTGCGGATGGTGGGCATCCTCGAGCAAGCGGGCACGACCTGGGCTCTAGTGCGGAATCAGGAGCGAACAATTTTCCGGGTAAAAGATGGTAACTATATGGGGATCAACCATGGCCAGATTACCCGTATAACTGAAAATCAGGTCGAACTTACCGAGATCGTGGCGGATCCACAAGGAGGCTATCGTGAGCGGCAGGCCTCTTTGGCTTTGGCAGAATAAATTGGGGTGTAACTACATGAACAACAGACTACTTGACCTTAAGCAGGGGAAGAGCATGTTAAGAGGTGCGTCGTTCGTCGCTCATCTGTCGTCGCTCTTCGCTTCGGCACTGCTCCTTGCAATGACAGTGAATCCCCCTCCTGCCTTTGCTGCCGGGGGCACCCTGCAGGAGATCAGCTACTCTGCGCTGCCTGGGGGTAGTGTGCGGATTACTTTGACGGCAGATCAGCCGGTTGATCCTCCGCAGACGTTCACCACCGATAATCCGGCACGGATCGCCATGGACTTTACGGGTATGACCAGTGGTCTGGCCCGCAAGAGTCAATCGATAGGTATTGGTATGGCGCGTAGTGTCACTGCCATCGAGGCGGGCGGACGTACCCGTGTGGTAGTCAATCTGGTTGCAGCTACCGGGCACAGTATTGCCGTGGAGGGCAACAAGGTGTTGGTCACTATTGACGGCGGTCAGGGAGGTGTTGCGCAGTCAGCACAGTCGACAATGACAGCTCTATCCACCGCCTCTACAGTGGCCTCTTCTGCCAGTGGCCGCTCAGTTACTAGTGTTGATTTCAGGCGAGGAGAGCAGGGTGAAGGCCGGGTGATGATGGCCCTTAGCGATGCTTCCGCTGTTGTTGATATGCGTGAAGAGGGCGGCAGGATCATCCTCGACATCATGGATACCTCAGTGCCAGAAGCGCTGATACGCAAGTTCGATGTGGCCGATTTTGCCACACCAGTGAAGATGTTTGAGGTCATGCCTCGGGATGGAAATGTCCAGGTGGTGATTGAGACCTCCGGCGAGTATGAGCATCTCGCCTACCAGGCCAATGAGCTTTTCACGGTGGAGTTCAGGGGGCTGACCAAAGCCGAGAAGGAGGAGTTGCAGCGGCGCAAGAAGAGTTTTACTGGTGAGCGGCTCTCTCTGAACTTCCAGGATATCGAGGTTCGGGCGGTGCTACAGCTGCTGGCTGACTTTACCGGACTTAACCTGGTGACCTCCGATACTGTAGGTGGAAGTATCACGCTACGGCTGAAAAATGTGCCTTGGGATCAAGCGTTGGACATTATTCTCAAGACCCGTGGCCTCTCTATGCGGAAGAACGGTAATGTCATCCTGGTGGCGCCGACCGAAGAGATTGCGGCGAGAGAGAAACTGGAGCTGGAGTCACAGCTACAGATCGAAGAGTTGGCCCCCCTGCATTCTGAATTTATTCAGCTCAACTACGCCAAGGCGAAGGATATTCAGGCCCTGCTGAAGGCAAAAGATAATGAGATGCTCACCCCGGATCGCGGTAATGTGACCGTAGATGAGCGCACCAACACCCTGCTGGTCAGGGATACGGCCTCCAAGCTGGAGGATATCCGTCGCCTCATCAACAAGCTCGATGTAGCTGTCCGACAGGTACTGATCGAATCACGGGTGGTGGTGGCAAACGACAACTTCAGCAAGGATATAGGCGTCCGTTTTGGAGCAAGTGCCGAGGGCACTCGTGGTGGAAATTTTATCCTCGGTGGTGGTGGTCGCCCCGGGTATCTTGGGGGTTTAGCTGATACGATTGAGATGCCGGCAGGGGAGGGGATGGAAGCGCTGATGGTCAATCTACCGGCTACCCTTGGTTCTGCTGGTGGCCGCGGTGGTGCAGCAAACCTAGTGATCGGCAAGCTCGGCTCCTACCTTCTGCAGCTTGAGCTGACCGCCATGCAGATGGAGGGTAAAGGAGAGGTCATCTCCAGTCCGCGGGTAATCACCTCGGATCAGCACACTGCGATCATCAAGACCGGTACAGAGATCCCATACCAGGAGGCTTCATCCAGTGGTGCCACTACGGTATCTTTCAAGGAGGCGGTACTGAAGCTGGAGGTGACACCCCACATTACACCGGATGATAAGGTGATAATGGATCTCTCCATTAACAAGGACGATCCCGACTTCTCCCGTGCTGTCCTTGGCGTACCGCCGGTGGATACCAAACAGATCGAGACATCGGTACTGGTTGATAACGGTGAAACCGTGGTATTGGGTGGCGTGTTTGAAAGGACAGAGACCAGCAGTAGAGAGCGGATACCCTTCTTTGGCGATCTTCCCTACGTCGGCTTTATGTTCAAGCAGGAGCTGCGCACAGATAACAATCAAGAGCTTCTGATCTTTATCACCCCGAAGATCCTCAAGGAGAGTCTCGGCGTTCGCTGATCTCTAATTCAACCAAAGCAGTAACTGGAGGGGCTTGCCAAATGGCAAGCCCCTCTTGCTTGCAGGAGACAAATCTGGCATATCTATATTATGAGTAAGTTAAAAAACATCTTTCTGGTGGGTCCCATGGGGGCGGGCAAGACAACAATTGGGCGTCAGGTCGCCGTTCTTCTTGGCTTGGAGTTTAGTGACAGCGATCACGAGATCCAGGAGCGAACCGGTGTGGATATCCCGACGATCTTCGATTTTGAAGGTGAGGAGGGTTTTCGCAAGCGAGAGAAGGCGATAATTGATGACCTTACTCACCAAGATGGTTATGTGCTGGCGACCGGTGGTGGCGCGGTTCTGGATCCCGCTAATCGCCGCAATCTCAGTAGTAGGGGATTCGTTGTCTACCTCTACTGCAGCCCTGAGCAGCAGTATGAGCGCACCCTGCGCGACCGCAACCGGCCGTTACTGCAGACGGATGACCCGCTCAAGCGTCTGCAAAACCTACTGGAGGAGAGAGATCCTCTCTATCGTCAGACCGCCGATATTGTAGTGACTACAGAGAAGCGTGGTGCGGCGACGGTCGCTAAGGAGATTGTCAGTCAGTTTGAGGCTATGTGATAGACTTTTTGTAACTATTCAGTAGCCCCTGTTACGAGGCTATTTTTACCAGGGGTCGGCGTCGAGCACCTACTGAATAGTGACGACTTTTTTCAGAATGAGCAGCGATGGAGCCGCGTGCTCATCTATTTTAGGTAATGGGTAGCAAGCATTAATGAATTCAGAGATAAGAACACTGCAGGTCGAATTAGGGGTACGTTCATACCCCATTTACATAGGTAGCGACTTGGTAGGCGATAGCTCGATTTATCAGCGCCATATTAGTGGACGCCAAGTGATGGTGGTGACTAACGAGACCGTTGCTCCACTCTACCTCGATCGGGTAGTCGAAGCGCTTGCGGGCTTTGAGGTTGAGACGGTAGTGCTCCCTGATGGTGAGGAGTTCAAAACCCTGGATGTATGGCAGACGGTGTTCGATGCGTTGCTACAGCGTCGGTTTAATCGTCAGTGTACGCTAGTGGCGCTCGGTGGTGGCGTTATTGGTGATATGGCAGGCTTTGCCGCCGCTTGTTATCAGCGAGGAGTCTCTTTTATTCAGGTGCCGACGACCCTACTCTCCCAGGTCGATTCATCTGTCGGTGGAAAGACCGGTGTTAACCACCCGTTGGGAAAAAATATGGTGGGGGCATTCTACCAGCCTAAATGTGTGATCGCCGATACGGCGACGCTCGATACCCTGGATGACAGGCAGCTCTCTGCCGGGGTGGCCGAGGTGATTAAGTATGGTCTGATCAACGACATCGACTTTTTTGTCTGGCTCGAGCAGCAGATGGAGCGCCTGCTCGCGCGTGATCCTGAGGTACTGGCTCATGTGATTGAGCGGTCGTGCCGGGATAAGGCCGAGGTGGTTGCCGCAGATGAGTTTGAGGCGGGTAGACGGGCAACGCTGAACCTGGGCCACACTTTTGGTCACGCCATAGAGACGGGTATGGGCTACGGTGCTTGGCTCCACGGGGAGGCGGTGGCGGCCGGTATGTGTATGGCGGCCGATCTATCCAGACGTATTGGGTGGTTGTCAGAGGCGGATCTAGCGCGTGTAGTCGAGTTGACCCGGCGTGCGAATCTACCGGTTGCGCCCCCCTCGGCGCTGGGTGCAGAGCGCTTTCTTGAGCTCATGGCAGTGGATAAAAAAGTGGTGACGGGAAAGATTCGGCTGGTGCTTATGGAGCGCCTGGGTAGCACGCTGGTGACCGAGGATTTTGCGGCTGAAAAATTGCGAGAGACACTGGATGAATTTGGACGAATCGATGGCTGATACAGAAGTGACATCCGGGGGCGAGATTACCCTCGACTCTCAGGAACAGCAGTTTTTCTCTACGCCTGAGATTACACAACGGCTGGATCTGCTGCGTCACCTCACCGATAACAGTGAGCGTATCGTTGTTCTCAGAGGCGGGGCTGGCTCGGGAAAGAGTACACTCTTTCAGCGTTATCAGCAGGGTGCCAGGGATGAGTGGGTGCTCTGTCCGGTTATCTCAAATCCGATGCTTCACCCAGAACAGCTCTTTTCACTACTGGGCAACTGCTTTGGTGTGCAGGGTGAAGATGGTGGAAGTATGGATCTGCTGTTGGAGCAGTTTGAAAACTTGCAAGAGCTAGGCTCCCTACCTGTTATTGTTATCGATGATGCCCACCTGCTACCTCTTTCAACAATCATTGCCCTGTTGCGCCTATTTGAGCATCGTCGGGGAGATCGTGCGTTGGTTCGAATTATCCTGTTTGCGCTGCCGCAAATAGATGACCTGCTGCATACACCTCAAATTCAGGCGATGAATCTGCAAGTCTTGCAGATGCTTGAACTGCCAGTTTTAACTCGGCAGCAAATGGGTGAATTTATTAATTTTATCAGTGGTGGGCCGGAAGTGAGTGGTGCATTCGATAACGCTGAGGTAGATCGTATTGCAGAGATCAGCGGCGGTGTGCCGGGTGTTATTGAGGAGCAGGTAACGGCGCTCTTACGGGCTCGTGCTGCTACGGAGAAGAGTGCCGACAGTAGCAGTAGTAGTGAGGAGGTTGGGTCTGCGCCACTACGTCTTTCGACGCCGGCACTATTAGGTGGCGCTGGTTTGGGGGTGTTGATTATTTTTGCCCTGCTTTTCCAGGATGGAATTAACCGGCTGTTTGAAGGCGGTGATGAGCCGATGCAGGCTCAGCAGAGATCGTCGGATATTGTATTAGACCTTCCTCAGCAAGCAGCCAAGCCAGTTGAGCCAATCCCAGTCGTACCGGTAGAGAGCCCAGCTGTCGAAGTGGTATCAACACCGGAGGCCGAACCGGTAATGATTGAGCTTGCTGAAGTTGCAGCGACTCCGATCAATGTCGAGGAGTCAGCACCGGAACCGATGCTTGAGATAGCGGAGGCACCGGTAGGTGGTCATGAGAACCTATCACCGGCCAGTAGTGATGAGAGTGCGGATCTTTACAATGTCGAAGATATACGGCTAGAGATCCCGGTGGAGTCCCGGGTAGAAAGGGTGCCTGAACCCGAAGCGGGGCCAGTTGTGACGCCTTCGCCAGCGCTAAAGGCTGCTCCAGATGAAGCTGCTGTGGTGGATATAGCAGAGAGTAAGTCGCAACCGGTGCCTGCTGCAAAAGCTTTTGCCAAGAGGTGGCTCAGCAAGACCGGCCCCGGCCATCAGCTGAGCGGCGAGAGGCTTGGCTGCAGGTGCAGAATCCCAGTGCTTACACTCTTCAGCTGGTCGGCGTCCAGAGTGAGCAGGCTGCAGATACTTTTGTATCACGCCACAAACTTGCAGCAGCGAGCGCCATTTTCAAAACTGAGCGCGAAGGGGAGTCCTGGTTTTCGGTAGTATACGGGGTCTATGCGGATCGGGATGCCGCTGTTGCCGCCCGCGAAAAGCTATCTGCTGGGCTGCGCCGAAATGCAGTCTGGCCTTAGGAGTTTCGCTTCTATTCAACAGGCGATCGCTAAGTAACTTCTCAAAAAAGTTCATGCTGGAAGTTATCCATCTCCACTGGGTTATTGAGAAGTTACATCGCTAATCAGTAAGTTATTGATATAAAAAGAATTGCATCTTCCTTGAGTGCAATTATTGTTTAAAATACTGGCCTGCGCGACGATTCTCCATTACCCTACAGAGTTCTTTTTGGCCGAATTCCTTTAATCAGGGGGGATCTCGGCTGTTCTGGTGCGGCGCGTGGCGAACCCTTGCGACCGTTACCGACTATTTTTACTATGGGTGAGGAGAGCTACAGTGGTCTCTTTCGCCCCGAAGAAGTGAGGTCAATGATGAGCCAAGGGGCTTTGCCAGCGAAACAGGGGCTATACGACCCCCGTAATGAGCACGATGCATGTGGTGTCGGTTTTGTCGCCAATATCAAGGGACAGAAGAGCCATAAAATCGTCGCGCAGGGGCTGGAGATTCTCAAGCGTCTGACCCATCGCGGAGCCGTAGGCTCTGATCCGCGTGCGGGCGATGGTGCCGGTATGCTGATTCAGATTCCCGACGTTTTTTTCCGTGAGGTGGTCGATTTTGATCTGCCGGAATCGGGTGCCTATGCGGTGGGTCTGGTGTTTCTACCCCAGGATAACTCTGCTCGCAGTGAGGCGGAGAAGATCATCGCGCACTATGTGGAAGCCGAAGGGCAGCGGGTCGCCGGTTGGCGTGATGTGCCTGTGGATAATAGAGGCTTGGGTTATAGCGTAAAGCCGACAGAGCCGGTGGTACGTCAGATTTTTATCATTAAGAGTGATAATTGCACAGATCAGAATGCATTTGAGCGCAAGCTGTTTGTTATCCGCAAACAGATTGAAAATGTCGTCCGTGAGGCATCACTTAAAGGTGGTGATGTGTTCTATTTCACCTCACTCTCCTCGCGCACCATCACTTATAAAGGCATGCTGCTTTCGGATCAGGTGGGTGAGTATTTCCCTGATCTGTCGGATGAGCGCATGAGCTCGGCTATGGCGCTGGTGCATCAGCGTTTCTCCACCAATACCTTCCCAACCTGGGATCGGGCACACCCCTTCCGCATGATCGCCCACAATGGTGAGATCAACACCATGCGTGGCAACGTCAACTGGATGGCGGCACGTAAAAATTCCATGGCATCGGAGATTCTTGGTGATGACCTGGCGAAAGTGTGGCCGTTGATTCCCGAGGGTCAGTCTGATTCTGCCAGCTTCGATAATGCACTGGAACTGCTGGTACAAGGCGGCTACTCCCTGGCGCACGCCATGATGATGCTGATTCCCGAGGCTTGGTCCGGTAATCCGCTGATGGACGATAATCGTCGCGCCTTCTACGAATACCATGCCGCTCTGATGGAGCCCTGGGATGGCCCCGCTGCCGTCGCCTTCACCGATGGCCGCCAGATTGGTGCCACCCTTGACCGTAACGGCCTGCGCCCTGCACGTTACCTGATTACTGATGATGGTCTGGTGGTTATGGCCTCGGAGATGGGTGTACTGGATATAGCGGAAGAGAAGATCGTCAAAAAGTGGCGACTGCAGCCGGGCAAGATGTTCCTTATCGATATGGATGAGGGGCGAATTATTGATGATGTGGAGCTTAAAGAGCAGCTCTCCACCAGTCAGCCGTACCAGCAGTGGCTGGATCAGACCCAGATCCATCTTGACCAGTTGCCTGAGGTGGTCGGTGCCATGTCACCGGATGCGGCGACCTTGTTGAATTCCCAGCAGACGTTTGGCTACTCTCAGGAAGATATAAAATTCCTGCTGACACCAATGGTGATGACCGGTCAGGAGGCGACAGGTTCCATGGGCACAGACAGCCCACCTGCGGTGCTCTCCAGTCGCTCGAAGCACCTCTCCAACTACTTCAAGCAGAACTTTGCCCAGGTGACCAACCCACCCATCGATCCGATCCGGGAAGAGGTGGTGATGTCCCTGGTGACGCTGATCGGGCCACGCCCCAACCTGCTTGACATGGGACACAATGATCTGGCCATGCGTCTTGAGGTGAGTCAGCCGGTATTGACCAACTCTGACCTGGAGCGTATTCGCAACATTGAGGACACGACCAATGGTGCCTTCCGCACCAAGACCCTCAATATCTGCTTCCCGGCAGTCACCGGTGCGGTAGGCCTCAAACCTGCACTAGACACCCTCTGCCAAGTAGCGGAGAGAGCCGTGCTGGAGGGGTACAATATTCTTACTCTCTCTGATCGTTGGGTTGATGCTGACAATATAGCCATTCCTGCACTGCTGGCTACCTCGGCGGTGCACCACCATCTGATTCGCAAGGGGCTGCGTACCGTGTCCGGCCTGGTGGTTGAGACGGGTGCTGCACTTGAGATTCATCACTTTGCCACCCTGGCAGGCTTTGGTGCTGAGGCGGTCAACCCCTATGTTGCATTTGACACCATCCAATCGATGCTGCCGAATCTGCCAGAGACGCTGACCTTTGAGGAGGCGCAGAAACGTTACATCAAGGCGGTTGGTAAAGGGCTTAACAAAGTGATGTCAAAGATGGGTATCTCCACCTATCAGTCCTACTGTGGTGCCCAGATCTTTGATGCCGTTGGGCTCTCGACGCACCTTGTCGATACCTACTTTATCGGTACCGCCACCACCATCGAAGGTATAGGTATCGAGAGATATCTGAAGAGACGGTTCGCTGGCACCATAACGCCTACGGTAATAACCCGATTTACAGCAAGCACCTTGATGTTGGTGGTGATTACGCCTATCGGGTACGCGGTGAAGATCATATCTGGGCCCCAGATACCATTGCTAAGTTGCAGCACGCCTCACGCGCCAATGACTGGAAAAGCTACGACGAGTTTGCCAGGGCGATCAATGAGCAAGAGGAGCGGCTGGTCACCTTCCGTGGCCTGTTCGACTTCAAGTGGGCGGATGAGCCGGTACCGCTGGAAGAGGTTGAGCCCGCTGCCGATATCGTAAAGCGCTTTGCCACCGGCGCCATGTCGTTCGGCTCCATCTCCTACGAAGCCCACTCAATGATGGCGATTGCGATGAACCGGATTGGCGGCAAATCGAACACCGGTGAGGGTGGTGAGGAGCCCGAGCGCTTCAATCCGCTGCCTGATGGCACGGCCAATCCTGAGCGCTCCGCCATCAAGCAGGTGGCTTCCGGTCGCTTTGGTGTGACCGTGGAGTATCTGGTCAACTCCGACGATATTCAGATCAAGATGGCTCAGGGTGCCAAGCCCGGCGAAGGTGGACAGCTGCCGGGCCATAAAGTGAATGCCCAGATTGCCCGGGTGCGTCACTCCACTCCAGGTGTCGGCTTGATCTCACCACCGCCCCATCACGACATCTACTCCATTGAGGATCTGGCTCAGCTGATCCACGATCTGAAGAACGTCAACCCGAAAGCTCGGATATCGGTAAAGCTGGTCTCCGAAGTGGGTGTGGGCACGGTTGCTGCCGGTGTCTCCAAGGCCCATGCGGATCATCTCACCATATCAGGCTACGATGGCGGCACCGGTGCCTCACCGATGACATCAATCAAACATGCCGGTTCTCCCTGGGAGATCGGACTGGCCGAGACCCACCAGACACTGGTGATGAACAAGCTACGTGGTCGGATCGCGGTACAGGTGGATGGTGGTCTGCGTACCGGCCGTGATGTGGTGATAGGTGCCCTGCTGGGGGCAGATGAGTTTGGCTTTGCTACGGCACCGCTGATCGTCAGTGGCTGCGTGATGATGCGCAAATGTCATCTCAATACCTGCCCGGTAGGTGTGGCTACTCAGGATCCAGAGTTACGCAAACGCTTCACCGGTAAGCCCGAACATCTGATCAACTATCTCTTCTTTGTCGCTGAAGAGGCGCGCCAGCTAATGGCTAAACTCGGCTTTCGCACCATTAACGAGATGGTTGGCCAGACCGAGCGTCTCAATGTGCGTAAGGCGGTGAACCATTGGAAGGCCAAGGGCCTCGATTTCAGCCGCATATTGACCAAACCTAAGGGCGAAGCAGGTGTCGCCATTCACCATAATGAAGCTCAGAACCACGGTCTGGACAAAGCGATTGACCATCAGCTGATTGCCCAAGCCAAACCCGCCCTGGAGAGAGGCGAGGCGGTGAAAATCGAGATCGATATTCACAACTACAATCGTACCTTCGGCACCATGCTCTCGGGTCGTGTAGCGGAGAAGTATGGGCTGGCAGGGCTACCCGATGACACCATCAATATCAAGGTCAAGGGGACCGCTGGACAATCCTTTGGTGCCTGGACGGCCAAGGGTGTCACTCTTGAACTGGCGGGTGAGGGTAACGACTATGTCGGTAAGGGACTCTCCGGCGGGCGGCTGGTGATCTACCCTCCGAACGAGTCAGCTATCGATAGGGCAGAAGATAATATCATCGTCGGTAACACCGTTCTTTACGGTGCCATCAGCGGTGAGAGTTATTTCTGCGGCGTTGCCGGTGAGCGCTTCTGTGTGCGTAACTCCGGGGCGACCGCTGTGGTCGAGGGAGTGGGTGACCACGGCTGTGAATATATGACCGGCGGTATCGTCGTCTGCCTCGGTGCCACCGGTCGAAACTTCGCTGCCGGCATGTCTGGGGGTATCGCCTACGTCCTCGATGAAAAGGGCCGCTTTGAGCAGCACTGCAACCTCTCGATGGTTGAGCTGGAGCCGATCCAGGAAGAAGATGATGCGCTGGAGTCGATGGAGCATCAGGGGGGCGATCTCGAAACCAAGGGGCGGGTGGATGTCAGCCACGATATGACTCGGTTCGACGCAATACGCCTAAAGCAGCTGATCGAAAATCACCTGCACTACACCAAGAGTGATGTAGCCAAGCGGATACTCGACAACTGGAGTGAATATCTGAAGAAATTTGTCAAGGTGATGCCGGTGGAATACCGTCGCGCCTTGCAAGAGATGCAGGCACAGCAGGTCCAGTCCGGCAGTGGTGATGCAGTCAATGGGAGCACTAATCATGGGTAAGCCAACAGGTTTTATGGAGTATCCACATCAGGATCGTTGCTATGCACCGGTCGCCGATCGTATAACTCACTTCAATGAGTTCGCCATCGATCTGAGCGAAGAGGAGCTGAAGAATCAGGGTGCCCGCTGTATGGATTGTGGTATCCCTTTCTGCCATCAGGGATGTCCAGTCAACAACATCATCCCCGACTGGAATGATCTGGTCTATCACGGCGATTGGCAGTCGGCTATCGATACCCTCCACTCCACCAACAACTTCCCCGAGTTCACCGGTCGTATCTGTCCGGCACCCTGTCAGGAGGCATGCACTCTGAATCTGGAGGATGAGCCGGTCACCATTAAAACCATCGAGCTCGCTATCGTTGAGAAGGGTTGGGACGAGGGGCTGATTCAGCCACAGATAGCGCGCCACAAGAGTGGCAAGCGGGTGGCGGTTGTGGGCTCCGGTCCTGCGGGCATGGCCTGCGCCCAACAGTTGGCGCGTGCTGGCCACCAGGTACATGTCTACGAGAAAGAGAACCGTATCGGTGGTCTGCTGCGTTACGGCATCCCCGACTTCAAGCTGGACAAGAAGGTGATTGATCGCCGTATGGGACAGATGCAGGCCGAGGGTGTTCGTTTTCACACCAACAGCCACATCGGTGTTGATCTGCCAGCAATGAAGCTTATCGATGGGTTTGATGCGTTGGTGCTTGCCGCTGGCTCTGAGAAACCCCGCGATCTGCCGGTGCCTGGTCGTGATCTCGAGGGTGTTCACTTCGCCATGGATTTCCTGCGTACCAACAGCCATAGGGTGCAGGGAGACGAGATCCCCGATAACCTGTTTATCTCTGCTAAAGGGAAGCACGTAGTGGTTATAGGCGGTGGCGATACCGGCTCGGATTGTATCGGCACCTCCATCCGACAGGGTGCCGCATCGGTCACACAGATTGAGATCATGCCGCAACCACCAGAGAAGGAAGACAAGGGCACTGTTTGGCCCTACTGGCCTAACAAGATGCGTACCTCCACCTCCCAGGAAGAGGGGTGTGAGCGCATGTGGTCGGTAGCCACCAAGGAGTTTGTTGACGACGGCAATGGCAGTGTCAAGGCGGTCAAGTGCGTCAAGGTAGAGTGGAATCAGAGTGAAGCTGGCGAGTGGGGCATGAACGAGGTCGCGGACAGTGAGTTCGAACTCAAAGCAGATCTCGTTACACTGGCTATGGGCTTTATTCACCCTGTTCATGAAGGGATGTTGGATGAGTTGGCTGTCGAATTTGATGATCGTGGTAACGTTAAGGGCACAACCGAAGGGGGCGAGGCTTACCAGCTCGCTGGGTGGGGTCTTCGCCGCTGGTGATGCGCGGCGCGGCCAGTCTCTGGTGGTCTGGGCTATCCGTGAAGGCCGCCAATGTGCCCGTGCAGTAGATGAATACCTGATGGGGTCGTCGGAGTTGCCACGCTGATTCCTACCCTCTACAGACGTTCAGGGGAAAATATGGCTGCTTGGTTGGTAGGTAAAAAAAGAGATGGAAAAGGGCGCCTGGATGGCGCCTTTTTTTGGCGTTGTTCAAGTGACCTCCTTTTTCATCGGGTTAGGTGCGACATAACATTGTAAATTGCTGAATCCAGGCTCAAACATGTCCGGGAGTAAAGCTACATCACTCTACCCATTGTTCAGCACCCTCAGTCTTGATGTGGTGACTGGAGCGGTTATTGGTGCGGTTTTTGTTTCCCAGCTGTGTGGTGTGTATCCAGATATCTGGTTCTATTCAGCGCTGGCTGTTTCGGTGTGGATTATCTACACCGCCGACCATTTGGTCGATGCCTGGCGACTAAAGCAAGCGTCACACACCGACCGGCACCTATTCCACCACCACCATTTTAGAGTGCTCATTTCCCTGGTAATACTCCTAGCGGTTATTGATTTTGTGTTGGCACTGACAACGCTTCACACCAGAATCATAGCAAGTGGGTTAATCATCTTTGCAGTAAGTGCGGTATATTTTGCAGCCCTCAGTCTATTAAAAATACGACATACCCACTGGCTACAAAAGGAGATTATTGTTGCATTGATCTACACCTCGGGTGTCTGGGTTGGCCCGCTTGCACTGCGTGGAACCCTGCTCTCACTCCATGAAGTAGTGCTATTGATCATGTTTATTAAGTTGGTTCTGTCTGTGTTGCTGCTTTATTCAGCGATAGAGGTTGAAGAGGATTATCTGGATGATCACCACACCCTGGCGACACGTTTTGGCGCAGTGATCTGCCACCGTGTCATCCATGCTCTTCTATTCCTACTTTTTGGGATGAGCATCTATCTAATGACCTCAGGCGGGGTTGAGATAGTAAAGCATGCACCAACATACTTGCGCTGATGGCATTTTTTGTTCTGATCATGAATCTCTTTCCAGCGGTATTTAAAGTCAACTACCGCTACCATATTATCGGAGAGCTGATTTTTTGGTTCCCGCTGCTGTTGGTATTCAATGGAGTCTTACCCCGCTGAAAAAATGAACCATTTGCCGTTTCGGTGTAGAATCCTTCTCTTTGCCCGTCGGCCTCTTTGTATAGCTAGAAGGAAAACGCCCGTGTCCAGTTTGAAGAATGATCGTTTTTTGCGCGCCCTGCTCCGTGAGCCTGTGGATATGACTCCGGTGTGGATGATGCGCCAAGCCGGTCGCTACCTGCCTGAGTACCGCGCCACCCGTGCCAAGGCTGGCAGTTTTATGGATCTGTGCAAGAATCCCGAGCTGGCTTGCGAAGTTACTCTTCAGCCGCTGGAACGCTTTCCTCTGGATGCTGCGATTCTCTTCTCTGACATTCTCACTATCCCCGATGCTATGGGTTTGGGTCTCTACTTCACTGAAGGTGAGGGGCCCAAGTTTGAGCGGCCAATTCGTGACGAGGCGGCAGTAAAGGCGCTGGGGGTACCTGATCCAGAGCAGGAGTTGGGCTATGTGATGGATGCAGTGCGTACTATTCGCCGAGAGCTCGATGGAAGAGTACCGCTAATCGGCTTCTCCGGTAGCCCCTGGACCCTGGCGACCTATATGGTAGAGGGTAGTGGTACCAAGAGCTTCGCTCAGGTGAAGGGGATGATGTTTGAGCGTCCCGATTTGATGCACCAGCTGCTTGGCAAGGTGGCCAACTCAGTGACCAGCTACCTCAATGCCCAGATCGCCGCAGGCGCACAGGCGGTGATGATCTTCGATACTTGGGGTGGTGTACTCAGTCCGCGGGACTATCAGCTCTTCTCCCTCGACTATATGAGCCGTATTGTCAAAAGGCTTAATCGTGAGAGCGATGGCCGCAAGGTGCCTGTGATCCTCTTTACCAAGAACGGTGGACAGTGGCTCGACCGTATGGCCAATACCGGCTGCGATGCCCTGGGTGTGGATTGGACCACTGATCTGGCCGATGCCCGAGCAATGGTTGGCGATCGGGTGGCACTGCAGGGTAATATCGATCCCTGTGTGCTCTACTCCTCGCCGGAGCGTATTCGTGATGAGGTGAAGCGGGTGCTGGAGAGTTACGGTGATGGGCCGGGTCATATCTTCAACCTCGGTCACGGCATACACCCGGACGTAAATCCTGAGCATGCAGCGGCCCTGGTTGAGGCGGTACATGAGCTGAGCCGTAGATAAAACAGACTCTCTGGTAGATAAAACAGGCTCTCTGATGGAGCATAACGCTCGGCTCCATCAGGGACACCTTAGTCAGCGCTACTCAACCGTCACTTCTCAATATCGTAGCGTTTCATCTTCTCCCACAGGTTTTTGCGTGAGATACCAAGGGCATCAGCTGCCTGGCTGATTTTTCCGCTGTTTTCTGCCAATGCCTTGTTGATGGCGCGCCGCTCAGCTTCTGCAATAGACTCCTTGAGTGTAGTGGCTCCGACCTCATTGGCGGTGCTGTCGGTGGTTTGCAGGTCACTGGCTCCGATCCAAGGGCCGTCGCCTAAGGCTACCGCTCTCTCTATGATATTTTTCAGTTCTCGAACGTTTCCGGTAAATGGCATGGTCAGGAGCTGTAGCTCTGCTTCCCGTGACAGCCCCTTGATAAGGCTGCCTGCTCGCTTCGCCAGTTGGTTGACGAACAGTCGTGCGAGATAGACGATATCTTCCCGCCGCTCCCGTAGTGGTGGAATCTCTACATGAATGACGTTGAGTCGCCAGTAGAGGTCAGATCTGAATTCATTATTTTTGATCGACTGATCCAGAACCACCTGGGTGGCAGCAATCACCCTTACGTCCAGGGGGATCGGCTCGACACCGCCAACACGTTCGATTTCACGCTCCTGCAGTACCCGCAGGAGCTTTACCTGTATATCGGGTGATACCTCGGCGATCTCATCAAGAAAGATGGTACCCCCCTGGGCCTGTTCAAAGCGCCCGATACGCCGCTGTATTGCGCCGGTGAAGGCCCCCTTCTCATGGCCAAAGAGTTCACTCTCGATCAGTGTAGAGGAGAGAGCGGCACAGTTGACCGTAATCATGGGTCCTTTGGCCCGCAGGCTGTTGTTGTGGATCAGGGAGGCGACCACCTCTTTACCCACGCCGGACTCTCCTGTAATCAATACTGAGCTATCACTCTCTCTGAGGCGTGCTATCAGCCGCTCGATCTTGCGCATTGCAGTACTCTTTCCCAGGCGTCCGCTGCCCGGCTTGAAGCTGTTGTCAGTGGCTAAACCATCCAGCGTCAGACGAGTATCTGCGATACGTGAGAGGTGGCGCCGCACCTTCGTGATAAAGTCACTGATCTCAAAAGGCTTGGTCAGATAATCAAGTGCACCGGCTTTAACCAGAGAGACCGCATCGGCAACGTCACCGTAGGCGGTCATCAGGATTACCGGAATTCCTGGGAAGTGGAGGGCGATATCAGAAAATAGCTCAATGCCAGTGCCGTCAGGCAGGCGGATATCGGTAACAACAAGATCAATATCACCCTTCTCAAGCTCATCTCTTGCGCTGCGGGTATCAGCCACCGCACGGACAGAAATATCTTCAAGGCGAAGCCTGTCTTCAAGTGACAGTCGCATGATTTCATCATCCTCAACCAGGAGGACGCAGTAGTCACTAAAGCCGTCATCATCTAAAGTGTTATCGGTATTATCTGACATCAGGTCGCCTTGGTGGTTGTAACAGGTAGTGCAATATGGAATGTCGTGCCATTGTTCTCCTCACTATCAATCTCGATAATCCCCTGCATACTCTGAACCAGTCGATAGACAATCCAGAGACCCAGGCCTGTGCCATTGGGTTTAGTGGTGAAGAAAGGGTCAAATAGTTGATTTCTTATGCGCGCTGGAATGCCGGGACCGTTGTCACTCACCTCAATCACCAGATGTGGACCCTCCTGGTACATGTTGAAGGCAATCTTGCCGCCATCAGGAAGAATCTCTACCGCATTCTTTAGCAGGTTGCAGACAATCTGTTCCGTCCTGCCGGGTATACGCAGGCTCCTGTCGGTACTGTTTTCCCAGGTGATATTGATATTTCGGTCATCAACCTCAGCTATTATCAGGTCATGGAGTTTATCGATCTGTTCAATACTGACCGTTTCAATACTCTCTTCGATTTTCAGTCCCACAAGAAGATTGTGGACGATCTCTTTGATCCGGTGCAGTCCCTGATCGATAACCGGCAGGTAGCGATCGATAAGCTCTTTGTCGTTGGGGTGTTTACGCAGTGTGTCGACGCAGTTGAGGAGACCTGCAAGGGGGTTGTTTACTTCGTGGGCGACACCTGCCGTGATACGGCCGAGTGCGACCAGTTTTTCACTCATAGTGATCTCCTCCTCCAGCATCTTTTTCTCGGCCAGCTCAGACATAATCTGATTGAAGGTGACGCTTAATCGACCGATCTCATCTCTATTTTTTACCGGGATGGGGTCAAAATTAGTCATCTCTCCCCTGCCAACCGCTTCCAGTCCCTGGGTTACTGCGGTGAGAGGCCTGACCATTCGTCGCGAGACAAGGGTACCTAATGCACTACCGATAATGACAAAACAGAATATCAGCGCAACAACAAGGGTCGCGGTATTTTTAGTTTTCTGATAAAGGTGGGCAAGCGAAAGCCGAACTCGAATCACGCCCATATATTTCTGATCGGAGAAGAGGGGGACAACACCTTCCTGGAAGTCCCTTTTAGAGAAGCCGCCGCTACTTAAGACGAAGGGTTTTCTTGCCTTCATGGCCGTCGCAAAAAATGCCCTTTCGTTATTGTCTTGAGGTGAGAAGAGAAGGCCCATGGGATTTTGTGCAGGATGAAGGTGTGCCTGAACCCTGCCGTCAGCATCCAGTATCATGGCGGTTAACACCTCATGACCCTTGGTCGTCCCAGGTGATCTGGTGGCAATATTTTTGAGGCTCGTATAGAGAGACCAGTGATCCTTGCGCAGCATCGCCTTGGGTGTGGTGATGGCCACGGACTCAGCGAGGAGAAGGGCTTTTTCACCCAGCGACTCATGAAAAAGCTTCCAGTCCTGTACCACCATCACCGCCCCGATCATAAAGCCGACACCGGCCACAACAGTGGTGATGGTGAGTGACAGTTTTACCGCCAGAGGCCAGGATCGCCGGTTGAGAATAGACATAGCGTTATGTGATTAATGGGGTGGAAACATAGATGACATCGATGACATTGGAGTCACTCGCTGAACCGAGTTGACCATGGCGCGTATTTCGTTGAACAGTGAATCTGAGTAGTTGCCAAAACCATCGAGTTTGAGTTGAGCAAGAAGTTGCTTGCCCAATGGATCCTTATCCATATTTTCAAGGGTGGCTTTCATCAACCTGACCGTATTCGTGTTGACTCCGATACGGGAAACAATAGGTGGAAAGCCAAAGCTGGGAGATTTTTGTATGATGCGAGTCTTCTCTGTAATGTCGGGTCTAAAGATAGCGAGATATTCCCATATGTAGGAGTCGACGGCTCCCCCGTCGGCAACTTGTTCAGCAACAGCCTGTATCGTCTCTGCATGATTGAAGGTGAAAAATGTCTGACGAAAAAAGTGTGCCGGTTTTTTACCTTTCTCTGACATGTAGGCGAGTGGGTAGAGAAAGCCGGAATTTGAGTCAGGGTCAGAAAAGGCAAAGACTCTCCCTTTCAGGTCAGCAAAATTCTGATAAGGGCTTTTGTGATGAACGATGATGTAGGAGTGGTATTGTGGTGCCCCACGGTAGACAGGTACGGTCAGAAGCTGTAGAGATTCGGGCTCTCTTTTCTGAACATAGGGATAGCCGCAGATCCAGGCAAATTCAATACCGTCAGACTCCAGTAGATCCATCACCTCCCGATAGGATCGGCGCTGTACAAATTCGACTTTTCGGCCGATTTTATACTCCAGGTATTGGCTCCACTGATCGAGAAATCTAAGGTTTTCTGTAAGCACCACTGCCGTTAAGCCAAAGCGGATGGGTGGTTCCGGTGCAGCGGCATAAATCGGTGTAGTGTGAAGAAAAAATAGTAAAAAAATCAGTCGCACTGGGACTCCTCATAAAGTATAGCCGTATAAAATATACTGCTAAGTTATGTCGCGGCACCGCCATTTGGCAGGTATCTACTCTCTAAGGAACCTCTGAACAAGTCATGACCGATTGCCTTGCACTCAGGAGACGTAATATCTTCGTTGAAAATCTTACTAATAGCTCACTATCAGCTGCAATCTTCGCCTTGATCTTACGCCTCCTGAGCACAATTCAATTCGGCCAGACTTATTCGGAGGTCCCTTAACGGAGTACAACAACCATTCCCGGTAACTCCCTTCCTGTTTTACTACACCATCTGTTGAGTGTTGTTATTTTTACTCTTTTTCCAAGAAAGAGTGAAGTGAACTTTTAATTTAAATCCCTCTTGTTTTCATTTTGTTACCTTTTGGTTACTCGTTGTGCAGCTAATAGATTATAACCAAGTGAAATATAAAGGAAATCGATCGCGGTTACGGAAACATCCGAAATGTTACCTGCTGGTTACATATTAGCGGATTTTATAGCGGTGTATATTTTTACTTGTGCTATTTCAAGCGGATATAAACATGGCGCATCTCTTGCAGTCCCTACACTACCAAATAATCAATCCAAATTAATCCAACCAAATTCCGCTAGGTCGGGAAGAGGAGATGTAGGCCGATGAGTAGTGAGAGTGAAATTAACCTCCATGATATTGAACTTAAGAGAATATTCAGGCGGCGATGCCTGTTTTCTGCTTTTATCGGATTGATTCTATTTCTGATCGTCTCCTATTACGGGATGGAGTACTACACCTCGAAGTCCTCATTCTGTGGAGGAAGTTGCCACTCCATGACCGAGCAGTATGACGCCTGGAAGAGCAATACCCACCACAAGAGCAACAATGCTGAGGGGATGCAGGCGGAGTGTGTCGATTGCCATTTTCTGCCGGGCGAGAAGAAGACACTAAAGGTTAAGTTTGAGGCACTGCGTCACTTGTTCGCCTACCTCTATGACCCGAATGCACCTTTACCTATACGCCCGGTAATCAAAGATGGTGCCTGCCTTTCATCTGGCTGCCACACCCGTGAAGCCGTCGCAGAGAAGGAGATACAGTACACCGAAAAGGTGCGCTTCAAGCACGCTGCCCACTTCACTGACAAAGCACTCGATGGACACACAATCACCTGCGATACATGCCACTTCAAGACCTCGGAGGAGAAGCATTTTGAGGTACCCACAGAGATCTGCTTCCTGTGTCATCTGAAGTTGGAAAAACCGACGCTGGCCAAAGCGCAAATGGCCAATGGTGATGGCAAAGTAACAAAGATCAATTTTGATGACAGACCCTCGATCAACTTTAACGAGGGCGCCTCACGTTGCGATATTTGCCACACCATTCCCACCAACTCACTGCAAAGCCAGCTGCAAGAGCAGGGCATGGCAGGTGCCGGTGAAACAAATACCACTGACAAACCGATTACCCATCAAACCATGCAGGAGCAGGGTGTGGCCTGTGAGAGCTGCCACTTTGAGGTGGTGAAAGGCCACGGTGAGATTGAGACCGGCAACGTGGTCGCCAACGGCTGTCTCACCTGTCATAACAGAAGTCAGACACTCCTGGCAGCAGCGGGTGATCGGGATCTGATGCATGACAAGCATGTTCCCAACACCGCCGACTGCTTCGATTGTCATACGGTGGTGGAGCATAAGAACAGGACCGATCATCTCGATTTTGTACGTGAAGATTGTCAGCTCTGTCATGTGGATCAGCACAAGTATCAAAAGATACTGCTGGCAGGTATTCCGGTGGATGAAGATATCTCCGGTCCACCGCATCTGATGTATGAGGTCAACACCAACTGTATGGCTTGTCATCTAAAAAAGACCATGAAAAAAGGGCATGACGTGAGATCCGCCTCCGGTGAAACCTGTGCGGCCTGTCATACAGCGCAGCATAAGAAAATGCTCAGTGACTGGAAGAAACTGTTGGTGGGTGAAGTCGCTGATGCCGAGGAGCTGGAGAGAGAGGTGATGGATCTGCTTGCCGAAGTGAGAGCGGCTCTGAGCAAGGAGCAGCTGAGTGCGGCTGAAGCGTTGCTCGCCAAGGGTACAGAAAAGCTGAATATTGTCCGCGTTGGCAACGGCGTACACAACAAGAAGTATGCAATCACCATTCTCGATGGGGCCTTCGGAGATTTTGAGGAGACTATCGAGCTACTCGAAAGTGTAAATACAACATATTGATGAATTAGGTGATGGCTGAGGATTTAGCCATTGCTGTAGCACAGGGATGTGCATATATCTCTAGTCACAAGTGAGTTGCTGGAGATGAACTGAACGGAAAGATATTTTCCGTTTAATCGCCCTGACAAGTCGAGGGAGAGATTGAGTCAGAGGTTCCTTAGATCTGGCACCAATAATAATTGTGGAGGATGAGGAAATGATCTGGAGAATGAAATATGAGTGACAAGAAGAGAGAGGAAATTAGCCGCCGTAATTTTTTAAGCGGTGTTGGAGCAGCAGCGGTTGGCGCTGCGGCAGTGATGACGCCTGGAGTGAGTGTCGGCGCCAGCAAAAAGGGCGCACCCCGCTGGGCGATGGTGATGGATCTTCGGCGGTGCATAGGTTGCAGAGCATGTACTGTCGCCTGTAAAGCAGAAAATGATGTCTCTCTGGGGCGTTTCAGGGCGGTTATTCAAGAGGAGACCACCGGAACCTTCCCTGATACCAAGAAAGCGTTTTTGCCGTTGATGTGCAATCACTGTGAGGGCAACAAAAAAGATGGCGTGCCTCCCTGTGTGAAAATCTGTCCACAGTTCCCCGGCAAGCGCGCCAAGTATAAGACCCCCGATGGCAAGACCATCCGTTTCCGTAGTGGCGGAACTTACAAGCGTCCTGACGGTATGGTCCTGATCGATACGGAACAGTGCATCGGTTGTGGAAAATGTCTTGATGCCTGCCCCTATGGCGTGCGCTCTTTCAACCCCTTTGTCAAAGCGGGTGGAGACGACTCAAAACAGGTGGCCGATAAGTGTGATATGTGTGCGCATCGTGTTGACAATGGTGTTGAGCCCTCTTGTGTCAATACTTGTCAAGGGCGTGCCCGTATCTTTGGTGATCTCAATGATCCGACGAGTGAAGTCTCCAAGCTGGTCAAAGAGCACAATCTGGCGACGGACGCTAACGTGCTGATGGCAGAGGAGGGAACTGACCCGCATGTGTTCTATATCGATCCGGATAACATGCTGAAGACCCTCTATACACAGCGGAAGAAGGGCAAACTGGACCACTATGTGGATCAGATTCCATAAACCCTGACAGCTGTATAAAGAGAGGAATTAATATGAAAAAGCTAAATCGTCGTAATTTTATGAAGCTGTCTGCGGGGGGTGGCTGTGCTTTGGCTGCTGGCCTGGGAGGCAGCCAGAGTGCATTCGCCGGCTCTATCAAGCTGCAGGCGGGTGGTCGTGACTTCTCCCCCAAAACGGGTAAGGAGCGGCAGGCCATCCCCACCGCCTGCTGGCAGTGTGTAACCCGTGACTCCATGATGGGCTATGTTGAGGATGGGCGTCTGGTTAAATTGGAGGGTCATCCTAACTCTATTCGCACCCTCGGTAAGCTCTGTTCCAAGGGCCAGGCGGGTGTTAATCAGGTCTACTTCCCTGATCGCATCCTCCATCCAATGAAGCGAGTGGGTAAACGCGGTGAGCACAAATGGAAACGCATCTCCTGGGATGATGCCCTGGATCTGGTCGCCTCAAAACTGAAGCCGTTGCGTGATGCCGGCACCCCTGAACTGTTCATGTACCAGTATGGGCGTCATAAAGCGTCTCAGGCGGCGACCATGTACGACTTCATGGGCGCTTATGGCACAGGAACCATCGGCAACCACACCTCTGTCTGTGAGGCGGCTAAGTGGACCGGCCAGGAGAGTCTGTGGGGTGGCATGTACGATAACTGGGACTACGATAAAACCGACTATGTGGTTATTTTCGGCAGCAACCAGTTAGAGACTCACACTAACCACATCCCGACCGCCCAGCGACTGATTCGGGCCAAGGTAGATCGTGGCGTGCCGCTCTATGTGTTCGACGTGCGTCTGACCAATACGGCAGCCAAGGCCGATCAGTGGGTGCCCATCAATGTAGGTCATGATGGTCTGGTGATGCTCGCCATGTGTAATGTCATCATGAACGAGGGGTTGCACAGAAAAGATCACTTCAAGTTCATGCGGGTGACCAAAGACCATCATGCAAGCGTTGATGAGAAGATGGCTGCGGTAAAGGCCAATGTTGCCAAGTACACGCCGGAGTTCGCCGAGAAACACAGTGGCGTACCGGCCGACACCATCCGCAAGATTGCCCGTGGTTTCGCCAAGGCGAAGTCGGCCTGTCTGGTCACCTATCGCGGCACGGTTATGCACTATCACGGTGCGGATCAGGAGCGTGCCGCCATGTTGCTCTCGGCCATCACCAACAACCTCGATCGTGCCGGTGGCCGTGTCATGGGCGTGGGTGCCAGCTGGAAGGCTCCTTCCACTCCAAAAGCCAAGATCCACAAGGCGCTGCATGTGAAGGACGGCTTTCCCGGTGAGGCGGCTTATCCAACCCATCATGTGAGCCATCAGGTACTGCCAATGATCAAAGACGGCCATAGCGGTCGTCCCAAGGTCTACTGGTGGAGCTGTTATAACCCCGGTTTTGTCAACGGTGACAACAATGAGCTTCAGTCGATCTTGAAGGACGAGAGCATCATGCCGTTCCTGATCACATCGACCATCGTCTATGATGAGTCTTCGCAGTTCGCCGATCTGATTCTGCCGGATACTACCTATCTGGAGCGCTGGGACTGGGAGGATATGGTATCGGCCAACCAGATTGCTGAGTTCTATATCCGTCAGCCGCTGGTGAAACCCTTGGGTGAAGCGCGTTGCCAGGGCGATGTCTGGCCAGAACTGGCGAAACGGATCGGCTTTGAACTCGCCTACTCCGACAAGAAGGATTTCGTTCGTCAATCCTGCGAGATGACACCGGGTGTGAAAGAGGCCGGTGGCTTCGATTATATGATGAAGGAGGGAGTGTGGCACGATCCCGAAGCCAAGCCCAACTACGGCTTCTATGAGGAGATTGTAGATGTCACGGGTGATGGTGTGATTCTCGATGAGAAGACCGGGGTCTACTGGAACTGGAAGAAGGCTGGTGTTGCCAGTGAAGCGGATGCCCAGAGCAAGGGGTATCTGGGTACCAAAGGTGCGAAAAAGGCGTATGTTGCCCAAAACATCGACGGTACGGCCTACAAGGCCTATCCACCCAATACCAAGTTTACCAAGGCGGGTTACCTCGACTTCTACTCCGACAACTTCGCCAAGAAGGGTCTTCCTCCCTTCCCGGTCTACACGCCGATACCAGAGCATGTGAAGATGGAGAAGGATGAGTTGAATCTCACAACCTACAAAGTTGCGGTACATACTCACTCAAGGACGGCTCACTGTAAGTGGCTGACCGAAATCAAGCATGACAATCCCGGTTGGATCAACACCAAGACTGCCGCTGATCGTGGCATCAAAAACGGCGATAAGATCCGCGTCTACAACGGCATTGGTGAGATCACCACCACCGCCTATGTGACCGAGGGGATTATCCCCAACTGCATCGCCATCTCCCACCATTTGGGCCGCCAACACTCTGGTGTTTACGGCTCCGGTAAAAGCTCGCCAATAGCTGGAGGTGCGGTGGCTGATAAGGATGTGAAAAATATCTGGTGGAAAAAGCATGGTGCGCATCCCAACGCCATCATCCCCAACTCTTCGGACCCGATCAGTGGTGCCCAGAGATGGATGGATACGGTGGTGAGAGTTGCCAAAGCGTAGTCGTCTTGCCCGGAGCACCCCAGAGATGGGGGCTCTTGGGCTTTAACTATAACTATTCAGCAAGGGGAGCTGATCTCATTGTAGGAGCGCTTTCTTGAAGCGCGATCGAACGTCCATCGCGCTTCAAGAAAGCGCTCCTACAGGAGTCTGCCTCAAAATGTGGCTGGATAAGAAGCCAGTCAATCACAATCTACAGTCATGCATCTTTGCCACTGTAGATGGGTAGTGACACTAACCAAGTAAAACAGGAGAGCTGGAATGGGAACTGACTGGAAAGAGCTGGCCGATAGCGCCAAGTCACGCAGTGAGATCTATGCACTATTGACCACCGTTTTTCGGGAAGATCCTACCGAGGCCTTTATCAAGGAGCTGCGGGGACCACGGTTATCGGCGGCATTCACAGAGATGGAGGTAGATCTGGGAGAGTCATTTTATAGTGCTCCCGAATCATCTGTGGCAGAAGAGCTGGCGGTTGAGTTTACCCGTCTGTTCATCGGTCCCGGAAGCCATATATCTGCTCATGAGTCTATTTTTACTGAAGTGGATGGTGACTCGGGTGGTCTGTGGGGGAAGAGAACGGTTGAAGTGAAAAAGTTTATCGAGACCACAGGACTTGATTATGAAGATGCCTTTACCGGTCTACCCGATCATGTCAGCGTTGAGCTTGAGTTTATGGGCAAGCTGGCAGAGTGGGAGGCCGATAAGTGGCTTCAGGAAGACCGAAAAAGTGCCGAGTATTGTCAGTCGGTACAGCGAATGTTTCTTGAGAAACACCTGCTGTGTTGGTTGCCCCAACTCTGTGATGCGGTGATGGTTCAGGCCGAAATTCCGTTCTACTTTGCGATGGCTGAACTGGCCAAGAATTATGTTGAGTTTGAACGCCAGGATATGGCTATTGAGGCGGCGGCTTAAGGTTGCGGTGGGGAGTGGCTTTGTGTTCACCAAGGAGCGAACTTGTTTGCGATGAACGTCGCACACTCCCTGCAAAACCTTATCGTCCCGAGGGCGGGGCTCCTGCAATAGGAATGATCGCTTTACCCCTGCGGCTTATCGGCGTCGATGTGATCTTTTGCGGAGTGAGGCAGCCTGATCAGGCCTCATGCCCAAATCAGTACCCTCCCCGATAGCAAACTCAACGGGAGCTCCCATATTGATACGGTAGGCTGCCCACATCGTGCCGAGCAGTTCTGCATTCGGCGCATAGACCAACAGCATATCGTTGCCGGCGGCGACTACTTTGGTGCTGAAATCTTCAACCTGCTCCTGGCTTGGCACTGCCCCGACAACCGGGATATTAAAATAGCGCATACCCAACGCTTCACTCTCCTGTCGATGCAGCTTTGCAGTTTTCTCAGCAGTTCCAAGGTCGATCACCGTCTTAAAGCCAAATATCTTCAGCTCCCCTATTTGGTTGATCGGGCGGCCGTTAGTTGCCTGCAGATAGGGGATGGCACGTCCCGGATCCGGCATGGCAATACCATATCCCATTCTTCCCGGCAGCTTGGCAGTTTGGGTTGAGAGTGTTTGTGGTAGTGGTGTTCCATCAAGGGAGGTGAGTATGGTATCAACGTCCCGGTTAACGTCGCCATCTCCCCACCAACCACAGGCCTGTACCGGAGTAACCTGCGATGTGACGAGACACAATAGACTGGTGGCGATAAATCCGGCTCGGTAAAAGTAGCCTGTTTTTTCCATTTTTTGTCACCTCTTAATCAGACGGTCGAAGTTTCAGCCATCCGTCATGTAATTTGGCGTAGGAGCAAACTTGTTGACGAAGATTATGCAGCGGAGCTGATCTGACGGTAGTTTCCTGTAACACCCTCTCAGTAATGGGGTGGCCTTTCATCAATAGCCCCCAAACCATCCTGAGGCTCAAGTGAACGCAGATGATCCTCCAGATTTAGAATCTTCCGTTGCATCATATCAATCAGGTTCTGCTGACGGGTCATGGTGAGGGTCATCTCCTGAAGTGCGTCTTCCTGGAAAGCCAGCCGGGTCTGTAGGTCAATGATGTCATCTTGCACGGGGTGTTCCTGTTTACGGGTGGTCTCTGAATAACTGCATTGTACTCTGTTCCCGCGCAGCTGTTGCCAGTGACTAATCCGGTCGATGTTCCCGCGCCAGGTAGTCGGTAGACTGCATCTCCTTGAGGCGGCTGACGGCGCGCTGAAAATCGAAGGCGAGGCGCTCACCCTGATAGAGTGAATCCGGTGGCTCAGCAGCGCTGATCACCAGTTTGACACCGCGGTCGTAGAACTCATCCACCAGATAGAGGAAGCGGCGGGTGGCGTCATCCAGGGCGGGGCCGAGACGAGGGATATCGGAGATGATGACGGTGTGGAAGCTGCGCGCCAGCTCCAGGTAGTCGGCCTGACTGCGTGGTGGTCCACACAGCGCCATAAAGTCGAACCAGATGACATCATCCGCCACGTACATAAGTGGAATATCACGACCAAATATGTGGATCGACTCGACATCCTGCGCTTTTTCAGGAGCCAGGTGATGGAACTCATCAAGCAGTTTTTCATCGACACCCGGTTCCAGGGGGGTGTGGTAGACGGTAGCCAGCTCCAGGTAGCGCAGCCGGTAGTCGACACCTGCATCCAGGTTAATTACCTTAGTATGCTGTTTCAGCAGTTCGATTGCCGGCAGAAAACCAGCTCGTTGCAAGCCATCTTTGTAGAGGTCGTAGGGCGGCGTATTGGAGGTGGTAACCAAGCTGATGCCACGCTGAAAAAGTGCTTTCATCAGCTTCGCAAGAATCATGGCATCACCAATATCGGTGACGATGAACTCATCCAGGCAGAGAATACGGGTGCGTTTGGCGAGGCGGTTTGCGACCTCCTCCAGAGGGTCTTTGGTGCATTTGAGGGTGGCCAGTTCCTGGTGAATATTGCGCATGAACTGGTGAAAGTGCAGGCGGAGCTTCTGCTCAAACGGGAGCAGGTTGTAGAAGAGGTCCACCAGCCAGGTCTTGCCACAGCCGACACCTCCCCATATGTAGAGCCCGATTACAGGTGTTTTGGCTATTTCACGCTGCAGTAGTCTGGAGATTAGGCGGTAAGGTTTTTTGGGTGGGGGTTGTAATAGCCTCTCGTAGAGTAACTGCAGCTCATTGGCCACCATCGCCTGGGATTGATTAGCCTCAATCTCGCCTTGTTGCAGCTGTGCCTGATAGTAATCAGCCGGGGTCATCTTTCAGGGAGTCGGTGTTGTCGGCGATTAGATTTCGCCGGGGGGGAAGCGGTCGTCGAGGTTGGCCGGGCAGAGGACGGTGCGCATGGTGCCGATAAGGGTGAGGAGCTGGCCATTGCGTATGCGGTAGTAGATGCGGTTGGCCTCTTTGCGCGAGACAACGATATTCTTGTTACGCAGCTGCTCCAGGTGTTGGGATATATTGCTCTGGGAGGTGCCGGTACGTTCGACAATCTCACCAACCGAGAGCTCTGCATCGCCAAGAGAGCAGAGAATTTTCCAGCGCAGTGGGTGGGCCATCGCCTTTAGGGCGTTGGCGGTCAGTGTGGTATCTTCATTGCCCTCTGTGGGCTCGGTGGTGTCGTTCATCATCTACTCCTGAATCACTCGTCAGCTGAGATTGTGCATACGCACCGTCTATGGTGCATTGATTTCATCCCGACGAATATAACCGCTCATGTCTTTGGCAATACAGATAATGTCACTGATACCGTCAGCGTTATCTTTTATGGCTGTACGGGAAAAGAGGATCGGTACTCTGCGACCATCGCTGGCAATAAAGCGCGCTTCAATCTTGCTCAGTGCGCCGACCCGGATCAGCGCCTCCAGCCACGGTACCAAAAAAAGCACCCGCCTGCTCATCCTCCTCCTCTTCAAAAATATCGCCGATACCCATCCCCAGCAGGGCCTCTTCGCTGTAGCCCAACATCTGGCAGCAGGCGGGATTGACCTCGATAATCTTGCCGTCAGGGCTTAACACCAGCAGCGCCTCCCCCATATAGTGGATGATGTTTTCCAGATGTAGTTTTGCCTGGGCCAGCTCAGCGGTACGCTCGGCAACCTTCCGCTCCAGTACCCGATTAAGCTCACGCTCTTTCTCTATCAGCCGGAAGTAGGTGCTGATTTTATTGATCAGCTGATTATCATCAATCGGTTTGAGCAGGTAATCTACCGCACCGACATCGTAACCCTTCTGCTGAAACTCTTCGGTTTTGAAGGCGGCGGTAAGGAAAATAATGGGAATATCACGGGTTTTCTTACGGATCTTCAGCATTGATGCCGTCTGAAAGCCATCCATCTCCGGCATCTGTATATCGAGAATGATGAGGTCGATGTGGGGGTCTGCGTAAGCGATGTCCAGCGCCTGTTGGCCGGATGTGGCTTCCACTATCGCTACGTCCATGTGCTGCTGCACAAGGGTACGCAGAGTGAAGAGATTATGCTCATGATCATCGACGATCAAAAGCTTGAATCCGGTATAGCGATTCATACAGTTTATTCTCTATCCTCTTCGTGTAGATGCTGTGCTATGGCATCTTTCAGCAGCCCGGGATCAATTGGCTTGGCGACAATGTTGTCGGCACCCGTCGCGCTGCAAGGTGACTCGGAATCGGTTTCGGCATCACCAATCAGTGCGACGATGGGCAGCTGCCAGTGATGAGCCTCTTCTCTTATGCGCTTGATCGTATCACAGCCATCGGGGGGGGGCATTATGATGTCGATCAATACTAGGGAGAAGGGGCCGTCCTCCTCCAGTACCTCCAGCGTCTCCTGACTGTCCGCTGCCGCAGTTACCCTCAGGCCCCAGCCTTCAAGCAGAGGGGTAATCATAAGCAGGTTCTGCACGTTGTTATCCACCACCAGCACCTGCTGACCACCAAAATTGGCAGTGGGCGGCTCGCTCGTTACCACAGGTGACTCTTCTAGCCTGTTTTGGGTCACGGTCGATTCGCTGTTTCGGCCCCGCTCAAACTCCAACGGCAGCAGCAGGGAGAAGGTACTACCCTTCCCCTCACGGCTCTCCAGGGTAATCTCGCCTCCCAGTAGGTGGGCCAGTTGGCGGCTGATAGAGAGCCCCAGGCCGGTACCGCCGTAGCGGCGGTTAGTGGAGCCCTCCGCCTGTTTGAAGGCCTCAAAAATCTGTTCATGCTTCTCTTCAGCTATGCCAATGCCGTTATCCTTGACGCTGATACGCAGCTCGCAGTCACAGATGTTGCTCCTGCCCTCGGCCATCAACTTTATCCAAACATCACCGCCGACGGTGAATTTGACCGCATTGGAGAGAAAATTCTTCAGTACCTGCCTCACCTTGTCGGGGTCGGAGATCACTCTCTGGGGTGCATCCGGCGCAATCTCCAACTGCAGATCTATTCCTTTGGCATCAAATTGCGGCTGCATTAGCTCAATCAGCCTTGCAGCATAACCTTGAGCTCAATGCTCTCCAGGTGGAACTCTGTGCGGCGTGCCTCGATACGTGAGAGATCGAGAATGTTATCTATCAGAGTCTGCAGATCGGTGCCCGCCTCGTTGATCACCTTCGCCTGTTTTTGATGCTCAGGGTCAAGGCCACTGTTTCTATCACTGAGCAGTTTCGACAGTAGCAGAATGGAGTTGAGCGGTGTCCGCAGCTCGTGGCTGACATTGGCAAGAAACTGGGATTTATAGCGGTTTGACTCCTCCAGCTCTCTGGCGTGGGCGCGCAGGTTACGGGTATTGCGTCCATGCTCCGCTGCGAGGCGGGAGAGGCTCTCTCCCAGGGTCTTCAGCTCTTCCGAACTGGTCCAGTTGAACGCCACTGCCTCTTCATGCTCAAGAATATGCTGGATACCGTCGGTCAGCTCATGACTCACCCGGGTGGCCCTCCTCGCCAGCCATTGAGAGGCGGCCCAGATGACGACAATCAAAATAAAGACGATGCTCATTACGCGCAGAGTGACGGTGTTGCGGAACTGAGCAATAGGAGAGGGGTCAACCTGCCTGCCGACCCATAGCGCCCCCGCCTGCTCGGTGATAAACATCGGCACCCACATAATCTGCTGCCCCGCCCCTTCCCAGAGGGTGGCTTTGGCTTCACTGAAGCGCTGCTCCAGCCCGGGAAAGCGTTCAAAGGCATTGCCGCTGGGGCTGTTTGGATCCAGGTATTTAAGAAAAGTGCCGTTGGCGTGGACCCAGAGGGTGTTGCGGTAGTAGCGTGCCATACCGCCGACATCGACGCTGATCATTGCCGCTCCAACGGGAGTGTTACTCCCCTGATGAATAGGACTGATTAGACGCAGGGTCATAAATTTACGTGGATCGACCGCCCCCGCTTCCGGGTCAAGGCTGATGGGGCTCACCAGTACCTGTCCCGGCTCCCCACCGAGGCCGGCGGCGATGAACTCCTTGGGCGGGCGGGTGGGGCGTTGGACGGTGGGTTGCCACGTTTGGTCGGCGGTAACGCGGTCGAGCCAGAAGCGCTCCTGCCCGGAGGCATCAAAGAAGACAATCTGGACGATATCGAGTTGGTTTTCCAGTATCTGCCCTATCCAGTGGACGTACTGGGCTCTGGCAAGGTTGATGATCTCACCATTGGCGGGATCATCGCTACCGAGCATGGTACCGGGGGCTGGCAGCTTGGTCAGCAGGCGCACCATCTCGTTACGGCTTGCCAGATGTTGGTCGAGATCGCGGAAATCAGCCTGCAGGTTCTGTAGATGGGCCTCGTGGTAGAAGCGCTCCATCCGCTCCATCACCAGAGGCAGATTGATCAGCACCGCCAGTAGCAGCGGCGTCAAGGCAAAGATAAAGGAGAACAGCAGAATTTGTGTGCGGAGCTTCATAGCGATGATAGTGCAACAGGCATAAGCCGACCTTACCCCATATGGGGTAAGGTCGCAAAACTGGCCATGGATTGCATGTCACTCAATTTGTTGGGCACAAAGACGTGCGCTTCACCCCCGATGGCACGGACTTTTTGAGAAGTTACTACTGATCAAGAAATTAAATATTAAAATCTTAGGCGGTCGGCAGCTTTTGGCTCATCGATGAAGCGATTGCGGGTTCCCTGTAACTTGTGGATGCGATCGTTACGCCGCCGTTCATTTTTATCCGGCGGATCCTGTCGGTGCCACCGTTTTAGTAGCTTGCCCTGGTTACGGAAAATCTTTACTCCGTAACTGTCGTACATATGGAACATGGCGCGGGCGATGTTGCCGCGTGCTTCCGGTCGCGGTTCAATCTTGCGTTGGCGCTTATCCACTTCAAAATCACATCCCCCAAACTGCCTACGCTCACCTTTGATGATGCTGAAAGGGAAGCTGCTGCGTGCTTTGTTGATCTCTTGGCGCGCCGGGTAGAGGTTGTGCATGTCCGCCTCGATACGATTGAAGCGGCTACTCTTTTTGCGGCAGGATTTGCGGCTGCGACACCCCTCAGCACGCATGGCCCAGGACATGGGGAGTACATGCTCGATGTTAATTCCACGGCCCCTTCGTGAGTTGAATTTTTTACCGCAGTAGAGGGTTTCTCCACCCTGTGCGTAAATCACATCCCAGAACTGGGGCAGGGCCTCGAAGTATTCACTAAACCTGTACTGCTCCTGGCACTGTGCAGTGGTTGCTGTTGTGAGGAGGATGAGTAGGACGGTCAGGCGTTGAAGGGTGCGGGTTGTCATTGTGGGAGTTAATAGTCTCTGATCTGCCTTGCTTGGCCGTTGATGCCGGGTTTCACAGGCTCCTTGAGTGAGTATGTGAACCCGTGGCTCCCTAGGAGCCTGTCTGAGAATAGGACGCCTACTGCGGAAAGCCCATTTTGGCCATTTTTTCTGCTCATTTTCGTTGAATAAGAGTAACTATTCGCCTCAAATGACCGGAAAAAATGACTCAAAATGGACTTCCCTCGCTACGGTGCCTATTCTCGGACAGGCTCCTGAAAGGTTACTACCGGGAGCGGCTAATCAAGTATTGATGTAGTCGCGCAGGTATTTCACCTCTACCGACATATCCTCCAGTCGCGCCTTCACCAGGTCGCCAATGGAGATGATCGCGACTGGCTTGCTATCCTCCATTATTGGCAGGTGACGGAAGCGGTGGTTGGTCATCATCTTCATCGCCTCATTAACGCCGGTATCCAGTGTGGCGATAATCAGGTCGCGGGTCATCGCCTCGTCGATGGCGGCACCGGTAATGTCACCTTTGCGTTTGGCGCAGAATATGAGAATGTCGCGTTCGGTGAGAATGCCTTGCAGGTCACCGTTATCCGCAATCACCATCACTGAACCTACCTTTTTGTCACACATCAGCTGAATGCCGTCGAGAATGCTGATGCCAGGTTTTGCTGTGATGACACCCTCGGGCTTACCCTTAAGTACCTCCTTCAATTTCATTATCATCTCCTTCTTAATTTAAGGTGGGATAACCGTAAGTATAGGCAATGGGACTTAAAGTGCATCCTTTAGGATATCAAGGATTAATCCACTGGCCTCTTCAATCAGTAGTACATCGCGATCCACCACTACCCGTTGCTGACCGCTGGAGGGTGCTGGCAGCATCCGTTCAAGGTTGTTTGGAAGGTCACGTTTATCCAACCCGGGCGGTAGGTGGCCGTTGCGTTCCAGCTGCTTGGCAAGACCGGGTGGCAGCTTTTTGCGCTTGGCAAGTCCGGGGGGGAGCCCCTTGCTCTTCTTTCCTTTTACCTTCCCCTTCCCCCTTTTTTTCTTTGCGTAGGGCTTATTACTAGTGTCTGGATTGGAGTGGAAGTAGTCTCTTATCAGCTGCCGCTCAAATTCGCTGAGGAGTGTATTGCGTAGCTGCGCACGGTCTCCGTTCTGGGCGATGCCGACTGTACTGAGAGAGAGGGTAGTGAGGAGAAGTATGAGAGTGATGGCCAGTCTGCTCATGAGGGTACCTATCTTTTCGTCTTTAGTTGGCATAGGTTATCTCTATTCGCTCATAAGTTACACTCTGTTTTTATGAGTGAGCTCTTGTGAGACCGTGATTATTTACATTGAGCAGCTGATACTGCTAATAAGTTTGCAGATATTCGGGAATACCATGATGTGATGAGGTATTTATGAAAATATACTAAAAAATAGGCAGTTAGAAGCACATTTACTCTTTACGTTAACGTAATAACGTAGTAAAAATGAACTACTTTGCAGGTGGCCGGGCGGACGGGATCATTACGCCGGTCAAACTATAAATACCACCGTGGAAGATAAAAGATGAGCTACGAAGAGATTTATACCCGTTCTATGGAGGATCCTGAAGGCTTTTGGGGGGAGGCAGCAGCCGATATCGTCTGGACCAAACCCTGGGACAAGGTGCTTGATGACTCCAATAAGCCTTTCTATCACTGGTTTGCCGGTGGTGAGCTTAACACCTGCTACAACGCTTTGGATCGGCATGTAGATTCCGGCCGGGCCGATCAGGCGGCGCTGATCTACGACAGCCCAGTGACTGACAGCCTGCGTACCTTCACCTACCGTGAACTGCGCGATACTGTAGCCAAGTTTGCTGGCCTGTTGCAGGCCCATGGCGTGGGCAAGGGTGATCGGGTGATTGTCTATATGCCGATGATCCCGGAGGCGGCAATCGCTATGCTCGCTTGCGCCCGCATCGGTGCAGTGCATTCGGTGGTGTTTGGTGGTTTTGCCGCCAAGGAGCTGGCGACCCGTATCGACGATGCCAAGCCCAAGGTGATCGTCTCCGCCTCCTGTGGTATCGAAGGGGCTCGGGTGATCAAGTATAAGCCCTTGCTCGATGAAGCTATTGAGCTCTCTACCCACAAGCCGGATCACACCATTATCTATCAGCGTCCCCAGGCTGAAGCGTCTATGCAGCCGGGGCGTGATATTCACTGGCAGGAGGCGGCCGCTGTTGCTGAGCCCGCCGACTGTGTTCCTGTGGCGGCTACCGATCCGCTCTATATTCTCTACACCTCGGGCACCACCGGTATTCCCAAGGGGGTAGTGCGTGACAATGGCGGCCACGCCGTTGCCATGAAGTGGACTATGAAGAATATCTATAACGTCGACCCTGGTGATGTCTACTGGGCGGCATCTGATGTGGGCTGGGTCGTCGGTCACTCCTATATCGTTTACGCTCCCCTGCTTCACGGTTGTACCACCATTATGTTCGAGGGCAAACCCATCGGTACGCCCGATCCCGGTGCCTTCTGGCGGGTGATCTCTGAACATGGGGTGAGGGTGATGTTTACCGCCCCCACCGCCTTTCGCGCCATCAAGCGTGAAGATCCGACGGGGGAGTATCTGAAAAAATATGATATGTCCCGTTTTGAGTCGCTCTTCCTCGCCGGTGAGCGTTGCGATCCGGATACCTTGGCCTGGGCCGAGACTCAGCTAAAAGTGCCAGTGATCGACCACTGGTGGCAGACTGAGACCGGTTGGGGTATAGCGGCCAACTGTCTTGGCATTGAGGCACTGCCGGTAAAACCAGGCTCTCCCACCGTCTGTGTTCCGGGCTTCGATGTACGCATCCTCGATGAAAATGGCAGTGAAGAGGTGCCGGGTGAGATTGGTCGTATCATGATCAAATTGCCGATGCCTCCCGGCTGTCTACCGACCTGTGGGAGAACGATGAGCGTTATGTCGAGTCCTACCTCAGCGCCAACGAGGGTTACTATCTCACCGGTGATGCGGGCTACAAGGATGAAGATGGCTATCTGTGGATCATGAGCCGTATCGACGACATCATCAATGTCGCCGGCCACCGACTCTCCACTGGTGGCATGGAGGAGGTACTTGCTTCCCATCCCGATATCGCCGAATGCGCGGTGATTGGTGCCGCCGACCAGCTCAAGGGTGAACTGCCGGTGGGGATGATCGTGCTCAACGCCGGTGTCGATAAACCCCATGACCAGATCGCTGCCGAAGCGGTCGCCCTGGTGCGCGAAAAGATTGGCCCGGTGGCATCGTTCAAGAAAGTGGTTGTTGTCGCCCGCCTGCCCAAGACCCGCTCCGGCAAGATCCTGCGTGGCACCATGAAGAAGATCGCCGACAGTCAGGAGTGGAAGATGCCGGCAACTATTGATGATCCGACCATTTTGGATGAGATCACAGCGTCGCTGAAAACTATTGGCTACGCGCAGTAGCTAAGGCAGAGCATGCAATAGACCCACCTCACTCTACACAATAAGCTATCAAATCATTTTGATGGGGAGAGATGGCACCTGTAGGAGCGAGCTTGTTCACGATCAACTCCGAGGTCTGTTCTTCGTGAACAAGTTTGCTCCTGTGCTCGATTTTTGAACTGTTATGTAGAGCCACCTTAATCAACTTACTGGACTTACCATGAGTGATTCGTCACAACCGAATCTGGATAACTGGAAAACCCTGGCGGAAAAAGAGCTGCGAGGCCGTTCTTTGGATGACTTGACCTGGCAGACCCCTGAAGGTATTGCCGTCAAACCGCTCTACACTGCGGCGGATCTGGAGGGCTTGGAGCAGTGTGACAGCCTGCCCGGTTTTGCCCCCTTTATGCGCGGGCCCCGGGCGACCATGTACGCCGGTCGTCCCTGGACGGTGCGCCAGTATGCCGGTTTCTCTACCGCCGAAGAGTCCAACGCTTTCTATAGGCGTAATCTGGCGGCGGGTCAGCAGGGATTGTCGGTCGCCTTCGACCTTGCCACTCATCGTGGTTACGACTCTGACCACCCCCGTGTTATCGGCGATGTCGGCAAGGCGGGTGTGGCTATCGATTCTGTTGAGGATATGAAGATCCTCTTCCAGGATATCCCCCTCGACAAGGTGTCGGTCTCCATGACCATGAACGGTGCAGTGCTGCCGGTGATGGCGGGTTATATCGTCGCCGCCGAGGAGCAGGGTATTACGCCGGACAAGCTGGCGGGCACCCTGCAGAACGATATCCTCAAAGAGTTTATGGTACGCAACACCTACATCTATCCGCCGGAGCCATCGATGCGTATCGTCGCCGATATCATCGACTACACCGCCCGCAAGATGCCAAAATTCAACTCGGTCTCGATCTCCGGCTATCACATGCAGGAGGCGGGCTCGACCTGTGTGCAGGAGCTGGCATTCACCATCGCCGATGGCCTGGAGTATGTACGGGCCGCTATCGCTAAAGGGTTGGATGTGGACCAGTTTGCCCCCCGTCTCTCCTTCTTCTTTGCCATCGGCATGAACTTTTTTATGGAGGTGGCCAAGTTGCGTGCCGCCCGCCTGCTTTGGGCTGAGCTGATGGAGAAGCACTTCCAGCCCAAGGATCTGCGCTCAACCATGTTGCGCACCCACTGTCAGACCTCCGGTGTCAGCCTTACCGCAACCGACCCTTACAACAACGTAATGCGTACCACCATCGAGGCGATGGCGGCGGTGCTGGGGGGTACCCAGTCACTTCATACCAACGCCTTTGACGAAGCGCTGGCGCTGCCCACAGAGACATCGGCGCGCATTGCCAGAAATACCCAGCTGGTGATTCAGGAGGAGAGCGGCATTACCAAGGTGGTCGATCCCCTGGCCGGTTCCTACTATGTAGAGAGCCTGACAAACGCCATGGTTGAAGCAGCCCGTAAGCTGATCGATGAGGTGGAGGAGCTGGGTGGCATGACCAGGGCGGTGGCCTCGGGTATGCCCAAGTTGCGTATCGAAGAGGCATCGGCCCGGCGTCAGGCACGTGTCGATCGCGGTGAAGAGGTGATTGTCGGGGTCAACAAGTACCCGCTGGATGTAGAGCCGGAGATCGATGTTCTCGATATCGACAATACCGCAGTGCGGGAGGCTCAGGTAGATAGGCTTCAACGTATCCGCGCAGCGCGTAATGAAAGCGCCTGTGCTACCGCACTGGCCGCACTCACCGCTGCTGCCGAATCGGGTGAAGGTAATCTGCTGGCGCTGGCGGTGGATGCCACTCGTGAGCGGGCCACGGTGGGTGAAATATCCGATGCACTGGAGACGGTCTATGGTCGTCACCGTGCCGTTACCCGCTCCGTCTCCGGTATCTATGGCTCCGCCTACGAGGGCGACGAGGGTTTTGAGATGATCAAACAAGAGGTCGAGGCGTTTGCCGAAGCCGAGGGGCGACGGCCACGTATGCTGGTGGTGAAGATGGGCCAGGATGGACACGACCGCGGCGCCAAGGTGATCGCCACCGCTTTTGCCGATCTCGGCTTCGATGTCGATATTGGCCCCCTCTTCCAGACCCCCGAAGAGGCGGCCCGTCAGGCGGCAGAGAATGATGTCCATGTGGTCGGTGTCTCATCCCTGGCGGCGGGACACAAGACCCTGGTGCCCCAGTTGATAACAGCACTCAAGGCCGAGGGTGCCGAGGATGTTCTGGTGGTTTGTGGCGGTGTTATTCCGCCCCAGGATTACGATGAACTACTCTCCGCCGGAGTATCGGCGGTCTATGGCCCCGGCACCAATATCCCGGTAGCGGCGGCAGAGATGATCGAATTGATCCGCGAGCGTCGCAGTTAAGGTTAGATTTTTTTAGAATCACAGAGCATATAGAGGAGCGCAGAGTACACAGAGGTTTTATTTGCCCAAAATAGCGGTTGATACCTGCTAGCTTGGGAGTGAGTAGAGAGGGCAGGCTATATGCACATAGCCGGAACAGTGATGAAGGTAAACGCCTCTGTCTGCTCTGTGATCCTGAATGAAGAACAGCAATAAGGCTTGGAGAAAACCATGCAAGAGATTATTCAAAAGCTCGAAGAGCACCGACAGGCGGCACGTATCGGCGGTGGCCAGGTGCGCATCGACAAGCAGCACGCCAAGGGCAAGCTCACTGCCCGTGAGCGTATCGAGCTGTTTCTCGATCCCGGCAGCTTTGAAGAGTGGGATATGTTTGTTGAGCATCGCTGCACCGAGTTCGGTATGGAGCAGCAGAAGATTCCAGGTGACGGCGTGGTCACCGGCTATGGCACGGTCAGCGGCCGTCTGATCTTTGTCTTCAGTCAGGACTTTACCGTTTTCGGCGGCTCCCTCTCCGCGTCCCATGCTGAGAAGATCTGCAAGATCATGGATCACGCGATGAAGGTGGGTGCGCCGGTAGTGGGTCTGAATGACTCCGGCGGTGCCCGTATCCAAGAGGGGGTGGACTCACTCGGTGGTTATGCTGATGTTTTTCAGCGCAACGTGCTCGCCTCCGGTGTGGTGCCGCAGATATCCATGATCATGGGGCCCTGCGCTGGTGGTGCGGTCTACTCTCCCTCCATGACCGACTTTATCTTTATGGTAAAAGATAGCTCCTACATGTTCGTTACCGGTCCCGATGTAGTGAAGACGGTGACCCATGAAGAGGTGACGGCGGAGGAGTTGGGTGGTGCCATCACGCACACCACCAAATCGAGTGTCGCAGATCTGGCGTTTGAGAACGATGTGGAGGCGCTGCTGATGCTGCGTCGCTTCATCAACTTTCTGCCTGCCAACAACAGGGAGAGGCCGCCGGTGTGGCCGACAGACGATCCCGCTGACCGCAAGATCCCCTCCCTCGACACCCTGGTGCCGGCAGATCCCAACAAGCCCTACGAAATGAAGGAGCTGATCCACAAGATAGTAGATGACGGTGACTTCTTTGAGACCCAGGCCAACCACGCCGCCAATATCATCACCGGCATGGCGCGGATGCAGGGCTCTACCGTCGGTATTGTCGCCAATCAACCGATGGTGTTGGCCGGTTGTCTCGATATCGATTCATCGAAAAAGGCTGCCCGTTTTGTCCGCTTCTGTGATGCTTTCAATATCCCGGTGGTGACCCGTTGGTGGTATGCTGCCGGGTCTTCCTGCCGGGTACCAGCCAGGAGTACGGCGGTATTATCAAACATGGCGCCAAACTGCTCTACGCTTACGCCGAAGCGACGGTGCCCAAAGTGACGGTGATTACCCGCAAGGCTACGGTGGTGCTTACGACGTGATGTCATCCAAGCATCTGCGTGGTGACGCCAACTTCGCCTGGCCTACTGCCGAGATCGCGGTGATGGGGCCTAAGGGGGCGGTGGAGATTATCTTCCGTCAGGATCTGGGCGATCAGGAGAAGATCAATCAGCGCACCGATGAGTACCGCGAGCGTTTCGCCAATCCGTTTGTGGCGGGAAGCCGTGGCTTTATCGATGATGTCATCATGCCCCACAGCACCCGCAAACGCATCTGCCGCTCATTGGCGATGCTCAAGGATAAAGAGCTGGAGAACCCCTGGCGCAAGCACGGCAATATTCCGTTGTAAATTTAATTATGGCTAAGGAGGGCGGAAATGGACGCCGACCCCTGGTGACAAATAGATAGCACTGAATAGTTACATGATTTTTAAATATATTCGCGTCTATTCGCGTTTATTTCCGGCCAAAAAAACTGGATAAATAATGTTCAAAAAAATACTGATAGCAAACCGCGGTGAGATCGCCTGCCGTGTAATGAAGACCGCCCGCAAGATGGGTATCAAGAGCGTAGCGGTCTACTCCGATGCGGATAAGGATGCCCTTCATGTGCAGATGGCAGATGAGGCGGTACACATCGGTGCCTCCGCATCCTCTGCGAGTTATCTGGTGATGGAGCGCATTGTCCAGGCGTGCAGGGATAGCGGTGCCGAGGCGGTCCACCCCGGTTACGGCTTCCTCTCCGAGAACTCCGATTTCTGTGATGCCCTAGAGAAGGAGGGGATCGCCTTTATCGGCCCCGCACCTCTGGCGATCAACAGCATGGGTGACAAGATCACCTCCAAGCTGCTGGCGGAGAAGGCGGGGGTCAATGTCATTCCCGGCTATACCGATGTGGTGAAGGACGGTACCCAGGCGGTGGAGATTGCCAATGGTATCGGCTATCCGGTGATGCTCAAGGCATCGGCAGGTGGCGGCGGTAAAGGGATGCGGGTGGCCTGGAATGAGGATGAGTGTCGCGACGGTTTCGAACGCGCTACCAACGAGGCACGTTCCAGCTTTGGGGATGATCGGATCTTTATCGAAAAATTCATCGAAGAGCCGCGCCATATCGAGATTCAGGTGATGGCCGATACCCACGGTAATATCATCTATCTCAACGAGCGCGAATGCTCCATTCAGCGCCGTCATCAGAAGGTGATCGAAGAGGCCCCCTCTCCTTTTGTTGACGAGGCGACACGCAAGGCGATGGGGGAGCAGGCTGTTCTTCTAGCCCGTGCGGTGGACTACCGCAGTGCCGGAACGGTGGAGTTTATTGTCGATGCCAATCGTAACTTCTACTTCCTGGAGATGAATACCCGCCTGCAGGTGGAGCACCCCGTGACCGAATACATCACCGGCCTGGACTTGGTGGAGTTGATGATCAGAGTGGCCAACGGCGAGGAGTTACCGTTGAAGCAGGCGGATGTGCAGCTCAATGGCTGGGCCATGGAATCGAGGGTCTATGCCGAAGACCCCTTCCGCAACTTCCTCCCCTCTATTGGTCGTCTGGTTCACTACCAGCCACCCCAAGGTGAAGGTGTGCGTGTCGATACCGGCGTCTATGAGGGGGGTGAAGTCTCCATGTTCTACGATCCGATGATCGCCAAGCTGGTGACCTATGGTGAGGATCGTAATGGGGCCATTGCACTGATGCAGGAGGCGCTCAACGCCTATTACATCCGCGGTGTTCAGCACAATATCAGCTTCCTTAATGCGCTGATGGTCCACCCCCGCTTTATCGAGGGGCGGCTTACCACCAACTTTATCGCTGAAGAGTATCCCGACGGCTTCAATGCCGCCCATGTGCCCCAGGATGACCCCGCCAAAGCGGTGGCAGTGGCCGCCATGGTCCATCGCAGTTACATTGATCGCGCCGCCCGCCTCAGTGGGCAGTTGCCGGGACATGAGCACAAAGTGGGGGAGAGCTGGGCCGTGGTTATCAACGGAGAGGCCCATCAGGTGACGGCAAAGCCTTCAGCCGATGGCTATGAGGTTGGCTATGGGGGTAACACCTATCTGCTAACGACTGACTGGGAGCTGGGCCAGCCACTGTTCCGCGCCACCATCAACGATGAAACGGTCTGCTTCCAAGTGGAGCGTAGCGGCCTCTGGCTTACACTGACCTATCGTGGCAATGTCACCCGTGCTTTGGTGATGAGCCTCGCGCCGCTGAACTCCATGCACTCATGCCTGAGAAAATGGCTGCCGATATGTCCAGGTTCCTCCTCTCACCCATGCCCGGCCTACTGGTCAAGGTGGCGGTAAGCGAAGGCCAGAAAGTGACGGCTGGTGAAGAGCTGGTAGTGATCGAGGGCGATGAAGATGGAAAATGTCCTGCGTGCCGAACAGGATGGTGTGG
>MOXH01000002.1_pt1 | contig 52823 bp, 55 predicted proteins | sample 1471181 | NCBI WGS metagenome assembly MOXH01 (sample SAMN05806436, study PRJNA327811) | mollusc metagenome | isolation source: Phylotype A (SB4) bacterial symbionts from gill | host: Thyasira cf. gouldii | place: Canada: Bonne Bay, Newfoundland | collected 2010-05-07
AGAGAGAAGAAGAGACACGATAATCCAGATAATCGGAGCGCCCGTGTGGGTGAGGGCGGTCTCTCCTGGATCTCCAGTGCTGCCGGCAAGAATTCGATTTCGCTGTTCTTGCTCATGCTGGCTCCTCCACAGCAGTTTCACCATCGGTTGCCAAACCGGCCTGGAGTGCATGCAGTCGAGCGTATATTCCCTGTTGATGCAGTAGGTGGTGGTGTTTTCCCTCCTCTACTACGGCTCCCTGCTCTATCACCAGAATACGATCAGAATCGCGAACCGCACTGAGACGGTGGGCAATGATAAAGACGGTGCGCCCTTTGCTGATAGCGCGCATGTTCTCCTGGATGATCCGTTCAGACTCATAATCCAGTGCACTGGTGGCCTCATCGAGGATAAGAATGGCCGGGTTGGTGATAAGGGCTCTTGCGATGGCGATACGCTGGCGTTGGCCTCCTGAGAGGTTGGAGCCCTGTTCGCCCACCAGGGTGTCGTAGCCCTCTGCCAGTTCGAGGATGAACTCATGGGCACCGGCCAGTTGGGCAGCCTTTATTACCTGCTCCATGGGAATACCGGGGTGGGTAAGGGCGATGTTGTCGCGCACGGTACGGTTGAAGAGGAAGTTCTCTTGCAATACGACACCGACCTGACGACGAAGCCAGGCGGGCTCAACCAAGGCCAGATCCACGCCATCGATAAGTAAGCGACCGCTCTCGGGCACATAGAGGCGTTGCACCAGTTTGGTGAGGGTGCTTTTACCGGAACCGGATCGCCCGACAATTCCGATCACTTCTCCTGCGTTTATATCCAGGGAGATATCCCGTAATACCTGGGGTCGATCCGGGGCGTAGCGGAAGCTCACATGGTCGAAGCGAACCGCCCCTTTAAGCTCAGGCAGGGTGGCGCGGCCGGGGTTGTAGCCGGGTTCCGCCAGTGTATTGAGAATATCACCTAATCGCTTTACTGAGATGCTAGCTTGCTGGAAATCCTGCCACAGCTGGACCAGGCGGAGTATAGGGCCGCTGACACGGGCTGAAATCATATTGAAGGCGATAAGCTGGCCGACGGTCAGTTCTCCCTTCATGACCAGGGTGGCACCGATCCAGAGGATAAGCACCACCACCACCTTGTTGATGAAACCCGCTGATTGGCTGGCTATATTGCCCAGGTTGGCGGTTTTGAAGCTGATATTGACGTATCCAGCCAGTTGCTCCTCCCACCGGCGCTGCATCTGTGGTTCTACCGCCATGGCCTTGAGGGTCTGTATGCCGGTGACCGATTCGACAAGAAAGGCCTGGTTCTCTGCGCCACGCTGAAACTTCTCTTCCAATCTTTTGCGCAGTATCGGTGTGACGTAGGCGGAGAGGATCAGATAGAACGGGATGCTGCCTGCGACGACAGCGGTCAGTACCGGGCTGTAGTAGTAGAGTACGACAAAGAAGACGAGAGTGAAGAAGAGATCAATGACCAGTGTCAGCGACGAGCCGGTGAGAAAGCTGCGGATATTCTCCAGTTCCCGCACCCGTGCGACTGAATCTCCCACCCGCCGTGCCTCGAAATAGGCCAGGGGTAGCCGCAGCAGGTGGTTGAACAACTTGGCTCCGAGCATGACATCGACGCGGTTGGTGGTGTGGGAGAAGAGGTAGGTACGCAGACCACCCAGTACCACTTCAAAAAGGGAGACTGCCAGTAGGCCAATGGCCAGTACATGCAGGGTCGTCAATCCCCGGTGTACCAGTACTTTATCGATGACCACCTGAAAGAAGAGCGGTGTGATCAGGGCAAAGAGTTGCAGGAAGAAGGAGGCCAGCAGTACCTCACCCAGCAACTTACGGTGTTTGATGATGGCGGGGATAAACCAGCCAAAGCCGAACTTACCGGCCAGTTGGCCCAGTGATGCACGGCGGGTGGCGAGGATCAGCCGACCTGACCAGGAGGACTCGAACAGGTCTCGTGGCAGGGTTAGTGGGCGTTTCTCCAGGGGGTCGTGGATCAGTACCTTGTCATCCCTGACGCCGGCGACAATGACAAAGTGCCCGTCGCTGTGCTCGGCTATTGCTGGCAGTGGGGTGTCAGCCAGTCGTGACCAGTCGCTGGATAGGGCTTTTATTTTAAGGCCGAGGGAGCGGCCTGAGAGAACAATGGCTTGTGAGTCGAATTTGTTCGCGCCGTCGCCCCTGGCGTGTGCGAGTTGATCCGGGTTGGCGGCCAGCCCGTGAAATCTGGCCAGCTGAACCAGGCACTCGAGGCCGGTATCTTGATCATTGCTATCCATGCTATGTGGCATCATAATCCCTTATCGATGATATGGGATAAAGGCTATAGTTATTTTAAGCTGAACGCAAGTCCTATTCTAATGGCTCTCATCCGCGTAACGGCGCCACATGGTTACTCCGTAAAAAAAAATCTGATTAGCCATATTCTCAGTCTGTATTTGCGACATATGATAAAAAGTACACACAGATCTTCTGTATACTCACACCCTCACCAGCAGGTAACAGGCAGTGTTTGAAAAAGAGGATCTGGTCAAACTGGCGACCATGGCGATGCCGTTCGGCAAATACAAGGGGCGCTTGCTGATAGAGCTCCCCGAGCCCTATCTGCTCTGGTTTGAGAAAAAGGGATTTCCGAATGGTCAGTTGGGTATGTTGATGAAGCTTACCCTGGAGATCAAGGTCAACGGGCTGGAGTATCTGATACAGCCGCTGAAAGGCCATGGGAAGGCACCTTAAGGAACCACTTCTCCTCCCAGCTGGCCTCTCAGTAAGAGTGCTCTACATTCCATTACCGAATTTATCCGTATCGGTTGCACCACTTTCCCTTACCTGCCGGAGGGCCACCGCGTACTGCTGCAATATCCCCAGGCTCCACTCAATTCGCTCTCTGAAGTAGCTATCTGCTTCGGGGTTGTTATCTGCACTCTCTTCGTTCAGCACGCTCTCAACGTTGCGTACAATCACCTGCTCCGGGATATAGCAGATGCGGTTGTTCTTGTAGCTGCTCATGCGCAATTCAGCTACCGGATAGGCGCCACCGTCAGCGGAAGAGACCGTCACGATCAAAGCCGGTTTGTGACCCACTTCATAGCGGTTGCAGAGGAGGAAGAAGTTTTTCAATCCGGCAGGAACCTGACCATGCCACTCGGGCGCAATCACCACAAAGGCATCGCTGGCCTTTAGCATGGTGCTCATCGGCTGTAGGATCTCTTTCCAGCGCGGTTCCCCCTCCCACACACCCTGATCCCACAACGGCAGTGGATTGCCCGTCAGAGAGAAAATCTCTGCATCATCGCAGAGTGACTTCTCCAGCAGTGTTTTTTGGATATGTCCCGCCACCTTCATGCTTTGGGAAGATTCGCGGTGACTGCTATGCCGACCGCTGGGAGGTGCTTGGCCCAAAAGATAAGATTCTCGCTACCCGGATACTGCACCACCCCCACGTAGATGAGCAACCCTTTACCCGCGAACTGGGTAAGGTAAAACTCCCCGCTACGCTGACGTGGATTAGAGTACGCGCCACGACAGGCTACATGGCTACGGCGGTCGTAGGGTGACCATCTCGTTACCAGAGGATTAGTGCTGGGATCCTATCGATGGGATTGTTTGGGGTACGCTGATTTGCCGGTCGCTCTTTGAATCCATGATGTGGCGCGGCGGGTGCTATTGTATGACGCGTTCACCCTCTCCTCTCTATGCCTTGGTAGGGGGGCTCTTCTCAGCCAACCCGTGTCTGCGCACATACTCATACATGACAATCGAGGCGGCAATACTCACATTGAGACTCTCGGTGCGACCATACTGGGGGATCGATAGACGACGTATCTCCGGGTAGAGTTTAGGGTCGAAGCTGATTCCCATCTCCTCATGGCCGAAGATAAAGGCACTCTTCTCTGGAAGCTCGGCGGCGGTGAGTGGCTCACCCCGATCAGCCTCAAGGGTGAACAGGGTATAACCTCGTGTTGTCAGATCGGTGTAACTCTCCTCAAAAGTTGCATAAGGGCGGGCCGGGACGGTTTTAAACGCCCCTTTAGCCGGTGATGGATCAAATGGACCGATGTCGATAAGGTGAATCTCCTGGGCACCGAACGCCTCGGCGCTGCGGAAAATCTTGGGTACGTTGAATCCTGCCTTGAGGTGGTCGAGTACGATAATGAACTGATGTACGCCGGGGGTGGCCAACAGGTTTCTTCGGCGGTGTTTCTCATAGCGTTGTAGCGCCTCACTACGTGAGCGGCGATTTGATTTTCTTGGTGCCAAAGATACTCCTTCCGTATCGGTTATGAACTGCTCAACGGTGCCTTAGGGAGCCTCTGAACAAGTCATGACCGACTGCCTTGCACTCAGGAGACGCAATATCTTCGTCGAAAATCTTACTAATAGCTAGCTATCAGCTGCGATCTTCTCCTTGATCTTGCGCCTCCTGAGCACAATTCAATTCGGCCAGACTTATTCAGAGGCTCCTTAGGTTAGATGTTAACCCAGATCGACTATGCGTAATAAATAATGAATGCTGTTCATGTCCAGTTAGAGAAGCGGCCTGTGCCTGTTTTTCAACCTGTTTTCATGCTACAAATCATCGGTTCCCCTGGGGTGTCGGGTCGGCCAGCAAATAGACAGGTACTCCATAAAGCAGCCTGAATCAGTGCATTGAAATGAGAATGAGTACTATCAATCAGAGGCACAAGCGGTGAAGCACAAGAGCATAATAGGGCTCTGTCTGATCGGCTGTCTTGTGGCTTATGGCGGTTTGAAGAGCTACGTCTACTTTGGAGTGAAGAGCGAAGTGGATCGTCTTGTTCACTTGGTCGAACCCTATATCGATATTCGTTACCAGGCGATTAGTTCAAGCCTCAGTGGAGAGATCTCTGTCGAGGGTATTACTGTTATTCCCAGAGGAGCGGTAGAGGTTGTCCGCATCGGCTCTCTTCAATTGACGGGTGATGATTTCACTTTTCTGCTTAAGATGGTGGCCGGGCTGAAGATGGACAAGCCGCCGGAGAAGGTGCGGATTGCGGCTCGCCGGGTAGATATCCCGCTGGATATGCTGCAACTTTTAGCGCCAGAGAGTGAGGCACCAGTAACCGGCCTAAGCCCTGTACTTTGTCAGGTATCCTCAGTCATGCGGGTCTTGAAAACCTCGATTACCAGCGGCTGATAGCTGATGTGAATATAGATTACAAGTTGAGTGCTGCGGCGGGAGAGTTCTCCATCCATATCGGCTACTGGCTACAGGATGTGGAGGATTTTCAGCTGGATCTCTCATTCACCGATGTCTCCGCACCGGGTGACATCGCCCTCGGGGTGCTGCCTAAATTGTCCAGGGGTGAACTTCGTTACCAGATGGCAAGCGATTATACCCGTGGCATGGTTAACTACTGCGCCAAACAGGCGGGAAAGACGCCATCAGTGTTTCTGGACAGCAGGTTGTCGATGAGTGATCATCAGTTTGCCCAGGAGTTCGGTTTTGTGCCGGGGCGGGGAATCCGCTCCGCTCTGGACAAGATTATCAGGCAGTCTGCCGAGGTGGAGATTGAAATTGTACCGGGAGGTAGCTTTGACCTGCTCAAGTTGAAGCGTTTTCCCCCAAGGCAGTGGGCTCAATTGATGGGGGTTGAGATGAGTGTTGGCGGCAGGCAGGTGAGAGATCTCAGCTTCACCCTGCCTAAGGGGGCGAGCTTGGGTATCGCTCCCATCCATGATGGCCAGTCAGCCTCCACAAGTGGTCGCGTCCCTCCAGTGAAACCGCGTTTCATTGAGACAGAGATGGACCGTCTGGCCGACTATATAGGCAGGGATATTCGTATCTACACCACTGTCCCGGGTAAGCCGAAGCGGGGGTTGTTGAATGGGGTAAAATACCGGGCCATTGAGGTGGAGCAGCGTATACATGGAGGTAAAATGACGATACGGATACCGTTTGATAAGGTCAATAAAGTAGAAGTTCTTCGCTATAAATAACGGTAACTATTCAGTTGGTGCTCGGGGTCGGTTCTTCCACGGCCTATGCATGGGGTTGAACCTGAAGGGCTTCCGTCAGGAGTTTGTGCTCGATGCCGGAATCTGTCGGAAACTCTTCAGCTTCCGCCCTCAGAACAACAAAATTAGCGCACTCGACACCAGTTCCTAGCCGTTGGATTGGGTAACATCGAGAGCTTTAGATGGGTTGTGAATAAATGATGCAGTGGATATTTCTCTACGCTGGCTCGGTATGGGCAGTGATCGCTCTGGCCCTACTGTTTATTGCCTGGCGCGCAGCGCGCAATAGTGATTTTCGTCGCCATGGTCGCATTATGGCCATATTGATGCTGGCGGCCTGGCTCTTTGTTGCCCTCTATCTACTTCGTTATCGCTATCCCGGCTTGGTCCCTCATGTGCCACCTGAGTATATCTGGTGGATCGCCTTGCATGGTAGTATTGCACTGCTGCCGTTGATCGGTGCCACTTGGCTGGTGCTTGCCCGCTGGCGTCAAAAGGCGCAGCCGGAGCACAGCTCCCACTTCAACCGTTATCACAAGCACTACGGCCGAGTACTGATCCCTCTGTGGGTATTTACCCATATCGGAGGCATCATCAACGCATTTCTCTTTTACTGAGAGTGCAGATGCAGAAGACTCTCTTCTATATTTACGATCCCATGTGCTCCTGGTGTTGGGCTTTTCGTCCCGTATGGCAGGAGATTGTACAACGCCTTCAGCCCGTAATTGCGCCCAAGCGTCTACTGGGTGGTTTGGCGATAGATTCTGATGAGCCTATGCCCATGGCTATGCAGCTTTATCTGCAGAAGACCTGGCGCACCATCAGCAACAGTTGCCGGAAACTGAGTTCAATCATGATTTCTGGAGTTTGTGTCAACCCAGGCGCTCAACATGGCCCGCCTGCCGGGCAGTAATAGCCGCCCGTGAGCAGGGGGCTGTTTATGAGGGTGATATGATTGAAGCCATCCAGCAGGCCTATTACCTACGGGCACTCAATCCCTCAGATAGGGATATATTGATTACACTGGCGCAAGAGATTGGGCTGGATATCGCGGTTTTTGCGCAGCAGCTGGATTCCGATACCACCAGGAAGCAGCTTGAACAAGAGATGGCGCAGGGGCTGGCAATGGGAGTAAGGAGTTTCCCTTCATTGGTACTGCAGGATGGCGCTGGGTATCGGCAGATTGAGCACCATTATCTGGATGCACCGCAAATATTGAATCAGCTATAAATGTTGATTACTTGTTATCTGAGGCGATGGTATGGAAAAGGAGCAAGAGAGAGAGAATCTAAAGCTATACAGCATGTGGCCCATTTATATATGGCAAAAATGTTCATCTTGCAAGCAGGAGTTCAGGCGCGAGGCTGGCTGGCGATTTGTAGGTAAACCATTTTATGCTGGACGTGGCACTTGGAACTATCTATGTGCTAAATGTGCGCCGGATGAAGCAGAGGCACATGAACGGGCATCGACTTTAACCGGATGTGTGAAGCGCTAGACTTGAAGAGTATTCGGATGAAACTGTAACTATTGAGAGGCCCCTGTTACGAGACTATTTTTACGGCAGAGGTCGGAGTCGATTGCACACACCCATGTGTACAATCGACTCGACCCCGAGCGCCAACTGAATAGTTACATGAGACTTAGCTTTTCTTAGCACCTTAGCGCGAAGATAATCTTTCCTGGTGGAGTCATGCTGTAACTATAACCCCCAGCACAGATACCCTCTTGCCATGACTGAACTTACCATCCTCTACCGCGACGGCCACTATATCGCCATCGACAAGCCTGCCGGTTTGCTGGTTCATCGCACCCGTATATCGGATGGAACAGAGTTCGCTATGCAGCAGCTACGCAACCAGATCGGACAGTGGGTCTATCCGCTGCATCGACTCGATCGCCCCACCTCCGGGGTGCTGCTGTTTGCCCTTAGTTCCACAGCAGCGAGAGATCTAGTGGCTGAGTTTGAAGCGCGGCGGATAGAGAAAAGCTATCTGGCGATAGTACGTGGCTATACCGAAGGGCAGGGCCATATCAACTATCCGCTATTGGAAGAGGAGGGCAAGGAGCGGCAGGAAGCGATCACCGATTACCGGCGGCTGGCTACCGTCGAACTCCCCTATGGGGTCGGCAGTTACGCCACCGCCCGTTACTCCCTGCTGGAGATCACCCCCCTCACCGGTCGTATGCACCAGATCCGCAAACATATGAAGCACATCTTTCACCCCATAGTCGGTGATACTACGCATGGTGATGGTAAACAGAACCAGCTATTCAGGGATCGACTGGGTATCCATAAATTGCTGCTGATGGCAAAAAGTCTCTCATTTCGTCATCCATACGATGGAGGGAAGGTAACCATTGAGGCGGGATTGAATGGTGAGTGGACAGCACTTTTTGAGCGGTTGTTTTTTTTTCGATTGGTGAGTGACAACTATACGTTTTTCATGATATTTTTATTCTTGCCGTAAGTCAGCGCTAAACCAGTTTTGGTTGGCGTATCAAATATTGAAGAATAGAGACCAGGAATTTAAGATGCAGTTACTTATGCGGTTTTTAGGATTTACTTTACTTCTGTTTACTCTGTTACCGCTTCAAGCATCAGCGGCCTACAGTAATATCTACACCTTTGGCGACAGCCTTTCTGATACTGGCAATGTTTTTACGCAACGCTCTGCTAACCCATTCAATAACGGTGTTCCCTGGGTTGACTATCTGGCTAAGAGCATGGGGACTCCGTGGGCAGGCACAGTGCCAGGAGTCAATAACTTTGCTCATGTCGGAGCCAGGGCTGGCTCCCCTTTCACCTATAATCATCCAATTTCTGGACCCACCGCAATTCCCTCAGTGGTTACTCAGACCAGCATATTTAGCTCTGTCTCCACAGCATCCATTCAGGACAATGCATCCTCCCTCTTCATTCTTTGGGGTGGCGGAAACGATATGCTGGATGCCGGGACGGCGTACGCTGCCACCGGCTTGCTGGACACGGCAAGAATTGTTGTTGACTTGGCTGTTAGTCATATGATGACTGCCATCGGGAATCTTATGTCGGAAGGTGCCTCGGAGTTTCTGGTTCCAAATATGCCGAATCTTGGCAGGGTGCCGTTGGGTGCAGCGACAGACCCCGCCACTGCAACACAGCTTTCTCAGTACTTCAATGTGCAACTGGCGGGAGGGCTTGATCAACTGGTTGCGACTGCTCCATTGCCTATCGAAATTCATCAGCTTGATGTATTTACTCTGCTGGAAGATGTTATGGCAACTCCCAGTGGCTATGGCCTGACCAATGCAACCGACCCTTGCGTTGTGAATCTCGTTGCTTGTACCAACCCTGATGAGTATCTTTTTTGGGACGATTTTCACCCCACAACCAGAGGCCATGAGATTATTGCCGCTGCAGCAATTGATGCGCTCAATCCTGTCCCTCTGCCAGCGGCAGCCTGGCTCTTTGCTGGTGGTTTGGCTCTGCTGGGCGTGGTGCGCCGCCGGGCCTAGGTTTGAGTGCCTGCTTAACGTATATAGGGTGCAATAAGCGCAGCAGATAGCACTCGCAAGGTCAGCTCTGAACGCCTTTATCATTCGGCTCAATAGCTACTCTGTTACTCTTTCCTATGACTTTGCTCCATAGCCTGGATGAAGTATGAATATTGTTGAAAAATCACTTGAGATCGCGCTAAAAGCACATTCGGGGCAGCGGGATAAAGTGGGTAAAGCCTATATTCTCCATCCTCTTCGGATTATGGCGAAGATGGAGCGCGATGAGGAGATGTCGGTAGCGCTGCTCCATGATGTGATTGAAGATTCGACCTTTGAAGCGGTGGATCTATTGAGTGAGGGGATTCCGCAGCATGTAGTTGATGCTGTACTCTGCCTCACCAAGGGGGAGGGCGAAGCGTATGAGTGCTATCTTGATCGAGTGTTGACGAACAGGCTGGCATCCAGAGTCAAAAAAGCGGATATCGAGGACAATATCAATATTCTAAGATTGAGCACCCTAACCGGTAGGGATTTTGAGCGGATAAAAAAGTATCACCATGGGTGGCAGGTGCTGAGTAAGCACGGTTAACATTTTATCGATCATTCACCACAAAAGTCATCCCTGTTGGGCTTCATAATTTAGCCAGCCTGTAAGATATTTCCTACGTGCCTATCAGATATTGAGTACCTGAAGTGGGTCGTAATGATGCTGCTATGAATGGTGTGGTTAAATGATAATCAAGCACGGTTTTCCTTGAAAGCAAGTCACTATCTGTCCCGGTTGAATCAGCCCAAAAAGAACGCAAATACAGCGTCTTGGGCTCTTCATGGGCAAAACGGCAAGCGGCTACAAATAATAAAACAGCTATGGACTCGGTTGCCTTGCATAGCCAGGGTGAGTGTTGGTTATCCATAAAAAACAATGTGGTATGCTGTAGTTGCTCAAAAACAGAGCGGCTCTGTTTTAATTGATATGTATGCGTTTATTAGCGGCCAATAGCGGCTTATCGTTTCTGCTCTCATTGGCAGGGCATTAGGGGTAATCAGCTAATTAAATGTAAAGGTTTAGTGCTGACCGCCGATAGCGGGGATAAGAATGTCCTGGGGGTTTCATTGAGGATTCCCCCAATAATGAACAACAAGGAGACACCCGATAATGAAAATTTCACACCCGCGTCAATCCCTGAGCAGACCCTTCTGGATTATATTGGCGCTGCTGCTTACGCCCCTTGGTGCCTCGGCAGAAAAGCTGGCCGCACCACAGCAGGTGATTCAGGATATATCTGACAGCCTCCAAAGCGTCCTCAATGGTAACGGTGATCGTCTCAAGAGCGATCCTGCCTATGTCTACCGCCTGGCCAATGAGGTGCTGGTGCCCCATGTCGATTTTTCCCGTGTCTCCAGTCTGGTACTGGGCAAACACTGGCGGCGAGCCACGGCCTCTGAAAGAGAGGCGTTTGCTCGAGAGTTTCGGCGTCTGCTGGTGCGTACCTACGCCACTGCATTTCATGAGTTCGATATGTGGGAGATACGCTATCAGCCTCTGCGGATGAAAGCGGGTGCCGATGATGTGTCGGTTCAGACCAAGGTGATCAGGCCAGGTGCGGTACCGGTGAAGGTCGTTTATCGCATGCACCTGAAAGAGGGGCGGTGGATGGCTTATGATGTCAAGATCGAAGGGATCAGCTTGGTGACTAACTACCGTAGTGGTTTTGCCCGTGATCTGCGAAAGGGTGGAATGTCCCATCTGATACAGCGTATTGGTGATCTCAATAACCGGCGCCTAAAGCGGGTGGCGGCTAACTGAGCCCCAGCTTAGCCGCCTGTATCAAGCACTGCTTAACGCTGCTAAATATATTAGATTTTTGAAATTCAAAATAATGACAAAAAGTTAAAAATACCACTAAAGTAATTTAGTGAAAGGCCGACAACAATTGTAAGTAGGGGGTTGATAGCGGTTGTACTGATGCTGTGTTGTTATTGATACTCTAGTGAAAGGACTCGCTAAACCACCATAAGAACTACGTCTCCAGGCGCTTATGGTTTTCCTCCTCCGGCGCTATACAGCGCATTATGGATCTGCCATCTCCCCAGGCAGGTCCTTTTTTTTGCCTTAAATCTGGTTATCAACCCGGTGCTGTTCTCTGTGTAAGCGTGGTCTCTCGGACCGATGAGATAACCACCATGGTGCAACTATCTATCGCGCTTCGATAAAGTGCTCCTACAGAGGGGTGCGTTATTCAATATGACTCCGATTGGGAGACGGTCAACTCCTGATGCCATCACATATTCTGGCAGCTGGAGCGCACCTTTCTGCGGTTATTTCATATCGTTTTCAGAGACGGATTAATCTGCCGCTACGAGCATCTCGGATTGTGGTCGGTTTTTGTTTGGTACCTATTGGTGCGTTGAGGACGTAGTCGACCTGCTCTCCAAAAGTGCGCCTCACCGAGAAGGCATTTCGTAGTGGTGGTCGACCGGCAATGTTGGCACTGGTGGAGACCAGTGGGGATCTACAGGCGCGGCATAGGGCGGCTGCTGCCGGGTGGTTGGTCACTCGTACCGCCAGTGTGCTATGGGTTCCACAGAGCCAGTAGGGGAGGTGCTCCGCTGCCGGTAGCAACCAAGTATGGGGGCCGGGCCAGCTATCGTAAACGGCTGCCATTTTAGAATCACTGAGCGTTGTTACAAAGGGCCGCAATTGATTAAAGTCGGCAGCGATCAGGATAACCCCCTTGGAGACAGGACGCCGTTTTAATGCCAATAGCTGCTCGACAGCATAACCGTCAAGAGGGTCACAGCCAAGGCCGTAAACCGCCTCTGTCGGATAGGCGATGATGCCGCCCCGGTGGAAGCAACTGGCAGCCTCTCGCAGTTTCCATGGGGAGATCAAGTTTGCCTAGCCCAGCTTGGTCTGCAGTTCGGCATCTTTAGCGATAACGGCTGCCGAGTTGGCCTCTCGCTCACTTTTGACGCGGAGAGCCAGCTCCGGGTTACTCAGCGCCATGATCTGCGCGGCGAGATAGCCTGCATTTTTGGCACCGGCCTTACCTACCGCAACGGTGGCGACGGGAATGCCGCCCGGCATCATGACGGTGGAGAGCAGAGAGTCCATGCCCTGGAGAGGGCCTGCATCCAGGGGAATACCGATTACTGGTTTCAGGGTAAGGCCTGCAACGGCACCCGCCAAGTGAGCCGCCAGACCGGCGGCACAGATGAAGACAGCACAGCCGCGCTCATCTGCATCTTTCACGAAGTCGTGGGTGGCTGCCGGGGTGCGGTGGGCAGAGGTAATTTTTGCCTCGAAAGGGATCTCAAGCGCCTTTAGTACATCCATAGTGGATTGCATTACCGGCAGGTCTGAATCTGATCCCATAAGGACAGCGACAAAGGGTTTGCTCATGACTTTGCTCATGGTGATTTCTGGAAAGCGTGAAAATATAGCCGATTTTCAGCGGTTAGGCTATCAATTGCTTAACTTCTCAAAAAGTCTGCACCCACCTGAAAGTTATTCATCTGCACTGGATTATTGAGAAGTTACTCAATTGCTTAAATACACTCCGCCGCCATCACGCACTTGAGAATACCGTAGTCGTAGCGCTCCTCCATGCTTCAAATAACGGTTTAATTCGCCCCTCTTCACAGCAGCGCTCCATCTCAATGGTGGCGGCGATCTCAGCATAGGCCTCCTCATCCAGCGGCAGTATCTCCCGGGCATCCATCAGTCCCACTTCGATGGCTGCGGCAAAGTGGGTGAAGATGGTGGGGAGTTTAAGTTCACGCTGATCGGCAATAGCCTCGGCATCTAACCCCTGAAGATGGAGTCCCAGAGTCTCATTGATAGTATCGCTGAGGCGATTATCAAGCAGTTCGGGCAGAGGGTGCTCGGTGATCAGGTTGAGGAATGGCTGCCCATAGCTCTCCAGCTTCTTCTCGCCCACACCGCTGATGTAGCGCATCTGCTCCAGAGAGTCGGGGCGTCGCTCGGCCATCTCCTGCAGGCTGCTATCGTGGAAGATAACGTAGGGGGGCACCCCCTGCTCCTGGGCAAGCTCCATACGCAGGGTGCGCATGGCTTCGAACAGTGGCTGGTGGCGAAGCGGCAACTGGCCGGTCTCGCGCCTGCTCTTTTTCTCTCTCTTTTCAGGGCGCCGCTGTTTGCGCAACTGCAGGCTGCTCTCACCACGCAGCAGTGGACGACACTTCTCGGTTAGTTTCAGGGCTCCATGTCCTTCGGCATCAATCTCCAGGTAGCCGAGCGAGATCAGCTGGCGGTAGAGGCTGCGCCACTCGACGCCATTGAGTTCATCGCCAATGCCGTAGGTGCTGAGACGGTTGTGGCCAAAGCGGGTGATGCGTTCATCCTCCTTCCCTTTCAGTACGTCGATAACGTAGTTGACTCCAAAGCGCTGACCGGTGCGGTAGACGCAGGAGAGGGCCTTGCGGGCTGACTCTGTGGCGTCCCAAGTCTGGGGTGGATTGAGACAGTTGTCGCAGTTGCCGCAGGGTTGTTCAAGGGGTTCGCCAAAATAGGCGAGTAGTGCCTGACGGCGGCAACCGGTGAGGTCGCAGAGCCCCAGCATCGCCTCCAGCTTGTGGTGGGCAACACGCTTGAACTGCTCGTCGGCATCGGTGTTCTGGTTGAATTGCCGGAGGGTGATGACATCCTGCAGGCCGAAGGCCATCCAGGCGTTGGCGGGCTCGCCATCGCGTCCGGCACGCCCGGTCTCCTGGTAGTAGGCTTCGATGCTCTTGGGCAGGTTGAGGTGGGCGACAAAGCGCACATTCGGTTTATCTATACCCATGCCGAAGGCGATGGTGGCGCAGATGATTATCCCCTCATCCCGCAGAAAGCGGGCTTGGTGCAGTCGTCGTGTCTCGGCACTCACGCCCGGCGTGGTAGCAGGGCAGTTAGGCCTTTTTCACACAACCAGCGAGCGGTCTCCTCCACTTTTTTGCGTGACAGGCAGTAGACGATACCTGCATCACCAGAGTGCTCTTGGTCAAGAAATCGCCACAGCTGCTCTCTGCCATTCTGCCCCTCGCTGATAGCGTAACGGATGTTGGGGCGGTCAAAACTGTTGATGAAGATGCGGGCATCGTGCAGGCCCAGCTGGTCAATGATCTCTTGGCGGGTGCGTTGATCTGCCGTGGCTGTCAGTGCAATGCGAGGGACTGAAGGGAAACGCTCCTGCAATATCGTCAGTCGTTGGTACTCTTTACGAAAGTCGTGCCCCCACTGGGAGACACAGTGCGCCTCGTCGATGGCGAAGAGGGCGATAGGGAGGCGCTCAAGCAGGTCGAGCATCTGTCTCATTAGCAGCCTTTCAGGGGCGATATAGAGCAGCTTGAGCTCACCGTTGAGCAGTGCCTGCTCGGTGGCACGGTGGCTGGCGGCATCGAGACTGGAGTTGAGGAAGGCGGCAGAGATCCCCACCTGCCGTAGCGCATCCACCTGATCCTGCATCAGTGCGATCAGGGGTGAGACCACTACGCCGACGCCATGGCGCAGTAGCGCCGGAATCTGGTAACAGAGAGATTTACCCCCGCCGGTGGGCATCAAGGTGAGGGCGTCCTCACCATTGAGCAGTGCCCGGATGACCACCTCCTGGTTGTGGCGAAAGTCACTGTAGCCGAAGGTCTCTTGTAGTAGCTGTTTAGCCTGTTCCATGGTTGACATCTATTGGGTCTCGGTCACGCTATTAGCCTGAACACGGTGTTTGGCGGTGATAAAAGCTTTATGGGGTAGATGGATCAACTCTGCCAGACGACGGATGACATGCTCTTCTATATGGTGCAACTCTTGGTCTGCGTAGGCGATCTGCCAGAGGGCCTCCACTAGCTCGATTTTTTTCTCCGGAGTGTAGTGCTGATTGATCAGGTGGGTGAACTGGAAATAGTCTGTAGATTTAGCATGTTCTGCCTCTGCCAGTTCAATCAGCTCCTGTGCCTCATTGCTGTCCAGACCAAAGTGGTTGCGCACGGTGTTGAGCATTGCTTGGTGCTCTTCCTGCTGCCGCAGGTCATCGGAAGCGGTCACCTCAATTAACAGGGCGGCAACGGCGAGCCTGAGCTCCTGCTGTGGATTGCGGTTGGCCTTGGCCGTGGATGGGGCCAGGTGTTTTTCAAAAAACAGTTGGATGCTGCTGATCATGGAGGACTCTACTGAAATAACTTGCGGGTAGTTTCTAATAAAGTGGGTGCAAAGGTCTAGAGTTGATCGTCTCCCTAGTCATACGGCCGACTATTATTTCCGTGTTACCTATTGAAAATACAGGGAAAAATATTATTTATAAATATGGATTAGTATTCTGAAATGCCTATCAGAAACCAGTAATAAACCTCTATATGTGGCAGAGATTCTCAATCGTCCATATTTCGCCATGGTGCGGTGGCCGTTATTTACCAGCGAGTTGCTGGCTCAGCTCAGGATTGTTTATCGGCTGGTGGAAGGCGTAGTGGGGGCGGGAGGCTTTTCTTGTGTGCTCCATTTTTGCGGCATTGTCCCATATTACTCTAGCCGCTTTTTTGCGCTGAGTCTGCGCCAATGTGTCGAGCCAGCCATCGATATCGATATGCATACGGCTACCGGAGCGGTTGCTGCTGACCGCGTGTTTCAGCAGAGTACCCAGCCTTTTTTCTCCGACGATCTCCTCCAGTTTCACCATCAGTTGGTAGGATTGTCCGTAGAAGGGGTCACCGCCTTTCTTAAGATGCCTCTCCCAGCGACTCCAGTCGAGCCCCTCTTTTACCAGCAACTTTTCAGCAAAGAGCATGTTTAATCCTTCGACGTAGACATCGAAGAGGCGAGGGTTGTGCAGATGGGCAATCTCATGGGCCAACTGCCCGTGAAAGGCGTAGCTTCCCGGTTTGCGTGAGAGGAAAATGGTGAAACTACCCTCTGCCTGGTCTCTCAGGGAGGTGCCACTGAAGCCTCGGGGGAGCTTTGAGTTGGGATCAGTCGGCTGGCTGATACGCAGGTCAACCTCTTTGATCGTAATCTCGGGTTGTCCATACAGGTGGGTAGAGAGGGTAATACCATGCTCAATAAAGGCGCTAATCCCTGGTCGCTCCAGCAAGGTGTAGTGCTGATGGTTCGAGGCAAATCCGGTATTGTAGCCTGGGCGGCAAAGGGGCATAGAAAGAGGGTGCTGAGGAGCAGAAATGTGGCGATGGCCTTGGTACAGATGTTCACGAGTACTCTCCCTGGCGCGCAGGGATGCAGCCACTCTTCTGACCATCGCTCCCCTACTGAAATGGCCGCAACACATTATTATTGGTTGTTCAGCCTATGTTCTGAATTTCTTGAATTCAGTTATTTTGTTAATGGAAAGATACTTAATTCACTTGAGGACATCAATAACTATCTGACAGGGAGATGTTTTTACTTCGGGAGATAGTGTGATCTGCATCCCTCTTCGAAGAAGGAGTGTGACTATTCAGTTTGAGATATAAAATTAGGTGGTTGTAGAAAGATCTGGCGATCCACCCTTTGTACACTCCCCTGTAGGAGAGCGGCGCCCTCGCCGCGATGAATGCAGCACAGAACGCGCCTACCTCATCGTCCCGAGGGCGTGGCTCCTACGGACAGATGCCACTGATGGGTTAACGGCGGGAGTCGCCCTTCAGTAAGAGGTATTGCCCTCTTAGCCTTCCCCCTCGGCTGCTAGGCGAGCGCTCTCTGAGAAGCCGAAGTCATGGAGGATGCTGAACATGGCGGGCACCACCAGCAGTACCAGCAGCGTGGTGGCGAGGAGGCCGAAGACGATGCTGGTCACCAGTGGGATCAGTACCTGGGCCTGCATGCTCTTCTCCAGCAGTAGCGGGGTCAGGCCCGCAATGGTGGTGATGGAGGTGAGCAGCACGGCACGGAAACGCTCGCGGCTGGCAAACTTCGCCGCCTCGACGGTGCTGTGCCCTTCACGCACCCTCAGCTTGAGAAACTCGACCAGCAGAATCGAATCATTGACGACGATGCCTGCAAGGGAGGTGAAACCGATAATACTCGGCATGGTGAAGTCGAGCCCCATTAGCAGATGCCCCCAGATGACGCCGATCAGTGCCATGGGGATGATCATCATGACGACTAAGGGTTCGATGTAGCTACGGAACTGGAAGCTGAGAAGTATAAATATACCGACGAGGCCGATACCGAAGCTGCGTAGCATCGAGCTGCCGGTCTTGGCGGTCTGCTTCGACTGCCCCTCGACACTGCTCTTGATGCCAGGGTAACGCTCTAGCAGCTGTGGTAGGAAGTGGGCTTTGGTGTGATCAACTACCTCCTTGGCATTGGCGATACGGGTATCGACATCACCCGTGATGGTCACGGTACGGGCTCCATCAATCCGCTGAATGCGGGAGAAGCCACGGTCATGCTCAATGATGGCAACCACACTGAGGGGAACCTGATCCCCTTTGGCGGTGGTGATGCGGAAGGTCTCAATATCGGTCAATGTTGATCGATCAACGGCGGCCAGCTGGACATCGATCTCATAAGACTCCAGCCCCACCTGGATCTCATTGGCAGTAGTACCATGGAAGGCGGCACGTAGCTGATTTGCAATAGTGGAAGCGTCCAGCCCTAGTGCCAGTGCACCGTCACGCAGTTTTAGCCGCAGCTCTGGTTTTCCCGGTCGCAGGTTGTCGGAGATGTTGAATGCGCCGCGGTAGAGGGAGAGCCACTCCTGCAGCTCCAGAGAGGCCTTCTTGAGTTGCTGGAGGTTGGGGCCGGTCAGGCGGATCTCCATGGCGATGCCACCGGGGCCCATGGTTGGCTCTTTGAAGTTGAGGGCGACCAGATCGGGTATCTCGCCACTCAGTTGGCGCCAGCGGTTGATGATCTCATTGAGACTGCCGTTACGCTCCTCGGCGGTGAGGAGGTCGATGGTGACTGTGGCGAGGTGAGGCCCCGACTCATTGGCATCGGCGTTGTTGTTGAAGCGAGCCTGAATGTTGCGCACCAGCCGCTTGCCTTCGGCCTGTTGAGGGGCAAATTCGTCATCCACCTGCTGCATGGCACGGCTGATCCGCTCTACCACCGCCTCGGTGCGAGAGAGTGGCGAGCCTTGGGGCAGCAGAATACGCGCCTCGATGATGTCCCCCTCGATATCGGGGAAAGACTGGAACTTGAGCTGCCCGCCCAACAGCATGCCAATGCTCAGAAGAAAGAGCGCGACGACTATGCCGATAAACCAGTAGCGGTAGTGTATGGCAAAATCGACCATATGCCCGAGCGTGTTGTCACGAAAGCTCATCAGCCGCCGGTCAAACTCCTGGCGAAAGCGGCTCTCTTCGTTTTCATGATGCTTCAGGGCGTGGGCGAGATGGTGCGGGAGGATCATAAACGCCTCCACCAGGCTCACAGATATCACCAGTAGCAGTACCATGGGAATAAACTGCAGCACCTTACCCATATGGCCGGAGAGGAAGGCGAGAGGGCCAAAGACCGAAACGGTGGTGACAAAGGAGGCGATCACCCCGGGAGCGACCTGCTTGGTGCCGTCGATGGCCGCCTCCATGGCACTTTTACCACGGCGCAGGTGGGTGGCGATATTCTCCGCTATGACGATGGCATCATCCATCAGCAGGCCGATGGCAATAAGCAGCGCCACCATGGTGATCATATTGATGGTGAGGCCCAGCAGGCTCATAAAAAAGAGGGCACCAAGAAAGGAGACCGGTAATCCCATGGCGACCCAGAAGGCGAAGCGCCCCTGAAAGAAGAGTGCCATCACCAGAAATACCAGCACCAGTCCCTGGGCACCGTTTTTGAGCAGCAGACTGAGACGGTCCTGGACGATGGAGGAGCGGTCTTGGGTGATGATGAATTCCACCCCCCTGGGTGCGGTGGGCCTTAACTCCTTTTCGAGAAAGCGGCTAACGGCGGCCATCACCTTGAGGGTGTCCTGCTGTTTGTTCTTGATCAGCTGCAAGACAGCGGCACGTTTACCGTTAAAGAGAATCTTCTCTTCGTCGAGCTGAAAACGGTCGCTGATCCCGGCGATACCTCCAAGGCGGATTTCGGCACCCGACTCGGCGCTGACCACCACCAGGTCGGCCAGCTCTTCAGCGCTACGGCGCAGGTCGGTAAAGCGGATCAGAATATTCTGGTCGGCAGTCTCCAGGGAGCCGGTGGGCAGGTCAATACCCTGGCGACGGATGGTGTTGGCAATATCTGACATACTGAGACCGTATTGCCGTAAATTGCGGGCGGGTACTTCAATACGCAGCTGATGGTCTGAAAAGCCGTTGATATCCACCTGGGCGACTAGCCGTTTCTCCAGCAACTGGCGCTTAACCTGTTCCGCATAGGCTTTGAGATCAGCGGGAGACATAGGACCGGTGATCGCTATCGCCACCACTTTGTCGGTGCGCCCCAGCTCTTTAATGATGGGTAGCTCACTCTCTGCCGGTAGGTTACTAATCGCCTCTACCTCAGATTTTATGTCGTCACTGAAGGTGGCAAGATCTCCCCCCTCCTCCATCTCCACTCTCGAGATGGCAACACCTTCGCGCCCCTCGCAACTCATCTCCGCTACATTCTCTATGCCATCGACCGCCTCCTCCAGACGTTGGCAGATCGCCTCTTCTACCTCCTCGGCGCTGGCACCGGGATAGGCGATAGTGATCTGCAACTGCTGGGCATCGAAATCGGGAAAAGTCTCACGCTGCAGGTTGGGCAGGGCGGAGAGGCCGAGTACCGCCAGGAAGAGCAGAAGTAGATTGCCGGCAGTGGGGTGGCGGGCAAAGAAACTGATCATTGCTTACCGCCATTGCCGGTGAGGTGGGTGAGGTGCTGCAAGGCTTTTTGATCGACCTGCGGCGCAAGCAGCATGCCGTCGATGGCGGGGGACAGGTCTGAGATGACCAGCGCTCACTCTCTGCAAGAGGGGGGGTGATGACGGCGTACTCCGATTGCAACAGACCCATCTGAACCGGTTTGATGCGCAGGCGGTTTTCTCCATCAGCGATATGAATATGGCCGTTATGGAGGGCGGAGCGGGGCACCACCTGGCTGTTGGGATGGGGCCTGCCGGTGAGAGTCACCTCCACAAACAGGCCCTTGATAAGGGGTGGGCGGTTACCGGGTAGTACTCGGCTGTAGGGCTCATCCACCTCGACGATGACGCCAATGGTGCGGGTTTTGGGATCCAGGGTATCGCTGAAGCGGGCGAAGCGGGCATCCCACTCAGCAGAGAGTGCCCCCTCCTGCAGCCGTACTCTGGCGCTGAGTCCCAGCCGCTCCCGAGACATCATCTCGCTGTAGCTGAGAATATTTACCGCCTCACTGCGGGGAATCAGCTGACTCATCTGCTCCATGGGGATCTGGATCTCGATCTCTGCCCGGTCCATGCTGTCGGCTCCGGCGAGCACCTCTCCTTCACGGATATAACGCTCCTGCTCCACATGCACCTCGGCGATGCGGCCGGTAAAGGGGAGACGGATCTCGGTGTTGCTCAGGTTGCGCTTGGCGGCGGAGAGCGTCGCCTGATGGCGCGCCAGTTGTGCCCGCAGTAGCGCTTTCTGGCTCGGGATAAGATTGAGCGTGCTCTTCTGGGCCTGGACACTCTGCTGCTGGGCCAGCAGGCTGCGCTCCTGGTTTTCCAGATCTGAACGGCTGACGCTCCCTTTGCCCACAAGCTTACGCTTACGCTGCAGCTCCCTCTCATTGAGTGCCTGGGCCGCCTCCTCAATCTTCAGAGAGGCACGGCTATTGGCCGCCCTGGCATCCTGCTCGTTAAGCTGAGCGCGGGTCGCCTGGATGTCGGCCTCGGCCTGGGCAACAGCAAGCTCATAGTCGGTGGGGTCGATGCGCAGTATCAACGTGCCAGCCTCCAATATCGAACCCTTCTGCAGTCGCGGGTGTTTCTCTATGATCTTCCCCTTCACCTGGGCCACCGCCTGCCAGTTGCGGCTCGGTTGCACGGTGCCATGTCCTTTCGCTTTGGGAATTACCGCCAGAGTAGGTGGAGTGATCACCCTGACCAGTCGCGCCTTCTCCCGCAGGGGCTCCTGCACCGGCTCCATCTTGTTCTTCTTGAGAAAAGCGATGGCGGCAATACCCGCAATTATCGGCAGGATGATGACCCATTTTCTTGGCGTGGTCATAGAGAGTGAAACTCCATTGTCTTTTTTTGGCTGGCTGGCTATATCGGCAGATATCATAACCGATGGTTCATCATCGCATGATGTCCCGTGGGTAATGAAGTGTAACTGTGTGTTGCTATGGTGGGTTTGCAGAAAGCAGTCATCAGGCTGATGAGAGGGGTGGGATCGTTAGCTGGTATCCATATGACGCTAGGAGTCTGTCAAAGGGGAAGCATTCTGTCTGAATTTCTAAACAGGTCAAATAACGGTGTATTGATATAGTAGTTATACCGTCCCAGCTTCTGTTTCTGCACCAGACCTAATTCGGTTAGCTGCTCCAGGTATTTAGTGGCAGTTAGCGGGATACCCGCAAATCATGCTGCATGTATTCAATTTTGGTATAGGGGAGGCGAAATAAATTGTTGAGTAACTCCTGACTATAAATTTTTGGCAGCTCTGATCGGATACGTTGTTTATAGTCCTGCATCAATTTTTTAATTTCTCGGATAAGTGCAATAGTCTGACGTGCTGTTACCTCCACTCCTTGCAGCATATACAATATCCAAGCTTCCCAAGTGCCTTCATCACGTACCGATTGCAGTAGACGGTAGTAGTCCCCCTTATTTCGGATGATATAGCGACTTAGATATAAAACTGGGATATCCATGAGTTCTTGAGCGACCAAGTACAGGATATTGAGAATTCGGCCTGCTCGACCGTTGCCGTCATAGAAAGGGTGAATGCTCTCGAATTGGTAGTGGATTACCGCCATTTTGATCAGTGGATCAATATCAAGTGCCGCATTATCGTTTATAAAATTTTCCAGGTTGCTCAGTAAATTCACAATGATCTGATAATCCTGAGGTGGTGTATAAACAGTTTCACCCGTGCGATCATTTTTCAGTTCAGTGCCGGGGAGCCTGCGGATACCGGCATCGTTCTGCTCCAATACCTGATGAATCTCCAATAGAAGGTTAACTGTTATCAAGCGATCTTTCCGTACCCGCTCAAAGCCAATTTGCAGAGCCTTTGCATAATCATTTACTTCTTTTGCGGAGGGGTTCACCGCATAATCATGGAACAGACTATTTTTATAGAGCTCATCATGAGTAGTTATGATATTTTCAATCTCGGAGCTATCTTTTGCCTCTTGTAGAGTAAGGGTGCTGATCAGGATTTTTTCGTTTGGGATAGTTTCGGCAATACCTTTGAGCTCAGCGAGATATCGGTGTGCCGTGGCAAGCTTACGTAAAATATTCTTTGTTTCGAGTTCCACACTTGGTGGCAAAGCAGGTAGATCAAAGCGACTCACCCATTATCTCCTCATAGACTCAAGAAGCTATTTTTTATACATTGAGGCTGTCTCATGTATAGATAATCTATTTTATCTATACGCATGATGACTGATGTGTATAGATAATCCATATTTCTATACACATGATAGCTGATATGTATAGAAAATGAGAATTTTTTATCACATGATGGCTATGGAGTGAGAGTTCCTGTTAATTAAGTGCGCTACTGCTCAAGAATGCAGTTGGGTAGCTGATTAGGTGACTTCTCAATAACCCAGTGCAGACGGATAACTTTCAGGTGGGTGCAGTGACACCTTTTCAGGACGTACAGCAGCAGGGACGCTGCTGTGAGCGTACAGAATCTGTTCACCGCGCCGGAGGGGGCACTCTTACGATTAGCGTAGCCCTAATCCTCTTCAACCGGCTCCGCAAACGAACAGTCCTTCTGCGGGCACACTTTCTCGGTACCCTTGCGCTTGGTGGTTTTGATGGTGAGGATCGGCCAGCCGCATTGGGGGCAGGGTTCGGCTACGGGTTCGTTCCAGGTGGCGTAGTCGCACTTTGGGTAGGTAGCACAGGAGAAGAAGATCTTGCCACGGCGCGATTTGCGCTTCATTAGAGTGCCTTTGTTGCACTTGGGGCAGCTGACGCCGGTATCTACCGGTTTCTCCAGGGGCTCGATATGGCGACAGTTGGGGTAGCCGGTACAGCCGATGAACTTGCCGTATTTGCCGCGCTTGATCACCAGGTCGGATTTACACTCGGGGCACTTGCGGTCGGCGACGATCTCCGGCGCCTCCTGCTCCTTCTTGTCACGTGACCACGGGTGTAGTCGCACTCGGGGTAGTTGGTGCAGCCGACGAAACGGCCGTGGCGACCGAGTCGGATGGAGAGGGGTTTGCTGCACTGAGGGCAGGCCTCGTCCATCGCCTCGTGGGTGACATCGCTGCGCTTGACGTTCTCCTGGGTGTGGTCGATGCGCTCTTTGAACGGTGTCCAGAAATTGCGCAACAGGGGAATCCACTCCTCTTCACCGCGTGATACGGCATCCAGTTGATCTTCCAGCTTGGCAGTAAAGTCGTAGTCAACGTATTGGCTGAAATATTCGGTAAGAAACTTTTTCACCACCCGGCCAACGTCGGTGGGGTAGAAGCGTTTCTTCTCCAGCTCGACGTACTCTCGATCCTGTAGGGTGGAGATGATTGATGCGTAGGTGGAGGGGCGGCCAATGCCATGCTCCTCCAGGGCCTTCACCAGGCTCGCTTCGCCGTAGCGTGGTGGTGGTTCGGTAAAGTGCTGTTCCGGGCGGATCGCTTTGAGGGGGATCATCTCACCCTCTTCCAGCAGCGGCAGCATCTTTTCGTCACCATCCCCCTTCTTTGCGTCGTCGATATCTTCCATGTAGACCGCCATAAAGCCGGGGTTGGCGATGGTGGAGCCGTTGGCGCGGAAGTTGTTGCCTTCACCGCAGGAGAGGTCGGCGGTGACGGTGTTGATGGTGGCGTGGACCATCTGGCAGGCGATGGTACGCTTCCAGATCAATTCGTAGAGGCGGTGCTGATCTTTGGTCAGGTATGCCTTCAGCTCGTCCGGCGTCCGCTGGATGGAGCTGGTACGGATCGCCTCATGGGCCTCCTGGGCATTCTTTGATTTGGTTTTGAAGCGGCGCGCCTCTTTCGGTAGTTGTTCCCTGCCGAAGCGTTTTGCGATGAACTCTCGCAGCTCTGCCAGCGCCTCATCGGCCAGATTGACCGAGTCGGTACGCATGTAGGTGATCAGGCCGACCGAGCCACTACCGGTATCGACACCCTCGTAGAGTTGCTGGGCGGTGCGCATGGTGCGCTGGGTGGTGAAGCCGAGCTTGCGTGCCGCCTCCTGCTGCAGGGTGGAGGTGATAAAGGGGGCTGCCGGATTGCGTCGCCGCTGCTTCTTCTGCACCTTTTCTACGATAAGGTTGCCGCTGGCCGCCGCCAGTAGTACCTGCTCCGCCTTTATGGCGCTGTCGGTGTCAGTGATGCTGAACTGCCCCAGCTTCTCACCTTGATATTGGGTAAGTTTGGCGCTGAAGCCTGCTTCTTTTTCTGCAGGTCGGCCTCAATGGTCCAGTATTCACGCGCTTTGAACGCCTCGATCTCCTCTTCACGCTCAACAATCATGCGCAGTGCGGGGCTCTGTACCCGTCCGGCAGAGAGGCCTCGGCGGATCTTTTTCCACAGCAGGGGCGAGAGGTTGAAGCCTACCAGGTAATCGAGGGCGCGGCGTGCCTGCTGGGCATTGACCAGCTCCATGGAGAGTTCTCTGGAGTTGGCAACAGCTTCGTCGAGAGCCTTCTTGGTGATCTCGTTGAAGACTACCCGGCGAACCTCTTTGTTTTTCAGCAGCCTGCGCTTTTTCAGCAGTTCATAGAGGTGCCATGAGATCGCTTCACCTTCTCGATCCGGGTCAGTTGCGAGCAGCAGGGTGTCGGACTTTTTTAGCGCCTTGACGATCGCCTGGACATGGCGGTCGTTGCGCTCGATCACCTGATACTTCATCTCGAAATCGTTGGCGGTATCCACCGCGCCCTCTTTCGGTATCAGATCGCGGACATGACCGTAGGAGGCGAGGACTTCGTAGTCCTTACCCAGGTATTTTTTGATTGTCTTGCACTTGGCAGGGGATTCGACGATAACCAGGTTCATCTAAATGTTGTTTCTGTTTTGAGTCGTAAGAAGCTTGTCAGCTATTTCATACTTTCTTTCTGACGCAGTACCAAAATAGGTGACTGTCGGGGCGGTGCCACCAGGGTCAGTGAAGGTATACCGGGATGTCGTTGTACACTAGGTCTTCCATCTGTGCAAAGGCAGACTCCTGCCCCGGCTGGTTGATCAGCACCATGAGGGCGACCCATTTGAGCTCGTCAACACCGATAGCCTGTGCACCCAGGGCGAGGGTACGGTCAATCACCAGCTCCCGGCCCGCCTGGTCGAGGATACCGTTCTGCTCCAGAAACAGCAGTAGACCACGGCACTCGATATCGAGGCGGTTCATCTCTTCATCGGTGTAGATTCTGAGAGACTGCTCAGTATGGGGGCGAAAGTCCTGAGTATCCTGACGCAGTGCCAGTTCATCAATCCACTGGAACGCCTTCTCTACCTCCTGCTCGGGGAAGCCCGCCTGCATCAATTCGTCATGCAGCTGGTCCTGATCGGAGGGTTGGCTGTGTTCGCTATCCATGTAATTCTCATAGAGATAGATCAGGATATCGACAACGTTTTCATTCATTATTAATCCTAAAATATATAAAAATCAGTGTGTTGTTGCTTGCTAGGCGCCACGCACTGTGGTCAGGTGGTAGCGTCCACCGGGGGCGGATGACACGCGCCCTTCCAGTTCAAGCATCAGCAGCATGGAGGAAACGGCCTCAGCGGTCAATCCGCTTCTCTCTATTAACAGGTCAATCGGCAGTGGATCGTAGTCCAGGGCGGTGAACAGCTGGCGGTACTCCTCATCCCACTCCGGTGCTGTTTCACCCTGCTGCATCTCATTAGGAGCCGCCACCTCTGGCAGCTGTATATCCACCAGCAGCGGCGCCAGCTCTTCTAGGATGTCCTCGGCGGTCTCCACCAGTTTTGCTCCTTGGCGGATCAAGCTGTGGCAGCCTCGTGCCAGCGGGTTGTGGATAGAACCGGGAATAGCGAAAACCTCACGGCCCTGCTCCATGGCCAGACGGGCGGTGATCAGTGAGCCGCTTTTTATTGCCGCCTCCACTACCAGAGCGCCAAGGCTGAGGCCGCTAATGATGCGGTTACGGCGGGGGAAATTACCCGGATGGGGGCGGGTGCCGGGAGGAAACTCGGTCACCAGCGCACCCTGTTCAATAATCTGGTGGGCCAAATCCCAGTGGCGGCTGGGGTAGATGCGATCCGGCCCGGTGCCGGTCACTGCCAGGGTCAGGCCATCAGCACTGAGCGCTCCCTGGTGGGCGGCACCATCAATGCCGGTGGCGAGGCCGCTGGCGATGGTGATTCCAGACGTAGCGAGAAAACGGCTGAACTCCTCAGCAGTACGTTTGCCGGAGGGGGTCGGATTGCGCGACCCCACCACTGCCAGCTGGGGTGTGACCAATACCTCCGGGTCACCGTTGACAAATAGCAGGGGGGGAGGATCACTGATCTGGTTAAGGCGCTCGGGGTAGCGGGGGTCGTGACGGGTGATGATGTGGTGCTTATCTGCATCTGCCCACTGGAGGCTCTGATCTATCTGATCCCAGTTGGGGTTTCTCAGGTACTCCATCGCCTTTTGAGGTAGTTTCAGCTTGTCGCTCAAGGCCCCACGAAACAGGGCCTTGGGCGTCTCTATCTGTGCCAGTAGTTTGCTGATACCACGACTTCCCAAGCCTGGTGCGTAGAGCAGGGCGAGCCAGCAACGCAATAACTCTAGGTCAGGTTTCTCTTTGCCGTCCATGACGTTAGTTTCAGCCGGATTCCTTGATCGCGCTCCCTGGTTCAGGGGTTGCGTACTCTGTCGAGTACATGAATTGTGCGGCTGGCAGCCATTACCAGGGCGAAACTGACACGATCAAAGGTGCGGAATACCATCAGGGTACCCGCTCTCTCATCCGGCAGGGTGACCCGGTCTTTGGGGTCGGCAGAGATGTTGTCACGGATGGTTCTGCCGCGCTGATCAATCGCCAGCACCGTGCCAGGCTCCAGTCCATCTCGAGCACCGCGATCGAGTACCACCACCTGGTGCTGGCCGACCTGGGATACGCCGCCCATTACAGCGATAATGCTGCCCTTGACCTGCTCTTCAGGGGCCTTTGGGTGGAAGGCGTCCATCGGTATATCTTCGCTGGTGGGAATCAGACGATCACCTGCCAGGGTTTCAAGCTCGGTGCTCCTAAGTACCACAGTGGCGGGATCGCCACTACGCGTCAGATCACCGTTGCCGACATAGCGCGCCTCATAACCGAGGATCTCGCCGCTATCTGCGTCCTTGTAGGGGCCACCTGGGCGGATGAGATCAAAGCTGGTGTTGTCATCGCTGTGGATGGCGCGTACATAGGCCTTGATACCTTTACTCCCCATAACGTGTTCATCATCGAACGCGAGCACGTAGGGGGCGCTCTCCATAGCCTCTCTGTCCATCACGTAGGGGCGGCTGAGGAACTGATGAATAGCGTCAATGGGGATGGCGGGGATAGCATCGTCAAGAGGGGTAGAGCGTACCCGTGGCGAGAGTTTGACTACTGAGCCGCGCTGTAGACTGAGACGAGGCTGGCCGTTGACGTAGCTCAGCGTGATAACGTCGCCGGGATAGATCAGGTGTGGATTCTTAACCTGTGGATTGACGTGCCAGACATCGGGCCAGCGCCACGGGTCTCGCAGAAAGTGGCCAGAGATATCCCATAGGGTGTCACCCTTTACCACCGTATAGTGGTCAGGATGGGCGGGGTTGACCGCCACCGGGTCCGCCGCTAGTGCCCCGAGAGCGAAGGAGAGGCCGAAAATCATGCTGACAATCTTGTGTCTGAGCGTAGGCATAGTGATCCCTATTGCGTTGGTGTGGTGGAATTATCAGGATTTTTTACCGGATCAGTGGTGCAGAATCCTGTATCATCATACTGTTAGCGAATTATCTTATCTTCATACTATAGATTTACAGTGACACAATGGCAATTCTAGACATACTCCATTTTCCCGATACCCGACTGCGAAACCGTGCGAAACCGGTGGCACGGGTAGATGACTCCCTTCGGCGTTTGGTCGATAACATGTTTGAAACCATGTATCAGGCCCCCGGTATTGGCCTCGCCTCCACCCAAATCAACGACTTGCGCCGTGTCTTGGTGATTGATATATCTGAAGAGCATGACCAGCCCCTCTGTCTGATCAACCCCGAAATCATTGAGACCGAGGGCGAAGAGGAGAGCGATGAGGGGTGTCTCTCCGTCCCCGATATCTATGAAAAAGTGGCCAGGGCGGAGCGGGTCCGTGTGCGTGCCCTTGATCGTAACGGTGAACCTTTCGAGCTGGATGCCGATGGTCTGCTGGCCATCTGCATTCAGCATGAGATTGATCATCTGGAGGGTAAGCTCTTTATTGATTATCTCTCCAGCATGAAACGGCAGCGCATTCGTAAAAAACTGGAAAAAGAGAGTCGCCAGAAGCAACCCCAGCAGCGCAGCAACAAGCCTACTATCTGATGCACTAAACACAGCGATAGCCCTTTCACAGAAAATTGTATCCTCTTTTCAGGAAATTGCTGAGGAATCTGTCGCAAACTAACTGAAAACCTGTCTCAGAAACTAATGGGTGATCCATGAGTGACAAATTGAAAATTATATTTGCTGGTACCCCCGACTTTTCGGTGCCTCCGTTACAGGCACTGCTCGATTCTGAGCATCAGGTGGTGGCGGTCTATACCCAACCAGACCGTCCCTCCGGGCGTGGGCGCAAGCTCGCGGCCGGGCCGGTGAAACAGCTGGCGCTGGACAAGGGTCTACCGGTATATCAGCCAAAGAACTTCAAAACCGAAGAAGATCTCACCGCGCTGGAGAACCTTGATGCCGATCTGATGGTGGTGGTGGCCTATGGTCTTCTGTTGCCCCAGCGGGTGCTGGATGCCCCGCGCCTTGGTTGTATCAATATTCACGCCTCCCTGCTGCCACGCTGGCGCGGAGCGGCACCGATCCAGCGGGCGGTACTGGCGGGAGATAGTGAGAGCGGCGTCACCATTATGCAGATGGAGGCGGGACTTGACACCGGCCCCATGCTGCTGAAGAAGAGAACACCAATCCTCGCCGATGAGACTGGCGGTTCCCTCCATGACCGCATCTCGCCCCTGGGTGCGGAGGCGCTGCTGGAGGCGCTGCCGGGTATTGCAGACGGCACTCTTGAGGCGGATGAACAAAATGATGATGAAGCCAACTACGCGAGCAAGCTGGACAAGGCCGAGTCGAAGATCGACTGGCAGCGGACGGCGCTGGAGCTGGATCGCCAAGTGAGGGCATTTAATCCCTGGCCGGTGGCTCAGACGCTGTTGGATGAAAAAGTGCTGCGCATCTGGGAATCAGTGGTTGTTGCCGGTGGGGAAGATGAATCGCCCGGCAGGGTGGTCTCCTGTAGTCGGGAAGGGGTCGATGTGGCTACCAGTGAGGGGCTGTTACGCATCCTTAAGTTACAGCTGCCGGGTAAGCGGGCGATGAGTGCGGCCGACTTTGTTAATGCCCGCGACCTGACGGGGTGGCAACTTGGCTGAGTCACACTACAAGGGGCGCAATCTCGGTAATCCACGAGTGGCAGCGGCAAAAATTTTGCGCCAGTTGGCACAGGGGCACTCACTCTCCGAGCTGCTGGGTACTGGGCTCAATGGGGTACCACCCCGTGATCACGCCTGGTAAAAGAGTTCTGTTTTGGTGTTGCCCGTCGCTGGGGGCGACTGGAGGCGCTCTCTGCTCAGTTGCTGAGTACGCCGATAAAGGCCAAGGAGGGGGAGATCAAGATGCTGATATTGCTTGGCCTCTACCAACTGATCTACATGCGTACACCCCCTCATGCGGCGGTGGGGGAGACGGTGGAGGCAGCGCACCTGCTGAATAAAAAGTGGGCAGTGGGGCTAATCAATGCCGTACTGCGACGTTTTCAGCGCGAGAGCGAATCACTGCTCGCCAAAGTGGACAAGGTGGATGCAGCACGCTATGCCACTCCTCCCTGGTTGCTGGAGTTGTTGCAGGGTGCCTGGCCCGGGGAGTGGCGGGAGATTGTCACGCAGGCTAATGGCCATCCACCGATGAGCCTGCGGGTGAATCTCTCTCGTATTGGACGGGATGATTACCTTAATCAGTTGCATCAGCGGGAGATAGCGGCGCAGCCTATCCCTTATACCGAAGCGGGTTTGTACCTGGAACAGCCGCTGAATGTTGGCGAGTTACCCGGTTTTGATGATGGGCTAGTCTCTGTGCAGGATGGTGGAGCACAGCTGGCAGCCCCGCTTCTTGACCTGCAAGCGGGACAGCAGTTGCTAGATGTTTGTGCTGCACCGGGCGGTAAGAGTTGCCATATTCTGGAGATTGCGCCTCAGGGCGTGGTGCTTACCGCCCTGGATATTGACCCACAACGTCTGGAGCGTGTTGAGCAGAATCTTACGCGGTTGGGTCTCAGTGCTAAGGTTAGTCAGGGAGATGCGGCGGCTCCAGAGGGCGAATGGGCAGAGAGTGCCTATGACCGAATTCTGCTTGATGTGCCTTGCTCAGCCACCGGTGTGATTCGGCGTCACCCGGATATCAAGCTGCTGCGCAGAGCTGGGGATATAGCCACGCTGGTGGCAACCCAGCAGCAGATACTGGATGCTGTCTGGCCTCTGCTGAAAAGGGGCGGTATGCTTCTCTACGCCACCTGCTCTCTGTTGCCGCAGGAGAATGATCAGCAGATGACGCGCTTTCTGGGACGGCACGAAGATGCCCGTGAGCAGCCAATTAACGCCTCCTGGGGGCATCAGTGTCCGGTTGGGCGGCAGACGCTGCCTGGAGAGTCGACAATGGATGGTTTTTTCTATGCTTGCTTGGAAAAGGTGTAGTGCTTGAGAGAAATTGGGCTGAAATCATATAGTGCGCTATGGCTGCTCATGTGGCTGCTGCCAGCCACTGCTTTGTCCGATGACTTCAAAATCAGCGGCTTTGGGGCGCGTCTGCTGGACGGTGCCTATGTTGTCGATGCCGTTATTGAATACCACTTCTCAGATGAGGCCCTGGATGCGTTGCAGAACGGTGTCCCTCTGACCCTGGAGATGCATCTCCAACTGCGTCGCGACAGGGCTTGGATATGGGAGCCGGACCTGGTGGATGTGAGGCTGCGTTATCAGCTCCGCCACCGTGCCCTCACCGGACTCTATCAGGTGATCGATATGCAGACCGCAGGCAAGCAGAGTTTCGCTACTCGGGGTGCGGCGCTGATGGCGCTTGGTACACTCTCTCGCGTACCGCTTATCCGCCGTGAAAATCTGCGCTCTGGGGAGTCATACCGAGTCTCCCTTCGTTCCACACTCGATATCGAAGCACTCCCCCTGCCTCTGCGCCCTATGGCCTACCTCACATCTGCCTGGAACCTCTCCAGTGATCGCGTCACATGGTATTTGAAGCCATAAAGCAGAAATACACAGGGATTCTGCCGGTAGTGCTGCTGCTGGTGATGGTGCTGGCCTCCCTCCATTTTATGAGCGGGGCTCTGCAGAGCAGAGAGGAGCTGAGTCGCCTCTTTATTCCGCTACTTTTCGTCAGCGTTCTCGGCCTCTTCACCCTGGTGGTGTTGGTGGGGGTGAATATTACCCAGTTGGTGCTGCGTTATCGGCGGCAGGCAACTGGGTCACGTCTCACCTTGAAGATAGCCGCCATGTTTGTGGTCATCTCGCTGGCTCCGGTGGCGGTGGTCTACTACTACTCGCAGCAATTTTTGATGCAGGGGGTGGATAGCTGGTTCGATGTTCAGATCGATCAAGCGATGGAGGATGCACTCGGTCTGAGCAAGGCATCATTAGATCTCTACAAGCGTGGGCGGCTGAAGGCTACAGAACAGCTGTTGTCGGAGGTTTCGGGCAACTCAATCCTCGGTGTTAGTCTCAGTCTGGAGGGTCTGCGCGAGCGCTTCGATGCTTCGGAGTTGGTACTGCTGGAGTTATCTGGCCGGGTAATTGCGAGTGTCAATACCGACCCAGGTATCCTGGTGCCAAGAAAACTCGATACCGTTATTCTGCAACAGGTGCGCCGGGGGAGTAACTTTGTCACCCTGGAGCCCAGTGACGACGGAGCCGGTCCGATGGAGGTGCGGGTAGCAGTGAGTGATGCCTTGAACGGGAGGATACTGCAGGCCGCCTACCCCACATCAGCCAACCTTACGGAGCTGACCGAGAGTGTGCAGAGCGCCTACAGTCGTTACAAAGAGCTCTCTTTTCTGCGCAAAAGCCTGAAAAACACCTTCACTATGACGCTGTTGCTGGTGCTGCTGTTCAGCCTATTGGCCGCTATCTGGCTCGCCTTTTTCACCGCTCGCCGCTTGGTGGCACCGATTGCTGAGATTGCCGATGGTACCCGTGCTGTTGCGCAGGGAGACTACGACATGCAGCTGGCACTGCCAAAATCTCAGGATGAGCTGGGTTTTCTGGTCTCATCATTTAATGCCATGACCCGTCATATCGCCCGGTCACGAGATGAAGCGGCCCGTAGTCAGCTACGGGTGGAAGCTCAGCACGCCTACCTTGAGACGGTGCTGGGCCGCCTCTCCTCCGGCGTGGTGGCACTCGACGCCGACTGCTGCATTCGCACGGCTAACCAAGCGGCCTGCGATATTTTGCAGGTTGACCTCCTGGCGTTCAGCGGTCGCCCACTGGAGCTTGTGGCCGAGATTAGCCAGCCGTTGTCACAGTTTGTCGATGCGATCCGGGGGGCGGTGAAGGCGGATCAGCGGGACTGGCGTGAGCAGGTGACACTATTTGGTGGTGAAGGGCGTCAGGTGCTGCTGTGTCGCGGAACCCCGCTGGCACAACCTGACGATGAGTCGGAGGGTTATGGTCTGGTCTTCGACGATATTACCACCCTGATCATGGCTCAGCGTGATGCCGCTTGGGGTGAAGTGGCACGGCGTTTGGCCCATGAGATCAAAAATCCCCTGACCCCCATCCAGCTCTCGGCAGAGCGTCTGCGCCATCGCTACCTGAAGACGATGACGGGTAAAGATGCCGAGGTGATGGACCGCGCCACCCACACCATCGTGCAGCAGGTCGATGCGATGAAAGAGATGGTCAACGCCTTTTCTGACTACGCGCGGCCACCGAAGATGAATCCCCAACCTCTGGTGTTCGACCGCCTGGTATCCGAGGTGTTGGACCTCTACGGTAGTGCAGGCTTTGAGTCAGAGCTTGAGAGCAATCTACAATCAGCTGGACTAAAGATTGAGGCTGATCCGGGACGCTTGCGGCAGGTGCTACATAATCTGATAAAAAATGCACGGGAGGCGGTGGTGGCGGTAGATATGCCCTGGATTCAGGTTACCACCCACGCCAAAGAGGATGCCGGACACTGTTTTATCGAGCTACAGGTGGCCGACAACGGTCACGGTTTTGACGAAGAGACCATCGGGCGGCTGTTTGAACCCTATGTTACGACCAAAATCAAGGGGACTGGACTCGGCCTGGCGGTAGTGAAGAAGATTGTTGAGGAGCATGGCGGTATCGTCTGGGCGGAGAACCGCTCCGAGCGAGGGGCTAGCGTTTTCCTACGACTGCCGGTGATCGCTAAGGATGAAGAGATTCCTGAGAGGAGAGATAGCGTATGAATGCACCGCGTATTCTAGTGGTGGATGACGAGCCTGATATTCGGGCACTGGTACAGGAGATACTACAGGATGAGGAGTACCAGGTAGCGGTTGCCGAAGATGGCAAGAGCGCCCGCAAGGCGCTTCGGGAGCGGCGCCCGGATCTGATATTATTGGATATCTGGATGCCAGATATTGACGGCATCACCCTACTCAAAGAGTGGTCTGAGGATGATGGCTTGCCCTGTCCAGTAGTAATGATGTCTGGCCACGGTACAGTCGAGACCGCAGTGGAGGCGACCCGCTACGGTGCCTACGATTTTCTCGAAAAACCACTCTCACTGGCGAAACTGCTGCTGACGGTCGAGCGAGCGCTGGAGGTAGACAAGCTACAGCAGGAGAATATCGGACTGCGGCGACAGACCTTTCATGTTGTTGAGCCGACCGGAAAGAGTGCGCTGATTCAGCGCCTGCAGGAGCAGGTGAAGCGAATTGCACAGCACGACACCTGGGTACTGATCAACGGTGAGGCCGGTAGTGGTCGCGAGACCTTTGCTCGCTACCTTCACGCCAAGAGCGTGCGCCGTAAACTGCCGTTTGTCGATGTCGGCGTCTCATCTATCTCCAAAGAAAATTCGGCTCGTGAGCTGTTTGGCAGTGAAGAGGGTGACCACATTCACTACGGTGCACTGGAGCAGGCGCGGGGAGGCACCCTCTTTCTTGATGAGTTGGCGGATATGGATGAAGAGACCCAGAGCCAACTGCTCGGTGCCCTTGATAGCGGCTCATTTCACCGTGTTGGCGGCAAAGAGCCGGTGCAGATTGATGTCCGTATCATCGCCGCTACCCAGCACAACCTCGAAGAGGAGGTACAGTCAGGCAGCTTCCGCGAGGACCTCTTCTATCACCTCAATGTAGTGCCGCTACGGATACCGCCCCTGCGCGAACACTGTGAGGATGTACCGGAGCTACTCAGCTACTACGTTGACCATTATGTTGCTCACGAAAAACTCCCCTATCGTCACTTTGATATGGGTTCACAAAACTATCTGCGTAACTACGGCTGGCCGGGCAATATCCGTGAGTTGAAAAATCTGGTGCAGCGACTGTTGATCCTGGGTGCCGGAGAGGATATCACCCAAAACGAGGTAGAGGTGGCGCTGGGCGGCGCAGCTATGGCCTCCCATGACGGAGCCACCTTCCCTGCGTCCTTCGACCTGCCGTTGCGTCAAGCGCGGGAGGCATTCGAGAAAGCCTACCTGGAGTACCACCTGGAGAAGCATAACGGCAACGTCAGTCAAATTGCTCAGGCGGCAGGGGTTGAGCGCACCCACCTCTACCGCAAGCTGCGGGCGGTGGGAATTGAAATTAAGGAGCGGCGCTGAGCTAGTAGCTTCTCAATAATCTGATGTAATCGGCGAACTCATGGAGAGTTGTGGTGGCTCCTTTTTAGGACCTACAGCAGCAGGGACGCGGCTGTAAGCGTACCGGGACGTATCTTTCTGCTGCGCTCTACTTGACACCGACACCATAGCTGACGTTATCTTTCCGGAGTGCCATTCCCCGGACTTCCGCCTGCTCTCATGCAGCTTTTCGGCGCTTTTGTCTTGCGCGTTCTTTATATGCTCTCTGCAATTAAGCCAAAGTCAACCGACAGGAACGACAGGGATGTCCGTCTGTGCTGCCCAGCTTCAGACCTCCTGATCTAGAGGATTATGATTTGCTACCAAATTCATAAATCATCTTAAAATCTGTACCCGGAAAAACCACCTCAGTTGCATTCAGATTTCTATATAAATTTTCTATTGCCTGATCATTATGTTTTAGCTGTATCACTAACTTCTTTATCTTGGTCTAGTAATTCTTGCGCTTGGGTAAGTACTTCAGGGGTGAGTATGGTTGCACTTCGCTTATTGCGGGGTTTGTAAAAGCTACCCGTACCTTCTTCTCTATATTGCTTTACCGCACGTTTGACGGTGACAGGTGTAAGACTGAAAGCACGATAGAGTTCTGCTTGGGTTGCATTACCATTGACATAGAATTGACTGATAATCATTCGGAAGGTTTGCCGGTCATTCTCATCATGGCTAAACACGGGCATAGTTCCACTAAAATAGGTTACTAGGCCTTGCTTTTTCTCAAAAGCTAGGTTGATGTTGATTTCTGTAGTTCCACTAGGAAAGAGAGGGAGCTGTGCCTGCGGCATGGTGAATAGACCTTCTGGCTGGGATAAAATCTGATCTGCTGTTTTTAGCAGGAATGGAGTCTGCACGAGGTGTTTCTGGTGATGGGTCTCAGTTAACAATCCTCAGGGATTTTGGTCGTCAATTTGAAATGACCCTTGTTTTTATTGTAACTGATTGATTGTTAAATGTTTACTTGGATTTTGTGGGGGAATGTGTATTTCTCTAGATCAGGAGGTCTGAACCTATTGTGATTTTGGCAGACACCATCCGAGCTACTTGCTATATGAATGCAAATGGCATGATGAAAGCGGCTAAAGGCCGAAAACCATCAATAAAGTAGCACCGATGTTTGGCGAGGAAAATATCAACTAGGTAGCGCCTATTACAACAGCCGCTAAAAAAGTTTATGTTGATAGGAAATTCAGGGTTAGTAATGTAGTTAAATTGTGATGGGTGCTCTGGCCAAATATACGACCACGCCATTTACGAAGAATAATCCTATCATTTTATATTGAAAATCCTATCATTTGTGATAGGATTTAACGGAATTCATGAGGGGATTAATGCGCTATGAAACTGACTCTCAGGCAAAAGGATATTATTAATATCATTACAGCGCAGCAACAAGCACCTATTTCGAAGATCAAAAAACAACTTCAGGATGAAGTCAGCACGCCCACCCTGAACAGGGAACTCGCAACATTAGTTGCAAATAACCACCTCCTTAAAACCGGTAAGGGCCGGGCAACCTCTTACAGCATTTCCCCTTATTATAAGATTTTTGCGCCACTGGTAATCGCAGACTATTTTGACAAAGGACCGGATGCACGCAAGGCCGCAACTAAATTTAATCATAACTTATTGGCGGTTTTGGAAGAGATTGACCTCTTGACGCCCGTAGAAAAAGAGCACTTGGGGGGATTAAGGCAAAAATATCAGGCCAATATCTCCAATTTCCCACCCACCCTTTATCAAAAAGAGTTAGAGCGCCTTACTATTGAACTGAGTTGGAAATCTTCCCAAATCGAAGGAAATACCTATTCTTTGTTGGAAACAGAGCGTCTCTTTATTGAAAAGAAAGAGGCCGATGGAAAGCCGAAAGGTGATGCAATAATGCTTCTAAACCACAAGGATGCCTTGAATTACCTGTTGAAAAATAGGGGCATTGCAAAAGAGCTGGACTTAAGGTTTCTGCAGGAGATCCACATGCTTCTAATTAAGGATTTAGGCGTAAGCAGAAACATCCGTTCCCGAATCGTGGGTATTACCGGCACGGCCTATAAGCCCCTTGATAATGAATATCAAATCAAGGAGAGTCTGGAGAGAATGTGTACTTTAATCAACGCTAGGGAGAACGGTTTTGAAAAGGCCCTGCTGGCTGTGATGCTTATCTCCTATATCCAGCCTTTCGAAGATGGAAACAAGCGCACCGGTAGAATGATAAGCAATGCTCTGCTCATGGCTAATGGGGCTTGTCCATTGTCTTACCGCAGCATTGACTCACTGGACTATAAAAAAGCCATGCTCCTTTTTTATGAGCAAAACAGTCTGACCCTGTTCAAACAGATATTTATTGAACAAAATGAGTTTAGCGTTAATAACTATTTCCAATGAAATATGGTCAACCAGCATAATAATGGACGTATTACAGGGGGCGCTGAAATGATCACAACATGTCCATGAGTTTTGAATTTTCTTTCGGAGGTAAATTATCACTCCGGCATGTTGGGGTACACAAAAAATATTCACCCCAACCTATGCATATTAATTTCACCAACATCAATCACACACTTCAAGAGCAATCCTCTTAGCCCCACTAAAATCACTCTTCCCACTCCCCAGCTTAGGGATCGGTTCCACCGGCAATAACACCGCTGGCCGCATAAGATGAGTCAAGCCAGACTGCTCAATCAACTCTTTCACCTCATCTTCACTAATCCCACCTGCAATCAGTAACACCACCTTCTCACCTTTCTTTCTATCTGGTACCACAGTGGCCAAGTATCTCCACCTCCTCTGGTAATAGTTTTCCAATCGCCCCCTCGATGGCACCAAGGCTGATCATCTCACCACCCATCTTGGCGAAGCGGGAATAGCGATCAACGATGATGAGAAAACCATCCTTATCCAGATGCCCCTTGATCTTGCGCCTCCTGGGCGCAATTCAATTTGGCCAGACCTGTTCAGCAGTTCCCTAATAGTAAGTATTGAATAATACAAGGGAAAATTGCTCTATCTATATGTGATAAGTGTGAATTTTCGGCGTATAATCTTGTAGTAGACATGGTGACTTTTCCCCCTGACCTAGTTACGCCCCTATCCAGATGATTTGCAGCAGTTGCAGCCGCACCTTTCCCGCTGAAGATTCTCTCTTCTGTCCTTACTGCGGTAAAAAGTTAGAAAAAGAGAACTGCTGTGCGGATTGCGGCAAACCCTACCTGCCCCACGCTAACTTCTGTGACCGTTGCGGTGCTCCCGCACCCGAGGAGGAAGGGAGTGCGCAGCAGACGATTATCGATCCACTGAATAATGGGGAGAGCCATCATGGTGAGGTCTACTCCACGCGTGAGGTGGCTCTCGGTATCGTCTATGAGGATTGGGCGCTAATCCATGGTGGTGAGTTTGTCATGGGTTCGCCGGAAGATGAGTTATACCGTTTTGACTCTGAACGCCAGCACCGGGTACAGATCAACAGCTTTGAACTGTTGAAGACGCCGGTCACTTTCGCCATGTACGACGCCTACTGCGATGTTCACGATATCACCAAGCCCAAGGACGAGGGTTGGGGTCGTGATAGTCGACCGGTGATCAATATCAGCTACTGGGATGCGTTGGGCTACTGCAGCTGGCTGAGAAAGGTGACTGGCTGGCAAATTCGCCTGACCACCGAGACGGAGTGGGAGTACGCCTGCCGCGCCGGTAGCGTCACCCCTTTTTCCACTGGAGAGAGCATCAGCAGTGATCAGGCAAATTTCGATGGCACCTATGTCTATGGCAAAGGAGAGAGGGGGATCAGGCGCGGCATGACTACCCCGGCCGGGCAATTTCCCCCTAACCTCTGGGGGCTTTACGATATGCACGGTAACGTCTGGGAGTGGTGTGCTTCGGAGTATGCGGACGACTACAATGGACTGGAGCAACTCAGTGCCTGTAAGGCGGCCGATAACCAAAACCCCCGGGTATTACGTGGTGGCTCCTGGTATAACGTGCCCGGTAGCCTGCGCTCTGCCTCGCGCAACAAATTGGCGCCGGATCTCCATTTTCTGAAAGTAGGTTTTCGGATCGTTCGGGAGATCAAGTAGCTTCCCCCCAGTGCGGAGTTTGTTCGACCTTCCTCGCGGCTGAAGTCACTCCTACAAAGGCGGCATTATAGAAAAAGCCACCCATGGCTGAATTCATGGGTGGCTTTTTTGTTGGTGCTCCAAAATAGGTAGTTATTGTTTTGCGAGTCCTTAGATTGCCAGGTACTGATGGCGCATCTCTTCGTTGTCGAGCACCTCTTGGGCGAGGCCGTCGAATACCACCTGTCCCATGTCGAGGATGATGGCTCGGTCGGCAAGGCGCAGTGCCGCCACTGCGTTCTGCTCAACGATAATGGTGGTGATACCCTGCTTTTTGATGCCGTCAACGATGCGTTCGATCTCGCGAACGATGACTGGCGCCCAGCCCCTCGTAGGCTCATCCAGCAGCAGTAGTTTGATATCGCGGGCAAGGGCGCGGGCTACCGCCAGCATCTGCTGTTCACCACCGGAGAGGGTGGTGGCCTCCTGCTCACGGCGCTCGGCCAGTCGCGGGAAGTGTTCGTAGATACGCTCTATGCTCCAACCGATTGGCGGAGCGATCTGCGCCAGGATAAGATTCTCTTCGACGGTCATGCCGGCGATGATACGGCGATCCTCAGGCACCAGAGCGACGCCGTTCTGAGCGGCATCATGAGAGGCCATGCTGTGTAGCGGCTGGTGATCGAGCCATATCTCTCCGTGCAACACCTGGGGTGAGTCGACTCTGGCAATGGAGCGTAGGGTAGAGGTTTTACCGGCCCCGTTACGGCCCAGCAGGGCGACGACTTCACCCTCGCGAATGTCAAAGCTGACACCCTGGACAATGTAGCTTTCACCGTAGTAAGCGTGGATATCCCAGCAGGAGAAAAAAGCGGGATCTGAGCCCGTTCTGTTCACCGTAGATACATGATGTGGCATTTTGTTATTAGTCATAGCTCTGCTCCACCCAGGTAGGCCTCCTGTACCTTTGGATTACCGCGTATTTCATCGGGGGAACCCGAGGCGATAATGCGGCCCTGGGCCAGAACGCTTATGGTGTCTGCCAGGCTGAATACCACATGCATGTCGTGCTCAATGATGATTTTTGTCATGCCACTCTCTTTGATCTTTTTCAGCAGATCGATGGTGCGGTTGGTGTCGTGACGCGCCATACCGGCAGTAGGTTCGTCCAGCAGCAGCAGGCGTGGGCGCTGAACCAGACCCATAGCCAGTTCCAGGCGCCGTTTGTCACCCCGGGACATGCTGGCCGCCTGCATATGGATGTGCTCGCCTAGGTCCATATTTTGTAGGGTGTGCATGGCGTCTGCTTCGATATCCTTCTCTGTTGCCAGATTGGCGAAGGGATTAAATTTGAAGGTGCCGTCACGCTTGGCCAGTGCCGGTATCATCACGTTTTGCAGTACGGTCAGGTCGGGGAAGATCTCCGGTGTCTGGAAGACGCGTACCATCCCCGCATGATTGATCTCATGGGGTTCCAGGCCGATCATGTTCTTACCATCAAACTCGACGCTGCCGTTGTCCGGCACCAGGCGTCCGATGCAGACATTGAGTAGGGTAGATTTACCCGCGCCGTTGGGGCCGATGATGGCGTGAATTTTCCCCTCTTCGATATCCAGATTGATATCCCCCAAGGCATGGAGTCCGCCGAAGGTTTTATCGACGTTCTTGATGCTTAATACGATATTGCTCATAACGTCACTCCTTCTCAGATTGCGGTTCAGCTGCGCTGTTGGACCGTTTGGAGTAATTCCTGGCGTAGGCGGTGGTACGGCGTATGCCCTCCATCACCCCACCCGGCAGGAAAATCACCACCAGCATAAAGAGCAGGCCAAGGGTCAGGTGCCAGCCTTCACCAACAAACTCACTGCTGATAGCCACTGATATATTTCCCAGCCAGTCTGGCATGAAAGAGAATGCCTGATGCAGTGTATCTTCATTGAGAGCCGAGAAGATGTTCTCAAAATACTTGATTATACTAACACCAAGAAGAGGCCCGACCAGGTACCGGCACCACCGAGAATAGTCATCAGTACCACTTCCCCCGATGCAGTCCACTGCATGCGCTCGGCACCTGCCAGAGGATCGGTTACCGCCAAAAGAGAGCCTGCCAGGCCGGCGTACATACCTGAAATCACAAAGGCTGAAAGCAGGTAGGGTTTGGTATTGAAGCCGGTGTAACGCATGCGCGTCTGGTTGGACTTTATCGCCCGCAGTTTCAGTCCATAAGGAGAGCGAAAAATGCGCAGAGAGATAAAGAAGCAGAGGATCAAGATGACGGCGCAGAAGTAGAATCCTGAGTAGCCGCTCATCTCCAGGCCGAAAAGGCCTGTGGAGGGGAGCCCTTCAGCTGCTGGGCCGTCAAAGATCCGTGGGTCTTGCTTGGTCAGTTGCAGTCCTGTTTCGCCGTTGGTGATAGGTGTCAGTACCGAGTAGGCGAGGTTGTAGGACATCTGGGCGAAGGCGAGGGTCAGGATTGAGAAATAGATACCTGAGCGGCGCAGGCTGATGTAGCCGATAACGACAGCAAACACGCCTGCCACCAGGGTGCCGAAAACCACGGCAGGTAACACATTCATGGTCAACAGTTTAAACGACCAGACTGCCGTGTAGGAGCCGACACCAAGGAATACGGCGTGGCCAAACGAGAGGTAGCCGGTGAGTCCGAAAAGAATGTTGAAGCCGATGGCGAAGATGCCGAAGATGGCGAACTTCTGCAGCAGATCTGGATAGGAGGCACCGATGGGTGCGAGCCAGATAGGTGCGCTCAGAACTACGGCGGTGAAGAGGGCCATTACGACCCAGTTGTTTTTAAGAGATAACGAGTTCATATCAATCCTCCATCACACCTTTGCGTCCCATCAGGCCGCGAGGCCTAACCAGGAGGATGACAATTGCAACCAGGTAGATAATGATCTGGTCGATGCCCGGGATGATGGCATTAATTTCATTCATGGATGCAAATGATTGCAGAATACCTAGCAGGAAGCCTGCTGCGACGGCGCCTCCAAGGGAGCCCATGCCACCGACTACTACGACGACGAAGGAGAGGACCAGAAAGTCCATCCCCATATGGTAGTCGGGGGGTAGGATCGGGGCGTACATCATCCCCGCGAGGCCGGCTACCACCGTCGCTATGCCAAATACGATGGTAAAGCGTCGCTCCACATTAATACCCAGCAGTCCGACGGTCTCCCGGTCGTGCATGCCGGCACGTACCACCATGCCGAAGGTGGTGAAATGCAAGAAGGCGAAGACGGAGAAGATGATGATGCTGGAGAATGCGAGATATATAAGTCGCCACCAGGGGTAGACCACAGATTCACCTAGACCGAAGATTGCGCCGATAGCGGCGCTGCCAGCGACGATGTCGGGTGGTGGTGTGGGAATGGGGTTGGCACCAAAGAAAGATTTGATAATCTCCTGCAGCACGATGGCAAGCCCGAAGGTGACTAGGATCTGATCAGCATGGGGGCGCTTATAGAAGTGGCGGATTAGGCCGCGCTCCATGGTGATACCGATCAACAGCATCACCGGTATGGTGAGCACTATCGATATAGGCACTGACCAGTCGATGATAAAGGTGCCGAAGTCACCCCACCAAATCTCCAGGTAGGGTTGCTCCTTAAAGGCATCAAAAAAGGTGATACTTTCATCTTTCACCTGTTTCGATATAGTCAGGAGTTTTTGCATTGAAACGGCACAGAAGGCACCCAGCATAAACAGCGCCCCGTGGGCGAAATTGACCACACCGAGCGTTCCAAAAACGAGAGTCAAGCCGAGGGCAATCAGTGCATAGGCACCCCCCTTGTCGAGACCATTTAATACTTGAAGAAAAATAGCGTCCATTACCGTCTACACAACTGTATGGAGAAAAAGGGCCAAGGGCGGTTGCCGGTGACCGGCAACTACCCCCGCATAACAGGCGGCCGCCGAGCGGCCGCCTGGCCATTGGCAGGTTCTATTAAACCTTGTAAGGACCGAGTTCGCCACCAAAGATTTTGGCATCGTACTCAACTTGGGCGCGTGGAACAACTTGCTCAACCTTCAGTACGTCGAACGAGGAGGATGGATTCTGGTTACCACGTACCACCAGTACATCCTTAAATGCCTGATGATCTTCAGCACGATACTCAGTGGCACCATTGCCGCCGCCATCGAACTTGTGGCCTTCCAACTGCTTGATCACCTCAGGTGGGTAGAAGGTACCGGCACGCTGGCAAGCATCTGCGTACTGCAGGGCTTGAACGTAGCAGGTTTGAGCCGCCTGTGAGGGTGGGAAACCGTACTCCTGACCGAAGGATTTAACGAAGGCTTTGGAGCCTTCATCCTGCAGCGACCAGTGCCAGTTGGTTGATCCAAGGATACCTTTGATATTGTCACCGGCACCCTGTGCCATCAGGCGGGAGAACAGTGGTACAACGATTTCGAAGTTCTTGCCGTTGACCTGTTTATCACGCAAGCCAAACTGGGTCGCCTGGGTTAGAGAGTTGATCATATCCTTACCGTAGTGGTTAAGGATCAGCACGTCTGCACCAGAGTTTAGTACCGGGGTAATGTACTGAGAGAAGTCACCTGCACCTACCGGGGTTTTGACGGTGGCGGTGGTTTCCCAGCCCAGAGCTTCAGTGGTATTTTTGATAGACTCTTCCTGGGTCCAGCCCCAAGTGTAGTCAGCGGTCAGGTGGTAGGCTTTACGGTCGGTGCCAAACTCTTTCTTCAGGACCGGACCCAGTGCAGCACCGGACATGTAGGCGTTGAAGAAGTGGCGGAAGCCGTAACGACGCTTGTCCTTACCAGTGGTGTCATTGGAGTGAGTCAGGCCGGCCATGAACATGATGCCCATCTCCTGGCAGAGACCCTGCACGGCGATAGCCACGCCTGAAGAGGAGCCACCTGAGATCATCAGGGCGCCATCTTTCTCGATCATACGCTTGGCTGATGCGCGAGCGGCATCAGATTTGGTCTGGGTGTCGCCAGTTACATACTCGACTTTCTTACCGAGAACGCCGTCTCCTTTCAGGGTCAGTGGTTTCATGGTATTGAGCATACCGCCATCACCCTCGCCATTGATGTGCTTGACTGCCAGCTTATAGGCGCGTAGCTCATCCGCACCCTCGTCAGCATAAGCGCCGGTCTGGGGAACGTTGAAACCGAATACAGCAGATTTGGCACTGCCGGGGTTATTACGGAAATCAGCCGCCCAGGCGTCTTTCATAAAGAACATGGGCATGCTAGTTGCGGCCAGAGCGCCTGCGCCAACTTTAATAAAGCCGCGTCGGGACAGTTCGCTGGTTTTCTTGTCAGTCATCTATCTCTCCTCTCGTGGGGCTGAAGGCCCCTTGTTGTCATTAATGTTTATTTCCAGTAAAGCGCTCCATCATTGATCTTCGGGAGTGGCTGTCGATAGTTATCGCGGCCATCCAAAATGATCAAGTGATACAGCGCAGATATCGCACTACATCGTCCGTGAATACAAAATATAGTACGAAGCTGGTAATAAAATAGATTTTCGAATTATATTTTCGATATACCCCACTGTAGTCGGGAGTTTTCGAAAACTGGAGTAGTTTTACTGCGAATATCATGCCAGATAAATATTGCGATATATATCAATTTATTAGATGGGGTATTTCTTGCTGTGTTACCATGCGACGCTACTTTAGGTAGCGGTGTGTTTCTATAAGTAACACTACCCCCATTGGGTGATTTGCCGTTTTAAATTCTGACAGAAGAGGAAAATTTACCGTAATGGTTTTCCCGCAAGGCAGTTAAGCAGTATTATTCGGCTGTTCCGGTATAGACGCGTAAGCAGATCAATGAAGATAATAATATTAGGTGCAGGTCAAGTGGGTACCTCCGTAGCCAATAATCTGGCTTCTGAGGCTAACGATATCACGTGGTGGATCAAGATCTTGACCTACTCCAGGCGCTGCAAGACCGCCTCGATCTGCGTACCATACAGGGCCACGCGGCGCATCCGGATGTACTGAAGCAGGCAGGTGCTGAGGATGCAGATATGATCCTTGCCGTAACCAACAGCGATGAGACCAATATGGTCGCTTGTCAGGTGGCTTATACCCTGTTCCATACCCCGACAAAGATTGCCCGGGTACGCGCTCTGGGTTTTACCAGGCATCCTGAGCTGTTTAGCGGTGATGCACTGCCGGTGGATGTGCTGATTAGCCTGAGCAGCTGGTCACCGACTACATCATGAGAATGATCAAGCACCCGGGTGCCCTCCAGGTGCTCGATTTTGCTGGCGGCAGAGCGCGGCTAGTGGCGGTTCGCGCCTACTACGGAGGTCCTCTGGTGGGGCATGAGTTGCGAGCCCTCTATGATCATATTCCTCACGTAGAGGCGCGGGTGGCGGTAATTTATCGTCAGGGGCGAGCCATTCAGCCTGAGGGGGATACCATCATCGAGCCTGATGATGAGGTCTTTTTATTGCCGCTTCAGAGAACATTCGCCTGGTGATGAGCGAGCTGCGGAAGATGGATAAGCCGTACAAGCGCCTGATTTTTGCCGGTGGAGGAAATATAGGTAAGCGCCTCGCCGGAGCGCTGGAGCGCAACTATCAGGTAAAACTGATCGAATACGATAAGGAGAGGGCGAAGAGAATTGCTGAGGATCTGCCTAAAACCATTGTCCTTCATGGCGATGTCTCCGACGAAAATTTGCTACTGGAAGAGAATATAGAGAATACCGATCTCTTCTGTGCAGTAACTAACGATGACGAGGCCAACATTCTCTCTGCCATGCTGGCCAAGCGCTTGGGGGCGCGCAAGGTGATGGCGCTGATCAATCGTGGTGTCTATGCAGATATGGTGCAGGGGGGCCCTATCGACTTTGCCATCTCACCTCAGCAGGCCACTATAGGCACGCTGCTGACCCATGTACGCCGGGGAGACGTGGTAATGGTTCACTCTCTGCGTGGCGGTGTAGCAGAGGCGATCGAGGCTGTAGCTCACGGCGACCGAGCATCCTCTCAGGTGGTAGGGCGGGCTGTTGAGGATATCACTCTACCCGCTGGCGCAAACATCGGTGCCATCGTGCGTGGCAGTGAGGTTTTGATTGCGCACCACGACACGGTGATTCAGTCGGAAGATCACGTTATTCTTTTTCTTGTGGATAAGCGCCATATCACCGATGTTGAGCGCCTGTTTCAGGTGGGTATCACTTTCCTGTGAGGATCATATTTCACATCTCCCTGCCACTGCTCGCCGGTACTTTGAAACAGTTCCAGCATGAACCTCCCATGAGCATACTGAAGGGCTTCTAGAAACATGAATTTCAGTGTCGTCCAGCGTATTCTCGGTGTTCTGTTGATGGTATTTAGCCTGACCATGCTGCCGCCAGCAGCCGTCTCATGGTGGTATGGTGATGGTACGGCTGCTGTATTTCTCATCGCTTTTTTGATCACCTTTTTTGCCGGAGCACTCGCGCGCGTACTGGTTCGTGGAAAACAGCATGAGCTACGGCTGCGAGATGGTTTTATGGTGGTGGCGCTGTTCTGGAGTGTACTCGGATTGACCGGTGCCCTGCCGTTCATGCTCTCAAGCAATCCGCATATGCCACTGGTAGACGCCGTTTTTGAATCGATATCCGGTCTGACCACCACCGGAGCCACGGTGATTGTCGGTCTCGATGAGTTGCCCCGTGCCATCCTCTACTATCGCCAGCAGCTACAGTGGCTGGGCGGTATGGGAATCATTGTGTTGGCGGTGGCAGTACTGCCGATGCTGGGTATCGGTGGTATGCAGCTCTACCGAGCGGAGACGCCGGGACCGATGAAGGACTCGAAGCTAACACCCCGTATCACCGAGACGGCCAGCGTTGTGGTACATCTATCTAGGTCTCACTATCGTCTGTGCGCTTGCTTATTGGGCGGCGGGCATGACGCTGTTCGATGCCATCGGTCACGCCTTCTCCACCATCGCTATCGGTGGCTTCTCTACACACGATGCCAGTATGGGTTACTTCAACAGCACCTTGATCGAAATGATTGCGGTACTCTTTATGCTATTCTCGGGTGTCAATTTCGCCCTCCATTTCGTTGCCTGGCGGCAACGCAATCCAATAACCTACCTGCGCGACAGTGAATTTCGCTTCTATGTGATGGTGTTGATGGTAGTCAGTCTGGCGGTCACCTTGGTGCTCTACTTTACCGGGACCTATGAGTGGCATGAGGCGGTGACCAAGGGGGTGTTTCAATCCGTCTCCATCGGTACCACCGCCGGTTTCACCACAGCGGACTACTCCGTCTGGCCCGGCGTGGTCGCCATTCTTCTGCTCTTCTCCAGCTTTGTCGGTGGCTGTGCCGGTTCTACTGGAGGTGGAATCAAAGTGATCCGTTTCCTGCTGCTGATCAAACAAGGACTGCGGGAGATCAACCGCCTGATTCATCCCAGTGCGCAGATCCCCATCAGAGTTGGCGATAAGACCATTCCCAGTCGGGTGGTGGAGGCAGTGTGGGGCTTTTTTGCCCTCTATGTGGCCAGCTTTATTATTATGTACCTTGCTCTCGCGCTTACCGGCCTCGATTTAATGACGGCATTTTCTGCTGTTGCCGCCTCTATTAATAATCTCGGCCCTGGTCTCGGGGCCGTGGGTACCGATTACGCTCAGATCAATGAGCCGGCGAAGTGGATTCTCTGTTTTGCCATGCTATTAGGGCGTCTGGAGATTTTCACCTTACTGGTGCTACTCACTCCTGCATACTGGCGGAAGTAGGCGCTATCAAGATCCGGTATCATTACGCTGAGGGGGTTTTTAGCGTTCTCGCGTCTCTTTGGAGGGGGCCGGCTTAGAGGAGCGAGGGCGATAGAGCTGCGATAGTTCTGTCGTGAAATCTACTTCAGCTGCTTGCTCGATCGGCGCCGCCTCTATTTGATTTAAAAGTTAACGTCGCCTCCGGCCGCCCAGCTTGGGAGACTCAAAGTTAACTTTTATCGACTTACCATTAAAATCTTTGCCATCTAAGCCTGCAATGGCTGCCCGTGCCTCATGGCCTTCCATTTCGATAAAGCCAAAGCCTTTACACTGGCCAGAGAAAACATCCGTCACAAGTTTGGCCGAGCGTACTGTGCCAAATTCAGAAAACAGGGAGAGAAGCTCTTCTTCGTTAGTGCTGGCGGGTAAGTTGCCAATAAATAATTTTTTCAATTCTGTTTCCCTTTCGATGTTTGAGGGTATTGTGAAATCTGCTGCCTAAAAAAAAAAGAACCCCGCTGATGCGGGGTTCCTTATATCGGGCTATCCGATTAGCTCTTGCTTAGGAGGCAACAACATTTGATGCCTGCAAGCCCTTGGGGCCGCTCTCTACCTCAAAGGTGACCGCTTGGCCTTCGTTCAGGGTTTTGAAGCCTGAGCCTTGGATTGCGTTAAAATGAACGAAGACGTCTGCGCCGCCATCATCCTGAGAAATAAAACCAAAACCTTTGGATTCGTTGAACCACTTTACTGTGCCTGTAGCCATATGACTTTTACCATAAAAAAATTAACAATATTAGTGTGTTGCATACAGGTAATGAAACGGGGAACTCAGGGGTAACACGAAGGAGCAACCATAACTGCCGATTACATAATCTGTAGCTCCATACACTATAGGAGAATATTCTGATTTTTGCCAGAAATATAATTAAATTTCAGTGAGATGAGTGAATGCTAATTGAGTGTGTGCGGTAGTAGATAATCTATTGGGAGTCTGGGCTGGAATTCTATATCCCAGAGAGGGCTTTTAACTTCTTGAAAGATATATGATTTATCTATTCATTAATAGGCCGTTGTCCATTCTCGGTCAGATTTATTCAGAGGTTCCTAAGTGAGTGGTGGCAGTAGGTAGAGCAGTAGTGCATAACGGATCCCTTTGCCAATAGCGATAAAAAGAAATGCCGGTAGCAGGCGGATACCGGCCCAGCCAGCAGCGAGGCAGAGGGGGTCACCGATTACAGGTAGCCAGGATAGGAGTAGAAGTGGGCTGCCATATCTACCCAACTGGTCCAGCGCTTTTTGGTCACGCGCCTTATCGAGGGTGCGGTGGGGGAAGCGACGTCGTAGCAACCAGCCGATAACCCCAGTTGGTGATGCCGCCAAGGCTGTTTCCCAGCGTGGCGATGGACCAGAGCAGGGCAGCCGGTGCGATCGCCTGATGCGCTGTATATATAGCGTTGCTTCAGAGCCACCCGGTAATAGGGTGGAGGCGAGAAAACTGCTGGTAAATAGAATCCACAGCCCGGTTGGATCTATCATCGCCGTGGTAGTTTAAGTGCGGCGATGGCCAGCGCAAGCCAGCCGAGCAGGAAAGATATACCGCCGATGGGGGTGATTATGCCGATGGTTTCAATACCCGTGAGCGCCATCAGGTAGAGACTACCGGAGAAGAGGGTGATACCGGAGAGAATCAACCAGCCGCTACGACTGACCCAGGGGCTGGCTATCTTCTCAGTCAGCAGGGCAATAAGCAGCAGTGCCAGCGCATGAACGCCCTGGTACTCGACCCCGGTCTGGAAGGCCTCATAGAGTCGTGGTTCGATATTTCCGCGCAGTATATGGGCGCCAAAGGCACCAAAAGCTACGGTAAGAAAGCCGTTGACGGCGCCTATAAGAAGAAAGAATCTGGTCACGGTAACAAATCCTGTAATAGGGAATTTAGTGTCATTGCTGCTGCTCAATTGTCTGGGCTGGATGATGGTGTGCTTTTTTCTGGCGGGAGGGTGTTGTAAAACCCTCTCTGTAGGTCAGGTTGGCGTAGCGTAATCCGACAACCTTGGCGGGTTTTTAGTGAATAATCGTTTTTCCAAGCTCATCAAGGATGTCGAGAATAATCTTTTCGGTCTGACTGTTGACTCCTTTGCAGAGTTTATTTGGATCACGTTCACCATTGATCAGTGGGCGTATTACTGCCGCCAGTCGCGCCATGGGGCCGCCCGCTTTGCTCATCTGCTCCGCCATGTTTGAGATCAGCGTCAGCGCCTCGACATTACCGCTCGCCGCTGCCTGGATCATTCCTGCGAGACCGGGGGCCGCGAGAGTGGCATCAGGTTTGGCGCTGGGGTCAGGCAGTGTGGCAGAATTCTGCAAACCGCGCATAATGGCTTCGGCAACGACCTCGGTCCTCCTCATCAAGCCCCCCAATAGCGCTCATATCCCGTTGCCCGGCTACTATTTGGCGGATTGCCCTCACCAAATCGCTCCAGCCACTCTCTTCAGCAGCCTTCAGTAGCGCTTCATACTCGGGGCGATCTCCTTCATTCTGACTGAGCTGTACGACCTGGCATATAAAGGCGGCATGTATGGTAATGATCTGCTGGTGTCTGTCCGGTAGCTGTGCCATAGGTGGGTCCTGATTCTGAATCTATATAGGGGTTTCTTCGTAACTATTTCAGTGGGTGCCAGAGGCTGGAGTCGATGGCGGCGAAAAACTGCGTAATTTCCTACGATTTTACCGTAATCGACTCCAACCGCTGGTATAAATACCTTCGCAAAAGGAGTAACTGAATAGCGACAGCTTTTTTTCATAAGGGAGGTGGAGTTTCGCTGGCTGCCAGTGTTTCCAATGACTCAGAAGCGATCTCCCTCACCTCAGGATCATCATCCTCCAGCAAGGTGCGCAGCAGGGTGGCAGCCCGCTGGTCACCAGTGAGACCAAGGTAGTGGCAGGCAGTCCGCCTGATGGGGGCCATCTCTGACCCGGCCAGCTCCAGCAGCGCATCGACAATACCTGCTATTGGCATCTCTTCCGCCAGGGTTTCAATAACAGCACCGATGCCGATTCTTACCGCCATCGGTGTATCCAGAGTGGCAAGCAGGGGTATCAGTGTATCGAGTGTCTCTGGGCTTTTTCTGATCAGAGCGACGGCCTTGTCGAGTTCGCCGCTCTCCAGGAGGAGGCTGTAGTAGTCACTCATGCCGGTTCCCGCCGTGGCCGCCGCCGTCCAGCGGGCGAGATCGGTATAGCTCTGTGCGCCGCTCAACTCAAAAGGTCCTATGCGACACCAGGGTAGAGCGCGGATGCCAGCCCCTGCTGCCTCCGGCCGGCAAGAGAGGTTGGTCACCTCCAGCCGGCCGATGCTTCCCTCTTTGACCAGTCGGCTGAGATTTTCGAGCACGGCGGGACAGTGACTGCAGCCGATGGTGATAAAGAGAGTGACGTCAGGTTGTTTGGGCATGGCTTTGGTGCGGCTCGTGTGGTGATTTCGATTTTAAAGTAACCGCTCTTGAGGCGATAGGATAAGTGATCCAGGTGGTCTGTTGTACCGGTTACTGTAAAAATACCCTATAAGTTACTCGGGTAATTAATTGATACGGGTCAATCAGAAGCAATGTCGCCCTATCAATTATGCAATAAGTAGCTAGAGTCCCCCCCTCATATCCCGATCCTCTTACCCATACAATAAGACAAATTTATGGAGAGACCAAAAGTATTGTTTGGCACTTTTGCTGGTAAATCATTATGTTTGACCACCCTGAACTGGGTCTGTCTATCGATTAGAGCGCCCGCAGGTACCTAAAACTGGTGTTAACTACCGGTTTATAAAGAGATTTTAGTCGACAGAATGCTGTCGGCGCCCATTGTGAAATGGGCTTGAATTCAGCCCGCTGATAGCGGGATGTAACTCGAGAAGCCCGTATTCAGAGGTGACGACGGGTAATTCACTGCAGTGAAACTAGGAGAAAAACCACCATGCCAACATTTGTGCGTACCGAAAAGTGCGATGGCTGTAAGGGTCAGGACAGGACTGCTTGCATGTACATCTGCCCGCATGACTTGATGAAACTGGACAAAGACGGTTCTGAAACCGGCCACGCCATGAAGTCATACAACCAGGAGCCTGAGCAGTGCTGGGAGTGCTACTCTTGCATCAAGATCTGCCCTCAGCAGGCGATTGAAGCGCGTCCTTATGCCGATATCGTTCCTATGGGCGGCTCTGTGCAGCCTCTGCGCGGTACCGACTCTATCATGTGGACCATTAAGTTCCGCAACGGCACCATGAAGCGTTTCAAGTTCCCCATCCGTACCACCCCTGAGGGCTCTATTGACCCTTATGGTGGCAAGCCAGAAGCTGACATCGCCAAGATCGGAGAGGCCAGCTTCTTCGACCATAACCAACAGAATGGTTATCGCGAGGGTAATCCCGCTGAGCTGATCTGCAAGTAATCGGGTTTCCCGAAACAAGCGAATCGAATTAGATTTTTTTTGAGGAATTAGAAATGGCTGAATTTGGAAATCCTGATGTCG
>MOXH01000003.1_pt1 | contig 49636 bp, 54 predicted proteins | sample 1471181 | NCBI WGS metagenome assembly MOXH01 (sample SAMN05806436, study PRJNA327811) | mollusc metagenome | isolation source: Phylotype A (SB4) bacterial symbionts from gill | host: Thyasira cf. gouldii | place: Canada: Bonne Bay, Newfoundland | collected 2010-05-07
GAGATGGAAAGCTTATACGCCGACCTTCACTCACTGAAAGTAGAGTGGATTTACGCCTTGCTGTTGATGATTTTGGCACAGGCTACTCATCCATGAACTACTTGAGACGATTGCCGTCGATGATTTGAAAATTCGATCGCTCTTTTATTCATGACGTTACACTCACTCCTGAAAACGCCTCACTAGTTAAAGCGATCATCACCATGGCACACAGCCTTGATCTGAAAGTCATTGCTGAAGGCATCGAGAGTGAAGATGAGCTCAAATTCCTAAAGGAGCATGGGTGTGAATATGGCCAGGGATTTTTATTCAGCAAGCCAATGCCTGCAGATGACATTGAGGAGCAGCTACGCCTGCAATGTGATCATTCCTAATTCAACCTTGAATCCGCAGTTGGACGGTGTGGCTTCTCGAACCACTATCGAACGTCCATCGTGCTTCGAGAAAGCGCTCCTACAGGGAAGTGAGCCATTTAGTACGACTCGACTGTGAGCCGGTCACCTCCTGATGCCATCACACATTTTGGTGCCTGAAGCTGAATAGTGACGAGTGTAATTTGATTGGATACAAACAGTTATCCTTCTCTACGGTGGCTGTCACAAAAGTTAAAGCGATAAAACTTACAGGCCTGCTCCCCGGCCGATACCGGAGAAATTGGTAAGAAAAGAGGCTGCACCAGCCCCCATGCGTTTGGCAAAACGCTCCACTAGATCTTCGGCGGGGGTGAAATCGACAATAGTCTCGGCTTTGATCACCTCACGGGCAACATAGCTACTACTGCCCAATGCATCGGCCAATCCGAGTTTAATGCTCTCTTCACCGGACCAGAAGAGGCCACTGAAGATCTTGTCATCACTCTTCAGGCGATCCCCCCTGCCCTCCTTCACCGCAGAGATAAACTGCTGGTGTACCTGATCCAGCATACCCTCTATGTGGATGCGCTCCTCCTCCCTGAGCGGCGAGAAGGGGTCAAGTATCGCTTTATGTTCACCGGCTGTGAGCAGGCGTCGTTCAATACCCAGCTTCTCCATCCCTTTCTCGAAACCGAAGGTGCCCATCAGTACACCGATGGAGCCCACGATACTCGCCTTATCGACATAAATCTTATCTGCCGCTGCCGCTATGTAATAGCCACCGGAAGCACACATATCGGTCACCACCGCATAGAGTGGGATATCTTCGTACTTCTCTTTCAGGCGGCGGATTTCATCATTGATGTAGCCTGACTGTACCGCACTACCTCCTGGACTGTTGATACGTAATACAACACCCTTGGTATCCTCATCTTCAAAGGCGCTACGCAGTCCACTAATAACGTTATCCGCGCTCGCCTCGGAACCATCGGCAATGACACCCTTAATTTCCACCAGTGCAGTATGGCCTTCATCTCCCTTAAGAGAGGTAGTTGGCAACTCATTCGGCATCCACAGCAGTAACAGGGTGATTAGATAGGCAAAGGTAAGGAATTTAAAAAATATGCCCCAGCGACGGGCGCGCTGCTGTTCGGTAATCGACGAGGAGGCCAACTTCTCCAGCAACTCCCGCTCCCAGTTATCACTGTTTTTGTCCATAATTCAATCTTCGTCTGTGGAGAGCCAGTCTGTCAGCTCTGTTATATCATCCAGACAACCCAGAGGTGAGTGCAACATCAGCCGCTCCAGGGTGTGTACACCGTAGCTTACAGCCAAGCGGTGAGCACCGGCGTTGACCGCCATCTGCATATCGTATTCGGTGTCGCCAATCATCAAGGTCTCATGACCATCCACCCCCAGCTCATCCATAATCTGCAGCAACATCTCAGGATGTGGTTTTGAGAGGGTTTCATCAGCACAGCGTGTAGCAAGAAAGAGTGGCCCCAGCCCCGTTTCGACAAGCACCTTATCCAACCCCTGACGCCCCTTGCCAGTCGCCACTGCCAACATATACCCCCGCCGCAGTAGCTTATGCAGCTCCTCTCTGGCACCGGCAAAGAGTTCTGAGGGTGTCTTATCGACATGGAGAAAGTAGTGGCGGTAGCGCACTACCACCCGCTCCACCAGCTCGTCATCCTCCCCTGGAAAGAGCGTGGTAACAGCCTCTGTCAGCCCCAGACCAATAATATTACGCACTTCGTCATCAGTCGGTATCTTCAGCTGCAGATCCGTCGCCGCCCCACGCACACAGGCGATAATCCTCGCCTCCGAATCCATCAGGGTGCCATCCCAGTCAAATACCAACAACTTGAAACCTTTACCGTTCATCGCCTCAAATCACTCAATAATTTTATCAATAGCGGATCAAGGGGTGCCTTGAACTGCACTTCACCCCGCTCTTCTGGCCAGGAGAAGCGTAATGATTCAGCATGAAGGAAGAGTCTTTTCAGCCCCCGATTACGCATCGCTTTATTGGCGGCATCATCACCATACTTAGAATCACCGAGGATGGGAGTTCCCAAATGAGCGGCGTGAACCCGAATCTGGTGGGTACGGCCGGTCAGCAGCTGCGCTTCAACAAGGTGCAGTTGCTAAAGCGCTCTCTCACCCGAAAGCGGGTAATTGAGGGCTTGCCCCTTGGATCCACCACCACCACCCGCTCACCACTCTTGACTGTATTTTTTAACAGTGGCTCATTTACCTCCACCCGATCCCGATGCCACTTTCCCGCCACCAGAGCGAGGTAGCGTTTATCGATACGGTTGTTGCGAATCAACTCATGGAGCGTACGCAACGCACTACGGCGGCGAGTAATGAGCAGGCAGCCTGATGTATCTCTGTCGAGGCGATGAACCAGTTCCAGCTCTCGATCTTCAGACTTTAGCTGGCGCATCGCCTCAATCACCCCAAAACTGAGCCCACTGCCACCATGAACCGCCATGCCCGAAGGCTTGTTGATCACCAGTAGGCGCTTGTCTTGATGGATGATCGACTGTTCGAGAATCTCCAGTTGCTTACGCCCAACACTGGGGGCGGCACCCTTCTCCGCCATGCGTACCGGCGGCACACGTACCAGATCGCCCTCCTTGAGCCGGTAGCTGGACTTTATACGCCCCTTGTTGACCCGCACCTCTCCCCGCCGCAATATGCGATAAATAAAGCTCCTGGGTACCCCTTTTAGCAGATTTAAAAGGAAGTTATCGATGCGCTGCCCCTCATACCCTGGCTGCACTTGCACCTGTTGTACCGACTGTTTTTTCTGCTCTGGTTCCGACATCTGGCGAATAATAGCAGTTTCTTGGTGTCGGCATTAGAGAAAAGGTGACTTTTTCTCTAGGTTATTTGCCGTAACTGGAGAAGATGTCTATAATCATCTGGAGGCGCTTCCCATATATTAGAGAATGCGTTTACAAAGATAATGTAGATAGTTTATTGGTGCCAGCCTGACAAGCTGTCCGCCGAGAGGTTTGGCTGGCCACGATCTCCCTGATTAATGGGATGGATCGAATCTGTAGAGCAGCCCCAGCCAGATTGAAAAGAGCACACTGCACTCGTTGCAGTGACCAAAAAAAATTGATGGCGTGGCCCTGGATGGAGCTGTCGCTGAGAAGTAAGTTTACGCCTAAGGCGTGAATCAGCTACTCGCTTCAGCCCCTTAACTTGGTGGCCACCTGAACTCAGGATAAATAAATATTTAAAATCCTGAGCAACGGCTCGTTTTCAGTAACGATGCCCACAGGCCAAAAGGCGCGCCGAAGGATTTAATACAATATGAAACGTATGCTGATCAACGCAACTCAGCCAGAAGAGTTGCGCGTGGCCATTGTGGATGGCCAAAAAATTGTTCAACCTGGATATTGAAAGTGCAGGAAGAGAACAGAAAAAAGCCAATATATACAAAGGCAAAATCACCCGGGTCGAACCCAGCCTCGAAGCCGCCTTCGTAGAGTACGGTGCCGATCGTCACGGCTTCCTCCCTCTCAAAGAGATCTCCCGCAGCTACTTTACCGATAAAGCTCGAGGAGCGGGTGGCCGCGCCAACATCAAGGATGCGATCAGGGAAGGACAGGAAGTCATCATTCAGATCGAGAAGGAGGAACGCGGCAACAAAGGTGCAGCGCTCACCACCTTCATCTCCCTCGCCGGTCGTTATCTCGTTTTGATGCCTAACAATCCCCGGGCGGGAGGTGTCTCTCGCCGCATTGAAGGCCAGGACAGAAGCGACCTGCGTGAAGCCATGTCCGGCTTGGAGATTCCTGATGGTATGGGGCTGATCGTCCGCACTGCTGGTGTCGGTAAAAATGAAGAGGAGCTGCAGTGGGACCTCGACTACCTGACACAGCTATGGCGAGCCATTGAAGAGTCGTCAGCAGAGAAAAAGCCCCCTTTCCTGATCTATCAGGAGAGCAATGTCATCATCCGCTCCATGCGTGACTATCTGCGTGGCGATATCGGTGAGATCGTTATTGATGACCCGGATGTCTATGCAGAAGCTTGTGAATTCGTCGACCAGGTGATGCCTCAATACCGGAAGAAACTTCGCAACTACACTGAAGAGATCCCCCTTTTCAACCGTTTTCAGATCGAGAGTCAGATCGAGTCTGCCTTCCAGCGAGAGGTTACCCTCCCCGCCGGTGGCGCTATCGTAATCGATCACACTGAGGCACTGACCGCTGTAGATATCAACTCGGCCCGCGCTACCAAGGGCGCTGATATTGAAGAGACCGCGCTCAACACCAACCTTGAGGCTGCCGACGAGATTGCGCGCCAGCTGCGCCTGCGCGATATGGGCGGTCTATTCGTCATCGACTTTATCGATATGACCCCTGCACGCAACCAGCGTGAGGTTGAAAACCGACTGAAAGATGCACTCAAACACGACCGTGCCAGAGTTCAAGTCGGCCGTATCTCACGTTTCGGCCTGCTGGAGATGTCGCGTCAGCGGCTCCGCCCCTCACTGAGTGACTCCAGCCTCAACGTCTGCCCGCGCTGCTCCGGCCACGGCTTTATCCGTGGCATCGAATCACTGGCTCTCTCGGTACTGCGTATTATCGAAGAGCACGCGATGAAGGAGAACACCGCACGGATCAATGCGCAACTGCCTGTCGATGTTGCCACCTATCTCCTCAATGAAAAGCGTCAGAATGTCTACGGTATTGAGAAACGCCACGCCATCAGTGTGGTACTGATACCCAACATTCATCTGCAGACACCTCATTATGAGATTGAGCGGGTTCGCGCCCAAGATATTCCCAGCGGTAGCGATGAACCCATCAGTCATGAAATGATGACCAAACCTGAGGAGAGCCTACAGAACTCCCCAGGCCAGCAGAGCGAAAAGGGCGAAGAGCCCACGGTAAAACGTATCGCCCCGTCGGCACCCGCACCACAACGCCCTCCCCAGGCAGTTGCTGAGGTTGCCGCTAAACCACAGGAGGAGGGTATTGTTCGCCGCATCTGGAACGCTCTGTTCGCTGAGGGTAAAGCACCAGAGGAGAAGGGAGCTCCCGGTGAAGAGAATAAACTGAGGGGGAGAAAAGGGATGCTAGCGGTTCTCAAAGGTGGACGTCGTGGGGCCCGGTCGCCGCAGCGAAGGCCGCAGCGCCTCATCACGAGGCCCGCGTCAACGTTCAGGCGGCAGAGGCGGCGACAAGCGCCAGCAGCGAGGCGAGCAGAAAGGCAGAGTAGAGGCTTCCCAAAGGAAGAAACCGGAAGAGCGCGTAGAGCAAAAAGAGGAGATAGTGCCGCAACCGGCTACCGCCAAAGATGCAGATCAGAACAGCACTGAAGAGGTGAAGCGAGGCTCCCGTAGAGGCCGCAGAGGCGGGCGTCGTCGTCGTGGAGGTCGTAGCACCGCTCAGGAAGGTGAAAGCCAGGAGTCACTGAGTCAGGAAGGTGAAAGCCAGAAGAGACAGGATCAGGCAGTAACAACAACAGAATTAGATGGCAATATAGCCGCTCCTGCTGATAACCAACCGGCACAGAATGGAGAGGCGCCGGAGCGTGAAGGTTCACGTGGTCGAGGACGTGGCCGAGGTCGCGGTCGCGGCCGGGGGACCACGCAGGGCAAGAGAACGGAGCGACGGTGATAACATTGGCAATCAAAGCGAGAACAAGCCTGCTGATGAAAATACTACAGAGAACTCTGAAGCCAAACTACCCCCACAGGTGGAAACAAAACCGGCAAACCCGCAGGTAGATACTCAACCTGAGGCCAAGCCAAAGCCAAAGCAAACTGTACAGACCGAACCTAAGGCAGAGAGCAAGCCTCAACCAGAGCAAACCGCACAGGCCGAACCTAAGGCAGAGAGCAAGCCTGAAGCCAAGAGATCCGCCAAGGTGGAAACAAAGCCGATCAACGGCTCAAGATTTCAAACCAGCAAGTCAGCAGGTAGAATGCCAAGCCCCAGCCAAAGCAGACCGCACAGGCCAAAACCCAAGGCGAAGAGCAAGCCCAAAGAGAGACCGCTGCGTCAGGTTGAAACAAAAAACACGGCTAAAATCGAGCCCACACCAGCACCAAAGGCTAAGGAAAAACCAAAAGCGAAGCCCAAGGCCAAGCCTGCAATACCGGCAAAAGCCAAAACGGAGAATAAACCCCTACGCCAAGTGGAGACAAAAAGCGCTACCCGGGTTGATACTCAAGAGGCTTCGCGACCTGAACGCCAGTCTGCTTCCAAAGGCTCACAAAGAGAGCAGAGAACAGCTGAGATACTAATGAAGGCCGTCAGTAAGGCAGAGCCCGCCCCCCCCCCAAAACAAGGACGACGAGTAACAAAAAAGGCGGCCAAATGGCCGCCTTTTTTGTTGGCACGTGTGTGATTTCACTAAAATGCACTGTAACTATATCGGTCTCAACGACCACTCTTATTGAGACGACCTCTCGGGCCGTGATCAAACGCCCATCGCGCTTCGAAAAAGCACGCCATGACCCGGTTTCTATTGTAGGAGCCCGCCCTCGGGGCGATGGGTTGTAGCTGCGTCTGTGCGACGTTCAGCGCGGCGAGGGCGCCGCTCCTTGGGAAGTATGCCGTAAAATGCGATCAACTAAAGACGAATTAATCTCCTTTACAGTCATATGTTTTTTATATATGAAGCGGAATAGTTACAAATCCGTCAATGACTGATAGCTGCAGTTTAAAGGTGCTTTTTACGAATCTCGGCAAGCAGACCTAGGGAGGCCTCCTCCACCATATCGAACACCTTTTCAAATCCCTGATCTCCGCCATAATATGGATCTGCACTTCCCGTTTCTTAAAAAAGCGTGAGGCAAAATCCATAAACAGTTTCAACTCCGCCCTCATTTCACCACCAGGTGAGATAGCCGCCAAATTAGCGTAGTTATCCCGGTCCATCGCCAGGATGTAATCAAACCGAAGAAAATCTTCACTCGTTGCCTGACGAGCCCGTTGACCGCTTAGGTCAAAGCCTCGATCCAACGCCGTCTGCTGCGCTCTATTATCAGGGGGATTGCCAACGTGATAGGCGTGGGTGCCGGCAGAATCAACCTCAATCTGCTCAATCAGGCCCTCTCTCTCCACCATTCCCTGAAATACCCCATGGGCCGTTGGCGAGCGGCATATATTGCCCATACAGACAAATAATACTTTGATTTTATTCATTATTTAATTTAATCCATACTATATATTAGACTGAAGTTTCACCGTTTTTCCGTTGCCACCAGATCAGATAATGGGCTGACATGAAAATCGACATATAAGTAATATTAACGACGCCTCTCTGTCTGACCAAGAAAATCAAATATATCCCTTTTATATCTACCACTTAAAGGTGATAAAAGTAACTTCTCAATAACCCAGTGCAGATGGATAACTTTCAGGTGGGTGCAGCAGTACAAAATGGGCAGAATATCTAACTTGAGTAGACTGATCCCTGACCACCGATCAGTAGTGAAAAGAGTTCAGTGATCTCATCATGCACCACCATTACAATCTCAGGAATGATCTCCGGCGAAACCCCAGCCAGTGTCCAGACCTGCGGCAACACCACCTCAGTGATCACCTGCAGATCCTCTTCATGTAAAATAACATCCGCCACCGCACTACCCATATGAACCAGTGCCGCCTCAAGGATATGATGATCAGCCTCCTCCGGCTGGTGGTGCCAGCGTATCGCCGCTTGCAGGCTCTCTGGCAGCGCCCAGGACTCAGCCAGCAGATACCCTACCTCCTGATGTGTAAAACCAAATATCTCCTTCTCAGCCAGCGGTACAAGCTCATCACGCCCCTTGCTGATCAGCAGTGCATCACGGGACTGCTCAGGGAGCAGCTGGCACATGACCAAATGGCCCATATCATGTAGTACGCCCATAACGAAAAGACGTTCGGGATGCAGCACATGCCGCTTCTTGGCGAGTGCACGAGCCACAGCACCACTGGTCACCGAGTGGTGCCAGAAGTTGGGCATATTGATCAGATCTCCGGGGATGCCGGTAAACAGATTGCCCGCAGCACTAATGATGGCAAGGTCGCGAAGCTCCTTAGAACCCACCAGAGTAATCGCCCGAGAAATTGTCTCTACACGCCCAGGGAAGCCATAATAGGAGCTATTAACCACCTTAAGCAGTCGACTGCTTAAGGAAGCATCCTGAATAATAATGCCAGCAATCTCCTCTGCCGAGCTCTGCCCATCATCCAGCAGTTCATTGACTCTGATACATGCCTCCGGCAGTGAGAGCAGATTGCCGCTCTGCTCAATCAAAACCTCAGGCTTCATTTTCATTTTTTTACTCTCACCATCACTACCAAAACTGTAGCAGATAAATATTCCATGAACTGGCTCTGCACTCCCTTACTGTTCCACACCATGTCGATGAAACGACGGTTGCTTCCAGGCAAAGTGCTAAAATAGGAATTATGCAACCTATCAGATAACTATTCAGCTATACCTACATTATGAGGCTATTTTCACCAGGGGTCGGAGTCGATTGACCACATCCATGTGGGCAATCGACTCCGACTCCAGACTCAGCTGAATAGTTACGCTTCATTTAACAAAAAACTCAACCACCTCACAAAAATCTCTTTTTTTCTGGTGTACCTTAACTATCAATCCGACCCGGAAGAGCTGGACTTGCCTCCACTTTTGGGTATACCTTACCGTATGTAGCGATTGATAATGCCATAAACTACAAGGAGATAACGCGATGGAACAGCAATATAAGGTTGTTTTCCGCGGCACTAAAAAAAGCGGTGCCGAGGAGGAGCAGATCAAACACAGAGTGAGCAAACTGCTCCGAATCAGCCATGCGGCATGTGACAACCTGTTCAACGCCTCCGACGAGGTGGTCATGAAACGAAGGGTCGATTTGCCTGGAGCGGAAAAACTACAGCAGCTATTTGCCAAGGTTGGGGTCTATTGCGAGATTCTGCCCTGCAATCCCCTGGGGCTGAACCAAACTCCAGCCCCCATAAGTAACCTCTTTGTGTGCCGCTATTGTAAATTTCAGCAAAACTTGGCTGCGAAAGAACGCTCTCCTGAGAGATGCCCCGACTGCAACACCATTACAGATGAATATAAAGCAGATATAAACTCATCACTGGAGAGTGAACGGATCAAAGAGAGGCTGAAGGAGATAGGAAAACAGGAAAGCACCGATCACAACATCAAATCCACCCTATTTGCGAAAAACCTCCTAACCAGAGGTAAAGTTATAATTTTGGGGTGCTAGCCATGCTGCTTGGCATCATCCTACTCCTCTATACATCCGATGATAGCCGATCAGGTATTGACCTGAACAAGCTGTCGGTCGCTGCCACTGAGTTTGTGAGTGAAATATCACCAGACTGACCTCCGCAATCGACTCCGACCCCAAACCCAGCTGAATAGTTACGCTTGATTCAAATAACGTTATCCTGAAACACACCCGTTTCCAGAGAATTTAAAACCTTATATCGCTTAGGAACATGACGGTATGGCAGATATTACTGATTCTAGCGATGGTGCCGCGTTTTTTTAAGTCAGTAGCAGATTGAGTGCTTGACATAAGGTGGGCATTCACTAGAATACCGGCCTTCAATTGATGCGGGAATAGCTCAGCTGGTAGAGCACAACCTTGCCAAGGTTGGGGTCGCGAGTTCGAATCTCGTTTCCCGCTCCAAACAGAAAAAAGCCTGAAACCTAATAGTTTCAGGCTTTTTTATTGGTTAGCTTAATTGTAACTATTTGTAACTTCTCAATAACCCCGTGCAGATGGATAACTTTCAGATGGGCGCAGTGACACCTTTTCAGGACGTACAGCAGCAGGGGTGCTGCTGTACGCGTACAGGGGTCTATTCACCGCGTCCCCTGAAAAGAGGTTACTGCCCCCCTATGGCACGGACTTTTTGAGAAGTTACAATTATTCTGGATTCTGCAATTAAGAGCTTGTGCTACACCTGCGTACCCAGACTGCGGTATCGTGGAATACTGCGCCACCATCGGGCATCGCCGCCTCAGCACTGGTCAGAGTGTTAATTCCCAGACCGCCATCAAAATCGCGGCCCGGCCAGATACCCTCAACCACGAGCACCCCGGAAGCGATACCTGAAGTGACCACCGCAGTCAGTTTTATCTCGCCCCGCTGGCTTCCAACCAACACTAGGTCACCATCTGAGATAGCTGCGGTGGCCGCGTCATCGCTATGAATTAATAGTTGTGGGCCAGCTTCGCGTCGTCTTGCTCCCGGCGTCTCTGTAAAGCTGGTATTGAGAAACGATTTTGCCGTCGGGGTAATTAACCTCAATGGATACTCATCCGAGACCTGATCGATAGCCTCCCAGTAATCCGGTAGCTTGGGCATATCACCCTCTATATCGCCCATCACCTTCCAGTCAGGCTGAAAACGGAAACGGCCATCAGGCCAGCCAAAGCCGTCGAGAAAGTTCATCTCGCGCTCTGTTTTGCTGCAATCCAACCACCGCTGCTCCCGCAATGCCTCAAATCCGGGATAGCCCGACTGTTGCAATGCAGTGTCTATCAGCTCTTCAGCACTCATAGTAAAACCCAGGTGCTCGGCACCAAGCCGTTTAGCCAAGTCACATATGACCTGATGATTCGAGCGGCACTCTGCCAGCGGCTCAATCACCCGACAACCTAGCTGCATGTGTACCTGTCCATAACTAAGGTAAAGATCGTCATGCTCTAAAAAGGTGGTAGCCGGTAGTACGATATCCGCCATGGCGGCGGTCTCGGTCATAAACTGCTCATGAACACAGACAAAAAGATCCTCCCGCTCAAAACCGCGGCGAACAGTGGTGTGATCCGGCGCCACCGTCATTGGATTGCAGCTCTGGGTAAAGAGGGCATTGACTGGGGGGCCTCCTGCCAGATCCTGCTTATCACCACAGAGTATTGAGCCGATACGGGACATATCTAACTCACGCACACTGGGATCAAACCGATCCAACCCTTCTATCAGCCTCTTATCCAGATGAAACAACCCACTGGTTCCCAACAGCGCCCCACCCCCCTCATGTTGCCAAGCGCCGGTAATGGCAGGAAGCGCGCTGACGGCGTGTACATTATGCGCACCATTGCGGCTGCGGGAGAAACCTATTCCTAGACGAATATAGCTCCGCCTGTTCTCACCAAACAGGCGGGCAAACTGCTTGATCTCATCCTCGCTTACTCCTGTAATATCGCTAGCCCACTTAGGGGTACGCGACTCTAGGTGAGGCTCCAGAGAGGCAGGTAGATCGGTATATTTTTCCAGATACTCTCTGTCGGCATAACCCTCAGCAAATAGCAGGTGCATAACAGCAGTGGCCAGGGCACCATCGGTACCCGGCTTGAGCATCAGGTGAAGATCAGCCTTTTTGGCGGTGGGGGTACGATAGGGGTCGATGACAACCAGCTTTGCCCCTCTCTCTCTCTTAGCCTGACTCACCTTGGTCATCACATTGATCTGTGTTGCCACCGCATTGCAGCCCCAGATAACAATCAGGTCACTTTTTGCCATATCCCTGGGATCACTCCCCCACACCGCCCCCACACCGGCACTCCAGCCGCTGTAGGCGATGGAGGTACAGATGGTCTTTTTCTGCCTGGAGTAACCCATGACATTACGCAACCGATTAATGCCATCACGTTGCAACTGCCCCATGGTGCCCGCATAAAAATAGGGCCAGACAGCTTCAGCTCCATGAGCCTGGGTGACCCGCTGTAGATTATGGGTGACCTCATCCAGTGCTTCATCCCAGGAGATGGGCGCAAATAACCCCTCCCCCTTGGCACCGATACGACGTAAAGGATGAGTCAACCGGTCTGGATGATGGACACGCTCCGCATATCTGGACACTTTTGAGCAGATGACCCCCTCTGTATAGCTATTCGCCTTGGCACCATGTACTTTACCGATGGTCTTCTCATCCAGCAGCTCCACCTCAAGCGAGCAGGCAGATGGACAGTCATGAGGGCAGACAGTGGGGGCAAATGGTGAATTCATTGATCGGCTCACAGGTAGGGAAGAGTAGAATCTATAGCGGAAGTTTAGCCCTTTTCTCTGTAAAAAGGCCACTCAGGAGAATCTCTCCGTTAACAACTCCACTAAGTCGACCTGTACTGCAAGCTATTGTTCTGAGAGTATGCAATCCTTCCACCATCAGATTGATCGCTACTACCTGTTCGCCCCTGTCTGGTGATGGCATTGCCTGTTAAAATGCTCCCTAATATAACTTACATAAAAGACGGAAAATAATTAATGCTTCTTGATAACTACTTCACAGAACTTAATGATAATATTCAATTTTCAAGAAAGCAGGCAAGCCAATTTGCCAAAGAAGTCGCTGAAGACTTCAACCCCATCCACAACACCGATGCCAAGCTATTTTGTGTACCTGGCGATCTTCTCTTCTCTGTCGTGCTGGCAAAACATGGCTTGAGTCGACATATGCGCTTTGTCTTTTCAGGTATGGTGGGTGACGGTGTCGAGCTTAAGCTTCCACAAGTGAATTCAAGCAACTTCTCTCTCTCCAATGGGGAAAAGAGCTATCTTGAGGTTGAGCACTCAGGGGAAGTGAGCAATGATCAGCAATTGATCCAGGATCTAACCTACAGCTATGTGAAATTTTCTGGCCACACCTTTCCAGAACTTCTGGTCCCACTAATGGCTGATAACGATGTAATGATCAACCCGGCACGCCCTCTAATTATTTATGAGAGCATGATAATCGATCTTGACCGGCTGGATATTTCGGAGCCGACCCTGAAGTTCAGTGGCTCCAATCTCACTGTTAACGGAAAAAAGGGAAATGCCTCACTGAAATTCACCATCATCGCCGGTGGAGAGGAGGTAGGTCGGGGGGAAAAACTGATGGCTCTACGTGGGTTGCGTCCCTACGATGCTGAACAGGTTCAACAGATTATCCATGATTACAATGCGCAGAAAGCAGCCTACTTTGAAGTGGCATGATAACAACTACAGCACCCTGAATTGAGAGTCCAACAATCAGCCTTCTCCCTACGAAGAGTGCCGCAAAAGCCAAGATGTGGAGCTAACGCTGCGTGACCCAATAAAAATCAATGGGTTGCCTGGTTACCCCGTCACTTCTCAAAAAGTCCGTGCCATAGGGGGGGGCAGTAACACCTTTTCAGGAGACGCGGTGAATAGATCCCAGTACGCTCACAGCAGCATCCCTGCTGCTGTACGTCCTGAAAAGGTATCACTGCACCCACCTGAAAATTATCCATCTGCACTGGGATATTGAGTAGTTACGTTACACCTCGCTAATCCGACCGACAAGAGGAGCGGCACCCACGCTGAATGGCAACTCTCTCATTTCCTTGAGCAAAGCCTGGTTGGACTCTACTTAGCCGTAGCCTTTATTGGCGTAACATTCCCCTCCCCGCTCTCATTCAGCTGAGTTAATACCTCGGGTTTACCTTTGCATGCCAAAATCAGCTGCTCTTTATTACGCGCCAGCAGCAGACCAAACTCTTCGGCCTCCTTCTCATTAATATTTTTTACGTGCTCCTCCAGCAACAGAGTGAACTGTTCTGCCAGCTCCAGCATCTTGTCGTGGGCATCTGCCTCTTTTTTTGAATCATGCATACTCTCGTCCCGATCACACATCCACATGGGTATGACGGCCATATTACCCCCTTTTTTCAGTAAGTTAGCTATCAACAAGACTAAATGTAATGTAACTACCTAGAGCAGCGCAATTCAGGCCTATTGATAAGCTCTATTTGTACAGTGTATCTGTTGCGTCTCCATTCATTAGTAGCGGCTCACAAGCCTCAGATGCTCAACAGTAGAACTACTGTAGAACATTTCAGGTCTAATTTCCAATAAAAAAAAATGGAGATCAAAAATGAGACTAGACTTTGAGTGATTATAGAAAAAATCCCTGTCACGCCATGCCATCAACAACAACTCTATGGAGGCATTAAGTAGCCATGTTTCAAGGTAATGAAAAAGAGAGCGTGGATATCACCAAAGACTCACACCACCCGGCTGAAACACTTCCGATTTGGCACACCCTCGAAGCCGAAGCAGTCTTCTCTCACCATCACGCTAATGGCGATGGGCTGACATCGATTGAAGTTGAGCAGCGCCTTGAGCGCTACGGCTACAACCGGCTACCGGAGATAAAACCACCCAGCGCACTGATGCGACTACTTCAGCAATTTCATAATGTGCTCATCTATGTACTGATAGGAGCCGGCATAGTTACTCTATTTCTTGGGCATCTGGTAGATGCCAGCGTCATTTTTGGCGTGGTAGTGGTCAATGCGGTTATTGGATTTATTCAAGAGGGCAAGGCGGAGAATGCTCTTCGTGCAATCAAACAGATGCTCTCCCCACATGCCATGGTGCTCAGAAATGGCCACCGTACCACCATTCCCGCCGATCAGCTGGTGCCCGGCGATATTGTGGCACTGCAATCAGGCGATAAAGTGCCTGCTGACCTGCGCCTGTTTCAATCTAAAAACCTTCAGATCCAAGAAGCCGTATTAACAGGGGAATCGGTAGCCGTTGAAAAGAGCCCGTTGCCGGTGGATGGGGACGCGGTACTGGGTGACCGTACCTGCATGGCCTATTCAGGCACCCTGGTCACTTATGGACAGGGTACAGGCATGGTCGTGGTTACTGGCGACCTTACCGAGATAGGTCGTATCAGTACACTAGTCGCCGGGGTGGAAAAGATCACCACGCCGATGCTGCGCCAGATGGATCACTTCAGCCGCCTATTAACCATGGCAATACTATTTATTGCCGGAGTGACTTTCCTGTTTGGCATAGGGATAAGAGACTATGCCGCCTCTGAGATGTTCATTGCCGCTGTGGGTCTGGCGGTAGCAGCGATACCCGAAGGTTTGCCAGCCATTATGACCATTACCCTGGCTATCGGAGTACAACGGATGGCACAGCGTAATGCCATTATTCGCCGCCTACCCGCCGTTGAGACGCTTGGCGCTGTAGAGATTATCTGTTCAGACAAAACGGGTACGCTCACCTGCAATGAGATGACCGTTCGCACCATCATCACGGCCGACCATAACTTTCAGGTGGGGGGGGCAGGCCATAACCTTCATGGAAGTTTCTCCCTGGGTGAAGAGGAGATCTCACCCGATGAGCACCCTCCTCTAAGGCAGCTGCTGCAAGCGGCCACTCTCTGCAACGACTCATCACTGGAGATCAATGATAGTGCTTTCAAGCTTCACGGCAGTCCCATGGAAGGTGCGCTGCTGGTCGCAGGCTATAAGGCTGGGATAGCGCATGAAGAGGAGCTGAAGAAGTGCCCCAGAACCGACCTCATCCCATTTGAATCACAACACCGCTTTATGGCCACCCTACACCACAGCCATACCGGTGAAGCCTGGATTTTTCTCAAGGGCGCACCGGAACAGGTGATTGAGATGTGCGGCCAACAACGCAACGGAGATGGCGTTGAAGCGATAGATGCAGACTACTGGGAGTGCGCAATCGAGCGCATGGCTACTGAAGGTCAACGCGTTCTGGCGGTGGCGGTAAAATCTGCCCAAAGTCATCAGAGTGAACTCGACTTCTCCGATATAGATGATGAGCTGGTACTGCTGGGGCTTTTTGGTCTGATTGACCCTCCTCGTCAGGAGGCGATTACGGCCGTTGCCCGATGTCAGGCGGCAGGTATTCGGGTAAAGATGATCACCGGCGACCATGCCGCCACTGCCATCGCCATTGCCCGCCAGCTCAACCTACAAAACAGCAGCCGCGCTCTCACCGGCCGGGATATTGATTCCAAAAGTGATGATGAACTGCGCCAACAGGTAAGAGAGGTGGATGTCTATGCCCGCGTAAGTCCTGAGCACAAACTTCGCCTGGTAGAGCTGCTACAGTCCGAGGGTACCATCGTCGCCATGACCGGTGATGGAGTTAACGACGCCCCGGCCTGAAGAGGGCGGATGTTGGCACAGCTATGGGGCAGATGGGTACCGAGGCGGCTAAAGAGGCATCGGAGATGGTACTTGCAGATGACAATTTTGCCTCTATCTCACACGCGGTTGAAGAGGGCCGGACAGTCTATGACAACCTGAGAAAATCAATCCTGTTTATTCTCCCGACCAATGGTGGCGAAGCACTGGTTATCATTGCCGCCATCGCACTTGGATTTCACGAATTACCGCTGACACCGGCACAGATCCTCTGGGTCAATATGATCACAGCAGTGACCCTGGCCCTGGCCCTGGCCTTTGAGCCGGCAGAGTCCAATGTAATGCAGCGTCCGCCACGAGATCCCACCAAATCAATTCTGTCGATGATACTGATCTGGCGAATCGGATTTGTCTCAGTGATTCTGATGGTAGGCACTTTCGGGCTATTTCTCTGGGATATAGATCGGGGGGGATCTATCGAACATGCCCGTACGATTGCGGTAAACACCCTGGTGATGTTCGAGATTTTCTACCTCTTCAACTCACGTTACATCACTGCTCCGGTACTCAATAGAACAGGCATGTTCGGCAACCGCTATGCACTCATGGCCATTGGCCTGCTTATTCTTTTTCAGCTGGCCTTTACCTACCTCACGCCATTTCAGCAGCTTTTTGGTACCGCAGCCCTCTCTCTCTCTACTTGGGTAGTCGTGGTAACAACGGCCTCATCCGTACTCTTCCTGGTTGAAGCCGAAAAGTGGCTGTTCAGGAAAAATGGCAGGGAGTCGGTGAGTTCAAAAATATAAAAAGTGCTACTCGGTCGTTATCTGAGAGCGATACGCCAAAGTTAACTGTGTCAGTTGAACCCAACTTGAGTTATTAGCGCTAAGTATGGGGGTTTTGAAGAGCTGGCCAATATATGGCATGCACCTGTAGCATCGTCATACAGAGATAGGGAGCTTGAATTCGGCGAAACCGCTAATATACAAGAGGTGCACGAGAAGCCATCCATGGGTCTTCCTTGACCTAAATCCTTTTTTGCATCGTCCTTGGGTAAACATACTAAAGCAATTACCTTAAAGATTGCACCGAAATACTCGTAGGCATTTCCCTACACGCCTACTTTTACGGGGCTTTGCCTTCAGAGCCCAGCGACTTACCACCCGATGTAGTAACTTCTGAATAATCCACTGCAGATGGATAACTTTCAGGTGGATGCAGTGACACCTTTTCAGGACGTACAGCCGCAGGGATGCTGCTGTGAGCGTACCGGGGTCTATTCACCGCGTCTCCTGAAAAGGGGTTACTGCACCCCTATGGCACGGACTTTTTGAGAAGTTACTCGATGTAAAGAAAACGCTTAATCTTCATCGTCGGTGTTTTAACGAAGGGCTCGCGCTGCTCTATAATCTGGTTTAGACGGCTGAAACTGGAGACCCGCCTATTAACCTTCCCCTTGATCCCATCAAGTAGCGACTCAATCACGGTCCTCATTTCGATCTCGCTCAGCCCCTTCTTGCCATATAGCTCATCAAGCTTGTCGTAATCGAGGTAGATTCTTGCCAGCAGTTTTCCTTCACGCTCAAATACCAATGACTCTAGCACTACATCCTGTTCGTTAATCACCCCTTCGATCTCTTCCGGGTAGATATTCTCACCACCAGGACCAAGTATCATGTTCTTCAGACGCCCACGGATATAGAGATAGCCGTCATCGTCAATGCAACCAAGGTCACCCGTTCTGAACCAGCCGTCTAGAGTAAATACCTCGGCGGTAGCCTCCGGTGCCTTGTAGTACCCCTGCATGACATTGCCCCCCTTCACCTGCACTTCACCTTCGCCACTGAAGGGGTCAGGGTTGTCTATGCGAATCTCCATTCCCGGAAAGACCGGGCCGGTAGCATGGAGGCGGGTTCCGTTGGTTTGGCTCCGGCAACCAGCGGTGCTGTTTCCGTCAGACCGTAGCCAATGGCGTAAGGGAAACCTGCCTCCTTAAGAAAACGTTCGGTCTCCCCAGAAACTGCCGCACCACCGATGCCAAAAAAGCGCAGTTGGCCACCAAAGGTTTCAAGCAGCCTCTTGCCAGCCAAACGGTTGAGCGCTTTACGAATAACGGGGAGTCGGTAGAGTGTACGGATCAGCAGGTTGGCGGAAAATTTCGGCTGAATCCGCATCTTGTAGATCTTCTCTATCACCAGCGGCACACTGAGCATCACCGTTGGGTGAATTTTAGCCATTGCTGGCAACAGTACGCCAGCAGTAGGTGGTTTTTTCAGATAGCTGATACCAGCCCCACAACGCAAGGGGATAAGAAAGCCTAGAGTACACTCGTAGGTGTGTGACATTGGTAAAATCGATAGAAAACGATCCTCGGCCTCGATAGGAAATACGCCCACTGCCGCCTCGACATCAAATACCAGGTTGCCGTGACTGAGCATCACCCCTTTTGAGTTGCCGGTAGTGCCGGATGTGTAGATGATGCAGGCAAGATCACCAGCGATCACATCACCCTTTGGCGCGATAAGTGGCTGATCTGCTGATTTGTGTGACCGGATAAACTCCCTGACTCCAGCCCTAAGGCTTTTCGATAGAGTCGCTTTGGAAACATCAGGAGGAATCAGATCAAAATCATCCAGCAGAAGCATCAACTTCAGACTCTTGAAACTAAACTCCTCTACCTTGGAGTAGAGACGTTCAGAGACAAACAGCGCCTTGCACTCCCCATGTCTGAGAATATGGTGGACCGCATCAGGGGGGAACTCCGGCAGTATCGGCACTGCCACCGCCCCGATGGTAGTAATGGCAAAATAGGCCACTCCCCAGTTGGGCATATTCTCACCCAGAATCGCTACCCGATCACCCGGTTGAATCGACCTTTCCAGAAGAAATGCCCGCAGCACACACACCTGCTCGCCAAACTCCCGGTAGCTGTACCCACCACCATCAACCCAGGAGAGGCAGGGATTATCCGAGTACTGCACTATGCTATTTTCAAATAGCTGCTTCAGTGTTGTTATTGGTTCACTTTCCATGGTTCTTTTTTCTTGTTTATCCGTGTTTATGTTTGGCACTATCAGCTACCATAAATGGATAGAAGAGAGAGCCCATAGCTTATTGATCCCCAGTGGGATCGTCAATCCTCCTGGCTGCTGCCAAGTCGGGAAAATAGCTATCCACATCCACCTCTTCACCCCTCATCACCGCCTCGACAGCAGCAAGGGCATCCTCAATTTTGAGCGCATCTGCCTTACTGATCACCTCACGAGCATGCCCCAGTGAGTTGAGTACCCAAGCCCCCCTCTCCTGTGGTCCTACCAATAGTGTGCTAATCACACGCTCTCCATCACGCCCACGACAGCGGGCGGTATGCTCATATTGTTCGATAATCTGCATTGGTAGCCCGATACACATAACGCTTCCCTTGGGATAATTGAGCGACATTAAACATCACTAATAAATACAAACCACACTTTTCTTACTTTCTCTACCCTACAAGCATACGATAGCCCAGGAGCCTGCCAGAGAATAGAGCCCGCTCTTGGGATTTGATAAATGGTCCAAGTTGACCCTGGGTATAACCGCTATTCCGAGCAGCCGAGCCAAACTTTTAGTAAGGAACCACTAGGAGCCTGTCCGGGAATAGAGAGCCTACTGCGGAAAAGATCCTAGCTCATTCTGAGTACACGATATGAATTCACGAATTAACCTGAGCCTCCCTAAATACGTTGACTCTTCCCCTGATCGAGTGGGTAGAAAAGTAAATCACCGCGTAGCGGCACGCACTTTCAACCCGCCATTGTCGACGCATCTCTTATCGTAGAGCAGAAATTTGACGATATTGCACAAAGATTTAAAGATCAGCAGATCTAAGTTTACTATATAATTTTAACACCAAAACTTGTATTAAAAATTTCATTTTTTAAATGAAATCAACATATAAGAGATGCAGCGGCAAGGTGATGGAGTAGACATCTCTGGCTATTGTCGGCACCAGGGACCCCCTGATTTGTTTAAACTGAACTATTATTGGGTGTAGTGTCTCTATAGTATTAGCGAAAACAGTATCCTGAAGATGGCGCAAGCCGCCTCATCGGGTTTCCACTACAATTACGCCTATGGCGATAAATAGAGAGACGGGCCTGTAGTTCTGAGACCATTGAGTTAGGGTCTTACTGGCGAAACACTATGAACCACAGAGCAGAAAACGGCACCAAGCAAAATTTCGACGGCAAAGAGTGCATCTATTACGATGGCTACTGGATTCGTTACTATCCTGAGCCAGCGGATACACTGGGCAACAGAAAAAATTTGATCGACAATTTGACCCGTCGAGCTTTCCACCATACAGAGACCGGTATCAACACGCCTGGACACCGCCTGGAGGAAGCAAGGGCTGCTTATGATATCGAGAGCGATGCAGCAAGAAAGCGGGTAAACGCCGCCATTCTTGCGGGTGCCCTCTTCAATCGGGCAACTGACATTTTCACCGCCATCGTCACCCTTGAGGAGGAAGGCGTTCGGATCACCCACGGTAATGAACTGATGAAACAGTGTAGTAGCTGCTTCAAAGAGGCGCTTGAACTTGGAAAACAGGTGAAGCACTACAGTGGCCAAGAGGGGATTGACGAGCTTTGGGGAGAACCCTTTAAAGCTTTTACCCAACCCATCGCGCAGCTATTTACGGCACGCTACCGTAAAATTTCCCAGGCGATGCGGGATATAGACCGTATTATCGATCATATGATCGGTGCACTCAGAGGCGAGGAGCATCTTATCGGTATCGAGCAGATTCTCAGGGACTATGGGCAGGCATCCAAACTACAGATGGAGATAATGAAAAGAGACCCCGACTTCTTCACTGTTTGGCCAATCTATATCTCGTCGCGGGAGAGAGTTGAAGGGTTCAAGCCGGTCGAGGAGAGTGCGTTCGATATTGAACTGCGCCACCGTATAGCCAAGGCGAAAAAACTAATTCTGGCGGGCTCCGCTCTTATCACCTATCTTTCTGGGGCAAGGGTGCCCATGCCGACAAGTACCCGGCTGTTTATTCAACAGTGTGAACTTTTCCAGGAAAACATCTATAGACCCATTGATAAGGCAGGATAGAAAATCGAGAATCTGACCCGGACCACTATCGGTAAATTTCAGATCCGCAAAATGCTGGGAAGGGGAGCAACTGCCTCTGTGTACCTGGCCGAAGATCCGTTTACCAATGTCGAAGTGGCAATAAAAATAGCCCACCAGAGCGTAATGGACGATCCTGAAACCGGCTATCGCTTCAAAAAAATGTTCATGAATGAAGCGAGCCTGGCCGGTAAGTTGCGACACCCTCATATTGTCTCTGTCTATGATGCTGGAGTGGAGCATGAGATGCACTATATCGTCATGGAGTATGTCCCTGGGTCCACTCTCAAGGAGTTCTGCAAGCCAGACAAACTCTTACCCACTGATGATGTCATTGAGATCATATTCAAGTGCTGCAATGCACTGGAGCACGCCTATCTTTTTGGCCTTATTCACCGGGATATCAAGCCTGGAAATATTCTTATCACCGGTGGTACCAACGTAAAGATCAGTGACTTTGGTACCGCACTGCTGACCAATTCAGAACTCACTCAGGTGATGGATGCGGTCGGAACCCCAAGCTACATGTCGCCAGAGCAACTAAGCAACAAAACACTCAATCAGCAGACAGACATCTACTCCTTGGGGATAGTGATGTACCAGCTACTCAGCGGCAAGCTCCCCTTTAAGGCATCAAATCAGTATGAGCTGATCCAGAAAATCACCCACCAACCGCCGGTACCGCTGGAATCAGTTCGAAGCGGCCTACCTGACGGCGTGGTAAATATTGTCAACCGCTGCCTGAATAAAAAGCAGGACGAACGTTACAGCAGTTGGGCTGAAGTTGCCCGTGATCTTTCGCTTGCTCATGAACAGCTCAACATCTCATCTGCAGTTGAGGCATCCGATAGTAGAAAATTCAATATTCTGAAGGGGCTTAGCTTCTTCAAAGAGTTCACTGACGTTGAGTTGTGGGAGATGTTACGGATAAGCAAATGGCGCTATTTCAAAGCGGCGAAGACCCTGCTAGAAGAGGGGAAAATTGGTGGCTCCATCTTTATACTCGCCTCCGGGGATGCACGAATAATGAAAAATGACGCCTTTCTCGGTGTTATTGAGGCGGGGCAGTGCTTTGGTGAAATGGCCTACATCTATGGTATGAAAAAATCACGCACCGCAAGCGTAGTCAGTAACTCGCAGGTTACCGTCATTAAGATTAAAAGTGAGGCGCTACAGCTGGCATCGATTCAACTACAGACAAAGTTCAATAGAGAGTTGCTACGAACACTTGCCGAGCGGCTTGAAAAGACCTCCGTTATGGCGTCATCCATCTAGATAAATCTGGCCTATTCAGGCTCCCTAACCCCTCAGGCATCCGTAGGCTACCTGTTGCTGCCTGCCTTACCGAGTAGCAACTACACCGAAACCCTTAAGATGGAAAGTGAATAGATAGTAGCCCCATGCCAGAGATCATACTCACCAGTCTCAATGCCCGCCACCTACACAGCGCCCTCGGCCTGCGCTACCTACTGGCCAATATGGGGGAGTTGAAAGAGAAAACTGCTATCCAGGAGTTTACCCTCGAACCCTGGCCAACCGATATTGCAGAGAAGCTATTGCTTGAGCATCCACGCATCATCGGTATCGGTGTCTATATTTGGAATATTGAACAGAGCCAGCGGCTAGTGGCCCTGCTAAAGACAATCAGCCCAGAGACCATCATCATTCTAGGTGGGCCAGAGGTGAGCCATGAGTGGCAAAACCGGGAGATAGTGGATCAGGCAGACTACCTGATCACAGGCCAGGCCGATCGGGCGTTTGCACAGCTCTGCCGGGAGATCCTTAGCGATAACTCTCCCGTAGAGAGAGTGATCCACCCTCCTCTCCCTGATCTCAGCCAGCTCGCCTCACCCTACCCGCTCTACAGTGATGACGATATCGCCCATCGCCTGATCTATGTAGAGGCCTCGCGAGGATGCCCTTTCAAATGTGAGTTCTGTCTCTCCGCACTGGACAAGAGCACCCAGGCATTTCCTCTGGAATTATTTCTCAGCGAAATGAAACAACTACTCGCCCGTGGTGTACGCCACTTTAAATTTGTTGATCGCACCTTCAACCTCAATCCTGACCTGAGTTGCGCCATCCTTGATTTTTTTCTGGAGCGGATGGATAAGGCGCTGTTCCTCCACTTTGAGGTAATCCCTGATCAGCTGCCGGATCGACTAAAAACACGTTTGAAGTGTTTTCCTGCTGGCTCCTTGCAGCTTGAGGTAGGTGTTCAAACCTTCAACCCCGAGGTACAACAGCGCATCAGCCGGAAACAGAACAACCTGTCGACGGATGAAAATCTCCACTGGTTAAGAGGGCAGACCAACGCCCATATCCATGCCGATCTTATCTTTGGCCTGCCGGGCGAGGGGATGGTTAGCATAGCCGAGAGCTTTAACCGAATGGTTGCGCTGGCACCCCACGAGATTCAGCTGGGGATACTCAAACGATTGAAGGGTACCCCTATCAATCGCCACACCGAGGCATATGGTATGGACTACAACCCCAATGCCCCCTACGACATACTCCAGACCAGCTCAATAGACTTTGCCACCATGCAGCGGCTAACCCGCTTCACCCGCTACTGGGACATGATTGCCAACTCCGGCCGTTTTAGAGAGAGCTTACCGGCAATTCTGGCTGAATCACCCTTTGAGCGCTTTATGCAGCTTAGTGACTGGCTCTTCCAAACCACCGGCCAAGTCCACCGGATCGCACTCAAGCGGCTCTTTGAGTTGCTCTACCGAGGCATGACATCTGAACTCGATATCACAGAGAAGAGAGCAACAGCACTGCTGACGGAAGATTTTTCACGCTGCGCAATCAAAGGCGGGCTGTCATTTATCACTCCCGCCATTTCAACCGCCACCAAGGGCAATATCAAAAAAGACCACAGCAACCGCCAACAGCGTCACTGCTAATTTTCAATAGGTAACAACTCCTTGCCCAAGCTTTACCCTCTCAAGAGATAAACCGATGAAAATGCTTGAATCTTCCTCAAACTAAAGGCCAATACCTTTACAAACAATAAGATATAACCCGCACACATAATATCTCAATAATTCCATGGATTGTGGTTACAGTCCCTCCTTTTCAGGACACGCCGTGAATACCTCCCTGTAGGCTTTCAGCAGCATCCCTGCTGCTGAATGTCCTAAAAAGGAGAAACCGCAACCAGTCGACCTCTTGGAGGTTGTATTCAACTATTGAGAAATGTAACTCTTCAGCTAGTGCTCGAGGTCGAGTCATTGCCCACATGAATGTGGGCAATCGACTCCGACCTCTGGTGAAAACAGCCCAAAAACAAGTATAGATGAATAGTTACTGCGAAATTACATAAAATCACCGTATCTATATGTATTTACTTATTTTTACTATTACATTGAAAGGTACTTTTACCTGCATAGCTAGAGGTACATAAGGAACAGAGCTATTTTCATGACCACAAGCTGTAGTATTCTTCCCTATCGATTATTTCCGGGCCATAAACAGGCCTTTTTTTGTTTTACTACTGGATCACAAGCTTGTTAGCCGGTTCAGATTTTTTAGAGGGGAGTAGCTGTGGAAATCGCCTGTCTTGATCTTGAGGGAGTCCTGATTCCAGAAGTCTGGATCAATTTTGCTGAGCGCACCGGCATTGATGAGTTGCGGGCCACCACTCGTGATATTCCCGACTACGATGTTTTGATGCGGCAACGCTGGATATTTTACAGCAGCACAAACTGGGTCTTCCCGATATTCAGGAGGTGATTGCTGGTATGAAGCCTCTTGATGGTGCTTCGGAGTTTCTCGACTGGCTGCGTGAACGTTTTCAGGTGGTGATACTCTCTGATACCTTCTACGAGTTCGCCGCCCCCTTTATGCGCCAGCTCGGCTACCCCACCCTACTCTGCCACAAGCTAAGTACCGATGAAAACGGTTTTGTCACCGACTACCACCTCCGTCAGAAAGACCCAAAGCGCCAATCGGTAAAAGCGTTCCACGGACTCAACTACCGGGTCATCGCTGCAGGCGACTCCTACAACGACACCACCATGCTTGCCGAAGCAGATCGCGGTATTCTCTTCTGCCCACCACAGAACGTAATCGACGAGTTCCCTCAGTTCCCGGTAGCTAACGATTACGATGCCTTTAGGGCTGCCTTCCAAGAAGCGAGTATCAGGGATCTTTCGTAGGGGGTATCAAACAATCAAGGGTCTACAGAGACACCATATAACTTCTCAATAACCCCGAGCAGATGGATAACTTTCAGGTGGGTGCAGTGACACCTTTTCAGGACGTACAGCCGCAGGGATGCTGCTGTGAGCTTACCGAGATCTATTCACCGCATCTCCTGAAAAGGTGTTACTGCTCCCCTTATGGCACGGATTTTTTGAGCAGTTACAACACCATCACGAAATAGACAGGAACCAAACAACCCAATAGATTTGGTCATCTATCTTTATCACCGCTATTAATCTAACATATATAACATTCCCGGGAACAACGCGAATAAAACCAGCAATAGTCCGGCCACAATGGAGTGATGCCTGCAAGTTAAAACGAGGTGTACTTCATGGCAACAGTTCTTGTCATAGATGATCAGTCAATCAGTAGAATGATTCTTGAGGAGTTGATCCTCTCGATTGCAGATGATATCAGTGTTGAATCTTTTGCCGATCCGGTAGCCGCGCTGGAGTGGGCAAATAGTAATAGTCATGACTTGGTCATTACCGACTATAAAATGCCCGCCATGAATGGTGTCGATTTCACCCACAGACACCGCCAAATTTCTACTTGTTCAGACATTCCACTGGTTTTTATCACCTGCATTGATGACAAGGCAGTCCGATACAAAGCATTAGAAGCTGGCGCCACAGATTTTCTCTCAAAACCATTCGATCACCACGAATGCCGAGCCCGATGCAAAAACCTTCTGCAGATTCGCCGCCAACAGATGTTCATCAAGGATCGGGCGCAATGGCTGGAGCGAGAGGTCCAACGTAAAACACATGAGATGGAACTCCGAGAGAAGGATACCCTACTCCACTTGGCAAAGGCGGGAGAGTACCGGGATCAGGATACCGGTAACCACGTCATCCGTATGTCGGAGTATGCTCACCTAATTGCCAAGGAGCTGCAACTACCCGCCCTTCAGTGTGAAATCATCAGGCTGGCAGCACCAATGCATGACATCGGAAAAATAGGCATCCCTGACCATATTCTATTGAAGAGTGGAAAACTTGATTCAGACGAATGGGAGACAATGCAAACCCACTGTCAAATCGGCTATGAAATTCTTCGCGACAGCCCTTCATACTATGTCAGAGCAGGCGCTGTAATCGCCCTTAATCATCACGAACGCTTCGATGGCAGTGGTTACCCAAAGCAGCTGAAAGGTGCAAATATCCCGATTGAAGCCCGGATTTCTACCGTAGCTGATGTTTTTGATGCACTGCTTTCAGAAAGACCGTATAAAGCACCCTGGCCACTTGATCGTGCTCTTGAATATCTTGAGGCTGAAAAGGGGAAGCACTTTGATCCCGACTGTATTGATGCCTTCTTCAATAATATGGAGAGCGTGATTGCCATCCGTAACCGCTTAACAGACGGAGCCTAACTTATGAGCTGAATAGTTACAGCGTTTCACTGCCAACACCGCATTAAGACCACCAAAAGCAAATGAGTTGGAAAGTGCGGCATCAACACTTACCTCACGCGCCTGATTAGGTACATAATCGAGATCACACCCCTCCCCAGGGCTAGTGAAGTTTACTGTTGGAGGAACAACCCCCTTGGCCACTGTGAGTACGGTAGCAATCAGCTCTAAACCACCTGCAGCCCCCAGGGCATGTCCATGCATTGATTTGGTTGAAGAGACCATCAACTTATCCACGCTTGCTCCAAAAGCGGTCTTCAGCGCCTCGGTTTCAGTGACATCATTGGCCTGGGTTCCCGTTCCATGGGCATTGATATAGCCCACATCCGCTGGGTTCAGAGAAGCGTCCAGTAACGCCGCGTTAATCGCTCTCGCGGCACCTTCGGCTGATGGCCGGGTAATATGTCCAGCATCCGATGACATTCCAATACCGGCCAGCTCGGCATGAATTCGTGCACCACGCTTTTGTGCATGAGAGAGCGATTCAAGTACTACCATGCCAGCACCTTCCGCCAAAACCAGCCCTTTTCTATCGGCACAAAAGGGCCGACAGGTATCAGAAGAGAGCACACGCATCGCTTCCCACGCCTTCAGTAAGCCGTAAGTAAAGGGCGCATCAGTGCCTCCTGCCAGAGCCACATCGACAAGACCACTACGAATCATCATCGCTGCCTGAGCAACCGCATGGTTGGCCGAAGCACAAGCGCTGGAGACAGTAAATGCTGGCCCGGTAATCCCCATTTGCATACTGATCTGGCTTGCCGCCGCGCTGGGCATTCCTTTTGGGATCGTCAGGGGATGAGCTCGCCTCTTGTTGTCGATATATAGTTGCCTGTAGGTTGCTTCATCGGTCTCCTTACCACCACACCCAGTACCTATGATGACGGCTGCCGTAGCCAGGTTGCCCTCATCAAGTGCAGCATCGGTTACCGCCTCTCTAGCTGCAACCAAGCCAAGCTGGCTGTACCTGTCGAGACAAGCAAGCACGGAGGAAGAGAAGTGATCTTCTGGAGAAAAGCTATCAATCTGAGCTGCAATCGATAGCTTCAGTCCCTCTTGGAGATCCATTTTCAGTGGCCTGATGCCAGATCTACCCTCCTTTAGAGAGCGCCAAAAATCATCACGGGAGCTACCAAGAGAAGAGATACACCCGAGACCGGTGATGACAACTGATGTTGATGCCACTATGCTCTTTCCATAACAAGATTACCGATACCATCGACGATATCCTGCACTGTCTGCAAGCTATCCAGCTGCTCATTGGGTACCTCTATGTCAAGCAGTTCCTCTATTTCATAGACGATAGTGATAGCATCAAGGGAGGATATACCAAGATCACTTAGAGATGAATCAAATGAAATAGCTTCGATATCAAGCAGTTTATGATTTGCTATTACCTCTTTAATTGACTTACCAAGATCAATAGTCACTATCAACTCCTCTTAACTTGTGTGGTTAGTGCTCAGTGGAGAGATGCCTAAGAATAAGAAAAGATCCTAATCTGAGTACTGGTTAATTAAATGCACCCCTATACTGCACTATTATCACAAACTTATGAATATTAATCCCATTTCTTTTGTGCGAAGTATCACAAGCCACTGGCTTATTTTTCACAAAAGGCTTGAAAATAGGTCTGATACAGAACATGAGCAGATCATGTTCCGGATAATCATTGCCTTTATAGCCTTCGCTCATCTGACAACAATCCATCAGATAAATGGCGATATCACATCCGCAGAGTGGCCTCTGGGTGTAATTTTCGGCAGTTTCTTCTGTTTTTCGGTCATCCTTTTTGTTGCCCTCTTGGTCAATCCAAAGCCATCTGTAACAAGAAGAGTAGTCGGTATAATTATTGATATCGCCACCGTTACCTATTGGCTTGCGGTAACAGATGGAACCGGCTCGCCTGGTACCCTCTCTACCTCTGGATCACTCTCGGTAACGGTTTCAGGTATGGTGAAAAATACCTCTACATAGCAGGTACTCTCTCGGTCCTTGGCTTCACCTATGTAATTACCGCCACCCAATTCTGGTCAAACCATCTTGGGCTTTCATTTGGTCTTCTTACCGCGCTTATTGTCCTTCCGGGCTATACCGCCGTTCTAATCAGGCGACTCAATAATGAACGTCAGCGCGCCGAAAAGGCGAGCCAGGCAAAGAGTGAATTTCTGGCCAGAATGAGTCATGAAATCCGCACCCCTCTCAATGGCATCATTGGTACCAGCGAACTATTAAAATCATATCATCTGGGGCGCGAGGCGAGAGAGTACGTCAATGCGATACACACCTCCGGCAATACTCTGCTCCACCTAATTGAAGATATTCTCGATATTTCAAAGATTGAGGCAGAAAAAATTGAGATTGAGCAGATTGACTTTGATCTTCATACACTGATCAATGGCACCATTGAGATGCTGTCACACCAAGCAAAAACCAAGCAGCTCAGACTCACCTCACATATTGATCTGAATATCCCCTACCGCCTCACTGGCGACCCGTTACACCTGCGACAGATACTAATCAATCTGTTAGGCAATGCGATCAAATTTACCCACGAAGGATATATTGAACTCCGCTGCCATCAACTTAGATACGAAAAGGAGAGCACACTGATCCGTTTTGAAGTGATCGATACCGGCATCGGTCTCTCTGAGAGTGAGAAGACTTTGATATTTGACAAATTCACCCAGGCCGATGGAAGCACAACCCGGCGTTTCGGCGGCACAGGGCTCGGCACCTCCATTGCCAAGCAGCTAGTCGAATTAATGGGCGGAAGAATAGAGGTCAAGAGTTCACCCGGCGTCGGAAGTATCTTCTGGTTCGATATTGAGTTCAGCCGGCAGCACGAACTGATCGATGAGCAGGAGATGATCGATATTCGTGACTGCCAGGTTCTGCGGATCAGTCCCTCGCCTGAGGTCGAATCGGGCATCCCCCACAGCCTGCGTGGATGGGGTGTCGTCTACATGGATGTAGCTAGCCTGGAGCAGGCTGTGGAGCGATTATTGAGTGCCATCAATCACGGCTCACCGTTCGAGGTGGTGATCCTTGATAATATCCCCTGGAGTGATGAAATCGGCGCCTTTCTTGACCAGCTGGATCAAGAACCCGAGTGTCAAAAACTCAACATCCTGTTAGCCGGGGTAGCACAATCAGAGGAGAGTAATATAGAGATTGACGGTAGAGTCCATCGACTTGAGAGCCCTATCGACAAAGTTAGACTTTTTAACGCACTGCACTCATCCCACCTCTCCGACAGCAACCATGAGCACATCATCCCCCTGGCTAGCCGCCTGGTGGATAAAAAGAGCCATAGTCGAACATTGAAGCTGCTGGTAGCCGAGGATAATCCAATCAACCAATTGTTCTGTGCAGAATGTTGGAGCGGGCGGGACACCAGCTTCATCAGGTAGATGATGGAGAGAAGCTCCTTGAAGCGCTGGAGAGTGATACCTATGACCTGGTAATCGCCGATATGCAGATGCCGGTATTGGGTGGCCTGGATGCCTTTAAAATCTATCGTTTTGCACACCCTGGCGATCAATCCATACCCTTTATCATGCTCACCGCCAACGCCACCACTGAGGCTCAAGAGAGCTGTAACGAGGCAGGTGTAGAGTGGTTTCTAACCAAGCCGGTCTCCTCTGACAAGCTACTTGAGTGTATTGAAGCAGCCATCGGCATAGCAACGGAAGAAGCCGCTGAAATTGAACAAGAAAAAAAAGTCGGTGAAGGAGACTAGTCCGGTGATAGATTCCACCATACTTGCTGAGTTGACCGACCTTGCGCCGGACCACGCCTTTCTACTTAGACTGTTAGATAAACTTGAACTGGATGGAGCTCAGCTGATCAGTGAAATGAGGGATGCCGTTAGCGACAGAAATATAGAGCAGCTGAAAGCACTGGCCCATGCATTTAAAGGATCGGTGGCTATTCTGGGACTTGCACAACTCCACACACAGATTCAGCAGCTGGAAGGCATCTCTCTGGAGCAGATAGAAGTGGAGGGAAAACAACGGCTAGTGTCTATAGAGAAGGCATTAGAAGAGGCAAAACAGGCTTTATTCAGAGAATTTGGAAATCCAAAAGTCGTATAGCAGATAATCTATGACCTCAGCGAAAAAGGATAACTCCAGTGGTGGTAAGGTCTGCGGGGTTTAGGCAGACCCTGTAGATAACCTGCTTACGCGGTCGCCTGGAGCAATTCAGGTAAAGCGGCCAGCGGTTCGCTCCAGCGTTTCTCCTGTGCTCTTACCAGATACTCCATCAGTCTCAGATTCTTCTCTGAAAGTTGCATTGCAGTCTCAACCCAAATGGAAACAACATCGATCAACTCTTCGTAGGAAATTGGGTTACACCGATCAATTGCCCTATCCAACCCTTGAAGCCCGATCACTCGGTTCCGGCGCTGACGTATAAAATGCTCGCACCGACTCTTCTCCCTCTCCATCAGCAACCACTTGATCGACAATACCGAGTTGATACAACTCTTCTGCGGTGTAAACCTTACCACTGACAATTATGCGTTTCGCCAGGGCTGGTGCTACCCGCCGAGCAAGAAAGCTAAACGCGCCCATTCCGGGAAATAAGCCAAATACCGTCTCTGGAAAGCCAAACCGGGCACCCCTCTCAGCGATCAAAATATTGGCTGATAGCGCCGCTTCAAAGCCGCCACCCAACGCCTCTCCCTGAACCAACGCAATGGTTGTGATCGGCAAACCATATCCGGTGGCTGAAGCATGAAGAATGTCAATGCAGGTTCGGGCGTAATCGAACAACCCATCCCGGTCACCTTCACGGATCAAGTGAGTAAGAGGGCAAGATCCCCCCCCAGATTAAAAACACCGGGTAGCTCAGATGCCAAAACCTGGTAACTGACACACCCAGCCACCCCATACTCATCGTCCTGCCTGGCTGAATCTGCTATCAGGTTCTGTATTCGGGCCATATCATTGAGCAGTCCACGCGTAATACAGGGTCTCCCAGGCGGGTTGAATTTCACCCATGTAGCATTGATTTCAGGCTCCCAAATTAATAATAGATGGTCAAACTTATGATTAATTGTCTGCTTAACTCTCTGCGGTCTCATATGTCATCTCCTGTGGTACTTAAAATGAACAGTAACTATTCAACTGTGTTTGGGGTCTGAGTCACGCTTCAACCCTGTTCAGACTCTACTTTTTAAGCAATTTATGCGCCGAAAGAGAGGTATCAGCCATAAAAAGAGGCTCTCCAGTGTGCTGATACCGTTATCAACCCGGTTCATAAAGCTATCCCTGTGATCCATTCGTCCGACTCCACTGAACTTAGGAAACATCTGAATAAGTCAAACTACAAACAACAGAGAAAATGGGTAACAGGTGAGTTAAGGAACTGCGTATAATCCCAATAGTTCAAAGCGTGAGGATTCAACATTGGGTTACGGCAACAGTTCAATTACCGGGGTTATTCTGGCGGGAGGCTTGGCCAGAAGAATGGGAGGCCACGACAAGGGGTTGGTCGAGCTTGCCGGTAGACCCATGATTGAATATGTAATTAAGAGCATGACCTCTCAGGTGGATAGTCTGTTAATCAATGCCAATCGAAGTGAAACCCTATATCAACACTACGGTTTCCCTGTGATTCATGATAGCAGAAACGATTTCGCCGGCCCTCTGGCGGGAGTTGTCACCGCTATGGAGCAGACCTCATCTGAAATGATTCTAGCCGCCCCCTGTGACGGTCCCTGGCTGCCCCATGACCTGGGAGAACGTCTCTACAACAAAATGATAGAATCTGAAGCAGATGTCTGCGTCGCCCATGATGGCGACCGACTGCAACCGGTATTTGGTCTCTTCCGCTGCAGTCTGGCTCCCAGCATCACCGCCTTTCTCGAATCGGGAGATCGCAAGATAAAAATCTGGCTGGATCAGCAGCGATCCGTTGTAGCTGACTTCTCCGATTGCCCTCAGGCATTTATCAATATCAATACCCCGGAAGAGCGTGGCCGGGTGGAGCAGCAACTGTTCAATGAAGGCTCTCTGTAAAAGTATCCCACCATCAACTTTCGCCTACCTAGGCCTCACTCTCGCAGTCGCTTGGGCATTGAGTGGATCATCCGGCCAATAGTGCTTTGGGTAACGCCCCTTCAGCTCCTTTTTCACCTCACTGTAGGTTCTCACCCAGAAACCGCTTAGATCCTGGGTAACCTGGATTGGCCGCTGGGCCGGTGACAACAGATGCAACATCAACTTTACCTTGCCATCGCATACCGCCGGTGTCTGCTGCAGGCCAAACATCTCCTGTAGTTTTACCGCCAGAACTGGGGCCTCACTACTGCTATAGTCAAGGCGCTTACGCGATCCACTTGGCACCTGAATATGGGTGGGAACCAATCGATCCATGCGTTGTTGATGATCCCAGTCGAGCATCGAGGCGAGAATGGGTTTGAGGTCAAGGCGTTTGAGTTGTTCCTTTTTAGTCACCCCTCCACCCAAGGTGCCAACCACTGGTCGAGATTGGCCAATAACGCCGCTTCGCTGACATCTGGCCAGTCTGCTTCCGGCTGCCACTGCTTGAGGCAGCGCAGCCGTCGCAGCCACTCCTCACTCTCACGACTCCAGGTGAGCACCTTGAGCCCCATTCGACGAATACCCTCCAGCAGCGCCTTCAGCTGCAGGTCAGAACGCACTTTGCTCAAACGCCGACTGGAGAGTACAAGCTCCCCAATACACTCATCCTCCCGAGCGACAACTGCGCCGGTATCAGCTTGCCAGGTCACCGATACCCGCAAGGTGATAGAGGATAGATGTAAGGTTCGAATCTCTTCAAGGGTAATAGCCGCCGCTAGAAAAATTCTGCCCTCACTTCGCCCGGCATCCAGTGCAGCAATCACCAGATACTCTTCACTGAGCAGACAATCCGCCTCGGGTAGGCTTGCACCTCTGCCACCGGCTAGACGATAACCGCCAGAGCCCCGACGCCGGGCGATACGATCAGGAAAGGCAAGACTCAACAGCCCCCCCAGCGAAAGAGGCTCAAGCTCAGCACCTGTCGCTGACCTACCCTTACGCACCCACTGCTTGGCCGCTTTGTCAATCTGAATACAGGCCCCTGCATCCAGATCCCCTCTGGCAGAGAGACGTTTTCTCTCTCGCCGCCACAGTTGTAACAGCTGCATACGCGCCTCAATATCAACTGTCGGCGGCAACACGCCCCTGCGCCGTTTCAGCAGATCCCGCTCTGAGAGCAGGGCGGCCAGATCTGCAGCCATTGGCAGTTGACCGCTGGAACGGGCGTAATTAAGCATATGGGCCAGACGAGGATGTAGAGAGAGACCGACCATCTGCCTGCCCGTGGGGGTGATGCGCCCACCCCCATCCAACGCATCCAGCCCACGAAGAAGCTCACTAGCCTGAGCATAGGCACCCTTGGGCGGAGCATCCAGCCACTTTAACATCAATGGGTCACTCACTCCCCAGTTGGCTAATTCAAGCGCCAGAGGGGCGAGATCAGCTCCCATAATTTCGGGTGGAGTATGGGGTGGTAATCGGCTCTGCTCCGCTCGGGTCCAGAGCCGGTAGCAGACACCGGGACCCAGACGCCCCGCTCTTCCAGCCCGTTGGTCAGCCGATGCTCGTGAAACCCGTTGAGTCACCAGCCGGGTCAGGCCACTGTTGGGATCGAAGGTGGGAAGACGCGACCAGCCACTATCCACCACCGTTGTAACCCCTTCAATGGTCAGGCTGGTCTCGGCAATGGAGGTGGCCAACACCACCCGCCTGCGGCCTTCACTTGAAGGTCGGATAGCGCGATCCTGTGCCGCTTTTGTGAGATCGCCGTAGAGTGGACAGATCTCAATTCCATCCGGTGATAAATCTGCAAGCAGCCGTTCGGCGTTACGAATCTCACCAACACCGGGAAAGAAGACGAGGATATCTCCCTCCTGCTGCTTTAGCGCTCTAACAACAGCGGCCACCACAACCTGTACAATGGCACCCTCAGGTGCACGATCGAGATAGTTAATCTCAACAGGAAATGAGCGACCCTCACCGCTCACTACCTGGGCATCCAGCAGTTTGGAGATCTGTTCAATATTGAGGGTGGCCGACATTATCAGCAGCCGCAAATCATCCCGCAGCGCCTCCTTAACATCCCAGCAGAGGGCCAGGCCAAGGTCAGCCTGAAGGCTTCGCTCGTGAAATTCATCAAAGATCACCAGCCCAACACCCTCAAGCTCAGGATCCTGCTGAAGCCGCCGGGTGAGGATACCCTCTGTCACCACCTCGATTCGGGTTTTTTTGGAGACGCAGCTATCAAAACGAACCCGGTAGCCGACAGTCTCTCCACACTTCTCACCCAGCAGATCAGCCATCCGAGCGGCTGCCGCCCTCGCTGCCAGCCGTCTCGGCTCAAGCATAACTATTTTGCCGTCAAACCACGGTTGAGCAAGAATTCTTAGTGGTGCGACAGTGGTCTTTCCCGAGCCTGGAGGTGCCGCCAGTACGGTACAGTCGGATCGCTCCAAGGTACGGCAAAGATCAGGAATGATTGTCTCTATGGGCAAGGCGTCCATCAAAAATCCAGTCTATGCTAGAAACCTGCATCATACCCCCAACCCAACTGAATAGTTACGCTGAAATTATGCAATATACCAGGGGATGTGCCACGTTCATCGCAGCGGGGATGCCGCTCCTATACCACCTCCCAAGAAAGGGCATGTAGGAGCCCCGTCCTCGGGGCGATGGGGCGGGCATAGAAGTCACTCTCCAGATAAGGATATCTCTGCGTGGAGCAGTAGTTTTATACACAGTCCTATATTTGACCCAGCTGAATAGTTACCAAAAAACCTCTTAAGAGGATTTTAAGTTCCAATCTGTATATTTAACCACTAACAGGGGGAGACGATCGAACATTCAAAGATCATCAAAGTAGGAATCTGGCCGTTAGTTGCAGTGGTGGCAGCCGCTGGCTGATAGCCACGCTCACCGCCTACCTCCATAACGCCGGATACCATGGGGGGAGTTTACTTTCGGTCGTACCCTGCAAAGCTGAGATTCCCTAAGGCCCTCTTCGTATCACTCTTTTTTCGCACAGCGGAGAAATCAGCGCCGACTGCGTTGCTTCTTAGGTGTTAGTAGAATAACCAGGAGTAAAGCACCAAAAAAAGCGGCTATCATGGCATCCTCACGATTAAGCCCCAGGGCCAGCCCAGAGTAACCAGCGATGCCTGCACCAATGGCACTGAATGCCAAACCGCGCATAAAGCGACAGAAGCCGCATTTTCGTAAAGGGTCATTCATTATTTAGCGGCCTAATAAAACCGTTAGATATCAGCAAGTTGAGCTAGCGCAGTAGCATCAAGTATCTCCAGGTTTTTGTGCTGAAGGTGAATAAAACCAGACTTCTGTAGCTTAGTCAATATCCTGCTCACTGTCTCACTTGCTAAACCGAGATAGCTGCCTATATCGCTCCTGGACATTGATAAACGTATGGATTTCTGCTGCATCCCATGCCGCAGTAGTCGTTGAGAGAGACTCAACAGGAAACCGGCGATACGCTGATCCGCACTTTGATGCACCAGTGATGATATCAGCTCGTGGTTGAAGGTAACCTCACTACTGAGGAGTTGAATAATCCCCTTCTGGATAGTTTCCAGTTCATAACCACTCTCTGCCAACCTATTTAGTCGAAGCTCACAGACACTGCTCTCCTCCAGCGCCCTTGCGGTAAAAGGATAGAGCTCACCAGACAATCCCTCTGAACCAATTAACTCACCAACAAGATGAAAGCCCACCACTTGATCACCACGATCGGGCTTGGGGACATAGGTCTTGAAAGAGCCGGACTTGACTGCAAAAACTGAACGAAAAGGATCGTCTTTGCGAAATATCGTCTCCCCACGCGACACCGGTCGACACCGAAGCAGCACCCCCTCTGGTATTTTTTCTTCATTTGCACCGTACTCAAGTATTGAGCACATGGGATCCAATGCACAAAGATCACAGGAGACCTCAGTGTGCATTGATGACCTTGGGACTGCGCAGAGACGCAGGTTTGCTCGACTAGACACCACGTTAACCAAAAGTAAGTTGATAAATATAGCGTGGATTTTGACAGATTTTCTCTACAGGGGGAACTCATCATCGATCAATAAGGGTAAAAACAGAGAAAAAATGTCACATTGGCTTAAATATCGGCTTTGACTAAGTCGATCCACCCACAAATTATGAGACAAGAGCAGGAGTCTGGTGAACCCTATTTAAAGATGGTTTCTACCGAAAAACCATCTTTTTCAAGAATTACTCGTAACCGCTTCAGTGCATCCATCTGAATCTGCCGCACCCGCTCACGCGTCACACCCAGTTCATTAGCCACCTGCTCCAGAGTCGAATTTTCGTAGCCATGAAGACCAAATCGGCGCTCGACAACCTCACGTTGTTTGTCATTGAGTTTATTGAGCCACTCGTCCAGGTTGGCGTTGAGCCCTCATTTTGGATATTGACCGTTGGATCATTGACTTGCTTATCGGCAATAGTATCGAGTAAGGGTTTGTCCGCCTCTTTACCAAAAGGAGTATCTACCGAGGTGATTCTTTCATTGAGGCCGAGCATCCGTTTTACTTCACTGATAGGCTTGTCGAGCAGGTCGGCAATCTCCTCAGCCGATGGCTCATGATCAAGGGTTTGAGCCAGCCTGCGAGCGGCTCTCAGGTAGACATTTATCTCTTTAACTATATGGATTGGAAGTCGGATGGTACGGGTCTGATTCATGATCGCCCGCTCAATTGTCTGGCGTATCCACCAAGTCGCATAGGTGGAGAAGCGGAAACCTTTCTCAGGGTCAAATTTTTCAACTGCCCGAATCAGCCCCAGATTGCCCTCCTCTATAAGATCGAGCAGCGCCAGCCCCCTATTCATATAGCGGCGGGAGATCTTGACCACCAAACGAAGGTTACTCTCAATCATCCGCTGGCGGGAGGGAACGTCACCTTTCTGCGCCAACCTGGAGAAGTAGACCTCCTCCTCTGCGGTAAGCAACTTCGCATTGCCAATTTCGCTCAGATAGAGTCGGGTTGCATCCATCTGTGCTGCTGCTTGGTATTTAGATGTTGCAGGGCCAGCACCTGCTTTCAACGGCTTACCTGTAACCTTTTTTGCAGTCGCGGCAGGCTTAACAGCGACAGCAGCTTTCTGTTTTTTATTAGGTGAGTTGGTACTCTCTTCATCCATACGCAATTCTTTAGTCTGACTGCTAGGCATTATTGATTCCTTCTTAAACAACCATCCCTGAATTCAAACAATGATTCAGTGTCGGCGAGGCAGAAGTACCAATGGATTAACGGGGGCTCCATTATGGCGAATTTCAAAGTGGAGCTGGGCTATACCCTTGCCGCCCTCCCCCATCTCGGCGATAGCCATGCCCTTGGACACCTGATCGCCTTCCTTCACCAAAATCCTTCTATTTAGCCCGTAAGCGCTAAGGTAGCTTTTACTGTGCTTGATGATTATCAAACGACCGTACCCTACCAGTCCACTTCCCGCATAAACCACTTTTCCCGCTTCAGCCGCTTTTACCGGCTGGCCCACACTTCCTCGTAACTTGACTCCCTTTCTCAACGGATCGCCTTTAACGAAACGTTGCACCAACGTACCTCGTGTCGGCCAACCCCAGCTTAACTTTAATAATTGTTGATATTTTTTTCTCGACCACCTGCTTTTTTAACAGCTTTTACTGGCTTTTCTTCTCTTTTTGAGGGGGGATCAGCCTTCTCTCTTTTTCGGACAGTATTTGCTTTAGACTGAATAGGTGAGCGGCTTTTGCTCATTGGCTTTGCCGGGAGCCTTTGAGTAAGACCGCTCTTCAGTGGTGATAAACCCAGGCTTTGCCCTGGATAGATGGTGTAAGGTGATCTGATACCGTTCATTCGCGCCAATGTTTGGGGAGCAAGATCAAAACGCCAGGAGATAGAGTAGAGCGTATCACCCTTTTTCACTCGGTAATAGGCCCTCCTGGGAGCCGGTTTAACCGTGACTTTCTCCCGTGAAACCACTGGTGCCCGAACGGGTGGACTACAGGCAGTAAGAGACAGGCTGAATCCAGTCACAATAAGTACAAAAGCGAGGGGGATCCCTGTTACGCCTTTAGACCGGTTGCGCTGTGAGCTGCGCTTTTGTGTAGTGGCAGGTGAATCTTGCCTCTGCATCACACTCCTTATCCTATAGTTTACTGATAATAATAGCTGCCGCCACCAATAGCACCATCAGCCAACCAATCAAGTCAATATATTTTTTTAGTGCCGTCTCCATCTTCTTGCCCCCCCAAGCCCATCAGTGCCGCCACTAAAAAAAGCGGGCACCACGCCCAATCAGTGAGGCGAGGACAAATGGCAGCAGTGCCATTGATATACCCTGCCGTGAGTGGTGAATACCTTGTAGGGGATAGGAGAAAAACCAGCAACAAAAATGGCCCAAAAACCCCACTCATCAAACCAGCTTTTGCCTTGCCAGATACTTGGGGTAGTGAGCCTCCATCTTGTAGTAGCGGCTCCACAAAGTCGAAAGCAAACAGGCCAATAAGGTAACCCAACAAGCCGCCAATAACTGATGCGATGGTCGTCAGTGCAGCAAAATTCCACGCTTTATCCGGATTAGCCAGCGTCATCGGTGCCAGCATCACATCAGGAGGAATAGGGAAAAAAGAGGACTCGGCAAAGCTGAGCCCGGCAAGGTAGCGCGAGGCGTGAGGATGCAGCGCCCACTGCATCACCTTTAAATAGAGGTGGGAAAAAAGTTTCACTACACAATCCCTCCAAGAAGTGGCACAAAGACCACCTGCTCCAGCAACTCCTTATCATAACCTGTAGCGGTACGGGTCACTCTTACCAGCACCTGCTCACTACGCGACCCTATGGGTAGAATCATACGTCCCCGTGGCTTGAGCTGATTGACCAGTGCCCTGGGAATGCCCTCGGGGGCCGCTGTCACCAGAATACCGTCAAAAGGTCCATACTCAGGAATCCCCATGCCGCCATCGCTGTGACGCAGGCGGATGTTTCTCAAACCCAGTGACTGGAAACGGCTCCGTGCCTGCTGTTGTAGCGCGGCTATACGCTCGACACTGTAAACACGGTTAACCAGTTGGGAGAGAATCACCGTCTGATAACCCGAGCCGGTACCGATCTCCAGTACGGTATCGAGGGGACCGCCCTCCAGCAGCAACTCCGTCATGCGGGCAACAATATAGGGTTGTGAGAGGGTCTGGCCGTGACCGATAGGGAGAGCGGTATCTTCATAAGCTCGACTCGCCAGGGCCTCATCGACAAAGATATGCCGGGGGGTGATGCGTATGGTGTTGAGCACATCGTTATTAACAATCCCATCATCCCGTAACCGTTGAACCAGTCGCTCCCGGGTACGCGAAGAGGTCATACCGCTACCACGGTGCAGTGTATTGATCATAACGGCATCCTGCTCAGCCAATCACCCAATGTCTCCAGGGCAGAGTGCCGGGTCAAGTCGATCTGTAGTGGCGTAACCGATACATACCCCTCACGTATCGCATGAAAATCAGTGCCCGGACCGGCATCCTGCTCCAGCCCCGCAGGTCCAACCCAGTAGATGATGCGCCCCCGTGGATCGCTACTCTTCACTACCGGCTCGGCCTTATGGCGATGGCCCAGACGTGTCACCTTGTAGCCTTTAAGCTCATCGTAGGGAAGGTCAGGAATATTGACATTGATGATGGTGTCTGCCGCCAGTGGCTCCTGTTGCAGGTGGGAAACCAGCTCTGCTGCCACTCTAGCTCCGGTGTCGTAGTGGTGGGGATTTTGGTCATTCATCGACAGGGCGATCGCCGGATAGCCGAGAAACCGTCCCTCGGTAGCGGCAGCGACCGTGCCTGAATAGAGGACATCGTCACCCAGGTTGGCACCGGCGTTGATCCCCGCGATCACCATATCCGGCTCTACATCCAGCAGACCGGTAATGGCCAGGTGAACACAGTCGGTAGGGGTACCATCGACACGAATAAAGCCGTTTTCCACAAGCTCTGCGCGAAGCGGGTGTTCAAGTGTCAGTGAGTTACTGGCACCACTGCGATTTCGCTCCGGTGCCACCACCGTAATATCTGCCAGTTGCGACAGTCCTTCAGCCAGAGCATTCAGGCCGGGGGCCTGATAACCATCATCATTACTCAGTAAAATTCTCATGCCCTGAGGCGATTATTCCCAATTCTGTCTATCAATAGGTAAACTATACTGGAAATGGCGCTCAGACTCATCCTGATCCGCACCTCACCTGCAACCGATGACACTGTTATAATCGGCGTAACAGGATATAGATCATGAGCCATAGAGAAGAGAATAAAAAAAAATGACGAATATCGACCTCTTTCATAAAAGAGGTGGAGAGTGCTGTCCGCCATGACCACGATCGACAGGCACCCTTTAAGAGATCACTGAAGCCCTATCCCCTGCCGCCAAACCCACAAGTCACTGATGCGCCAGAGGAGGACTATTTTGTCGACCTCAATATGGAAACTTCAGATGAGCTACTTTTCGTCCGTCCCGGTGTGCAGACACGACTATTTCAGGCTCTTCAACGAGGACGTCTACCCCCTCAGGATATAATCGACCTCCACGGCTTGCGGGTGGTCGAGGCGCGCCCCACCCTGGCTGGCTTTCTCATCTATGCCCGTAAACATCGGCTACGGGTGATTCAAATAATCCATGGTAAGGGTATGGGGTCCGAAGGCCAGCAGCCGGTTCTGAAACAGAAAGTTAACCAGTGGTTACGCCAGCGTGACGAGGTGCTGGCTTTCTGCTCGGCACCACGTTTTGACGGTGGCACCGGTGCAACCTATGTTCTGCTGTCGAGAAAAGGGGTGCCCGAGGAGAGCGCCTACGGCAAGCGATAGTCAATACACTCACGCAATAGGGAGGTGGCAAAGCTCCCCTTCGGCAGACTGAACTGTAAAACCAGCTGATCGCCCTCTATCCGCCACTGCAGGCTACCTACCGCCGCCCGCAAGGCGCGACGCTCCCTCTTAAGCCCAAAGCTTTCCAGTCCCTCCCGAAAATGCTCGTCAGCGGCAAGCACTTCGGCTTCAAGAGCCGTTACAGCGCTTGCTGTCATCGCCCCCCCTCTGCCCCAGAGTGGGCCTGATGTATGTATATCCATAATCCGGCAGCGCCTGAGGATATCCTCATCAATCTCTTCGGCCAGAAAACTGCTCTGACTACCCGCCAATATCATTCGCTCTCCCGCCATGGGACTGTCCCATGTTCCCGCTGCCACACGAGCCGCCAGTACACGATTAAACAGCAGTGAACGCGCTGCCGAGAGGTAGATGCCGCGTTTCTGCCGCTTCAGCCGTTTCAGCTCACCACGAAACAAGGCCGCAGCAGACACCAGATTACCCCCTTCGCGACCAAAGCGCTGCTCTCCATAATAGTTAGGCATGCCCTCCCCGGCCAAGCGGGCAAGAGCGACCTCAAGAGCGCTAGTATCTCCTTGATACTCTCTCACTCTGATAACAAATCGATTACCTATCAGTGCCCCAGTACGTAACTTTCTTCCGTGTCGAGCGGTCTGCAAAACCTTCAGATCGGGGGTCTCAAGAAGATGCCAATCCGGCTCGCCTTTACCCGCCAAGCGCACAGAAAACCACTGACGGGTCACCGCATGACGATCTTTCTGTCCGGCATAACTCACATCACGGCGGGGAACATCCGCGAGTCTCGCCAACTGTCCCGCCACCCATTCAGTATTGCTGTTGCGTTTCTCGATCTGCAGCAGCAAATGTTCACCCTCTCCGTCTGGCTCTACCACTGTAATCTCATCCACCAGAAAATCTTCTGGCTGCTGACGGATTAGACCGCTGCCACAAGGGCCACCAAAGGCGTAGGGGAGATTCGGCAATAGCAAAGCAGGCTCTAGCTTATCGCCCACCATCAGGTAGGCTCCTCCAGAAGTGCCACAGCATAACAGGCGATACCCTCCCCACGACCGGCAAAACCCATGCCTTCGGTAGTGGTCGCCTTGATATTGACCTGAGAGGCATTGACACCCATATCTGCCGCCAGCTTGTCACGCATCTTACCGATGTGTGGCGAGAGTTTGGGGGCCTGAGCCACCACCGTGATATCTACATTGCCAACCGACATCGCCCGGGTGGTCAGCAGACCCATCACACGCCGCAGCAGAATCCGGCTATCGATATCCTTGTAGTCATCGCTACTATCTGGAAAGTGCTTCCCTATATCACCCTCCCCCGCTGCCCCCAACAAGGCATCACAGAGCGCATGGACCAACACATCCCCATCAGAGTGGGCAGCCAAGCCAAGATCGCACTCTATCTCCACCCCACCGAGCACAAGACGGCGTTCAGGGGCAAAGCGGTGGGCATCATATCCTTGACCAATTCGCATAAAGCGCCCTCAAAAAAGCAATAATATGCTTATTAATCAATATATTGAAATCATTCATAATAAACTCTAATGATCCTGGATAATTCCTTAGTAAATTTATATGTTATTTTTCAAAAATGCGACTATGCTTAATTTGATGTCGCTGCACTGGTAATACCCGACATCCCATGAACTGTAACAAATTTAGAGGCAATTTAAGAGCCTTCACCAAAGGAGAGAGAACATGCCGATCAGCAATCCATTGGCCACCGAGAAGAGCACCCCACCAAAGAGTTTTGATGAATGGAATCAAGAGTTGGCCGTCGAACTGGCGAAAGAAGAGAGTATTGAACTGAGCAGTGAGCACTGGGCTGTGATCCATTTCCTCCGCCATCACTGCGAGTCAAACGGCACCACCTGTAGCGCAAGACTGTTACTAAAAGCGATGATGAGTGAATTCAAACAGCAGGGTGGTAAGCGTTACCTCTATACCCTGTTTCCCCGTGGCCCCGTAGTACAGGCAACCAAGATTGCCGGTATTCCCCTGCCCGCCCACTCACTGGACCTCTCATTTGGCAGTGTCCATTGATCTAATGGGTATCATCGAGCATCAACACCAAAATGAAAGGAGGAGATCTAAAGGAGTTGTGAACTGGTAACTATTCAGTTGGTGCTCGACTCCGTCCCCTGCCGTAATGTGATCCCGTTGTCCTGTGTTCTAAAAATGATAGCGTTGGCATTCACACTTTATTTTTGAGATCCCGATAAACATTCTCATGAGAGCCCCATGCAATCAGTGTCAAGATTGATCCTTTATCATCGTATTTGTATGCCATGAGGAACTGGTTGGTATTCATCTTGAATTTGAAGACCTTTATTCCTGCCAGATTCCCAACTTTCATCGTATCAATATCAGGATTTTAAATAGCCTTCTTCTCATTTTTATGGAGCCTCTTTATGGTCTTTGCAAAGGCCCTGGTTTGTACAACCTTCATCCAAATTTATACTCTGTGACATCGCCGGAGCTGGCTTCTTCAATATCCACCACAAATCCCAATGAAAGATCAGGATTTTCCTCTGCGATCTTACCGATTAGTGCCCAGCGTTCTATTTGCTTAGGGGAAATCTATGAAGTGCTTTGCCATGCACTGCAGCATCTTCAATAAGGCTGTCTGATAGTTTAATTGCGCGGGAGATGATTATAATCCTTACCTTACTTTGAATAGTTACAATCATTTTCCATAGTGGTAGCGACAGGAAATAATAGTAAGTTGATTATTGTCAACTATGTATACCAACCGATTACTTTCATCAATACGACGAGACCAAAAACTAGATAAATTTTCTTTTAATGGTTCGGGCATACCGATACCTTCAACCGACTGCCTACATTGCCAAGCACATTAAGCCAGCCAGGGCGATATCGAGGCACGGGTGAGTTACATCAGGCTGCTTTCTCTGTAAAGTAAAACTCGTTCACAAGTGATCACGTCTAACAGATTCAACCCGGGTCAAACTAAACATCAGTAGTGTCCCCATCACCATAAAGCCTGCTGCCATGTAGAGCCCTTCGACATAGCTACCACTTGTACGGGAGAGCCAACCGGTGATTGCCGGACCGATAATCTGAGCTACGCCGTATGAGAGCGTCATCTTACCCATCATCTTGGCTGGCCGTGTTGGAAAATAGCGACCCGCCATGGTTAAAACCAGACTTACAATACCCACAAAAGTAGCGCCAAACAGAACAGAACCTGTTACCGATGCCCACAGACTGTTATCCAGTATGGGTAGTAAGATACCCAGAATCTGCAGACCACTCGCCAACACCAATGCGTTCAGCTCCCCGGTACGCCGTGCAATCAAATCCCAGATTATGCAGGCAGGCGCGGCACCGATTCCCATCGCCATAAACACCAGTGCGCCCTGCCCTCCGAGCCCTGGCAACTGATCGACGATTGCAACGATAAAGGTGGTGCTGATCACATAACCCATACCAGCGCAAAAATAGGCCGCCATAAACAAGCCCATAAAAATATTCGACGGTGGATTATCTTTCATCAACCCGCCTGTGCGGGTCAGCCCAGTGGTATCGGGTGGGGGCAGCCAGCGCCATGCTGGAATCAACAGCACAATCCCGGCCAGGGAAAACAGCAGCCACTGCTCACGCCAATCCAGCCACAGGGTCATCCACTCTACCGCCAACGCACAAAAAGCAATTCCCAGCCCAATACCGGCAAAATGAATACCCAGCTCACTACGGTGGTTATGTCGAATCAGCCAATTCAGAATCAACCCCGACCCCAACAGTAATCCCGCCGCACTGGTTAATCCTGCGAGATATCGCATCAGCGCCCGATAGATAGAGATCAGTGTCAGACCATGCCGATGGTGCTGAGCACAGCCACCACCAAGCCAGCCCGGTAGAGACGGTCCTTGAGCACCAGGTCACTGATCAGCGAGGCGATAAGAGCACCACTGAGATATCCCATGTAGTTGACCGCAGCCAGCCATCCCCCTTGATCCATCCCCAAACCGGCTTGTTGCTGCATTAGTGGCAGTATCGGTGTATAGGCAAAGCGTGCAATACCCATCGTGAGTATCAAACTCAAAATACCGGCACTGAGCACCTGTATGCGCTGCATTTTATCACTCATATTTATCTTTAATAACCGGTAATAACCGGGGTCAAATAACCGGGGTCAGCAAATAACCGGGGTCAGAGTAAAATTATACCGGCAGAAAGCACTCAGGATGGCTGAATTCAGCCCGCTCTATCACGCTCTACCCACACAATTTGGGGAAGAGCCGATGTAATTTAACTTGACCCTAGTTATTGTCCGAGTAAATTGGCTTTGTTAGGCGGATTTAAGCTGCTTCTAAAGGCTTAACATGAAGCTCGTTTTTATGCTGCTCTATTTGCCAAAGATCGTATGTGACTTGATGCCCCATCCAGCTTTCTGCACTGGTACCTAGGGCGATTGATAATCTTACTGCCATTTCTGGAGTAACACTGCCATTTCCATTGATGATTTTAGACAAGGTTTTTCTACTAACTCCGAGCGCTTTTGAGGCAGTTGTTATGCTTATGCCCATTGGTTCAAGCCATAAGCCTTTGATAACTTCTCCAGGGTGAGGCGGATTATGCATCTTCATTCTTGCACCTAATGATAATCTTCATAATTTACAATTTCAGCGTTACCTTTTTCAAAACGAAAAGTAATTCGCCAATTTGCTTGTACTGTCACTGACCAAACTCCCTTTCTATTACCTTTTAATTCATGAAGGTTGAGAGAATGAATATTCATATCATCGACCACTTTTGCCTGATTTAGCTGAGCGAGAATTAAACGGAGACGACTTTCGTGCCGAGCCTGAATGCCTACTTTATTACCTTTACGGTAAAACTTTTCTAAGCCTTTATGTATGAAGCTTTTGACCATACGGAGGAGTTTAGACCAAACGCTCAATAATCGCAACCCATGAGGTTACAGTTGTATTTTACCTAACGTTTAGCCCGGCCGTATGAAGTGGTGTAGTTTTTGCCTCTTTTTGCAAAACCCGTGACGCTTCATACGGTCGGGTTGAGCTTTTTGTTAGAAGCATTTGCTTTGAATTAGCCGCCGTTTGTAGCATTTCTTTCCACCAACTGCCGCAAAGCCCTCGCTTTCCCAGCGCGCCCCCTCCTGCGGCTCCGCCGATGCAACTAGCCCCAACTCTTGAGCTCTACAGGATATTGAATCTTGATCAGTGCGGCATCGAGCGCTTTATTCCCTTTCCAGACAATCTCATCGATATCCTGCCACTTCGAGCCTTTGGTGCCGAGCACGGAGTATCTGATCTGTATGGGAGGGGCCTCATCCCTGTTCCCCGGATGAAGCACATGGTAAGCCGTAAGCAACAGGTCAGCACCGACCGGAGAAGCTGTGCCAATCTTGCCCTTCTTACCATTGCTGCCTTGGGTTGGGACGAAGACCTCAGCGATATACCTCTTTTCCATCTCGTTTCTCCTTGATAACGGTGATCTACCGGCGGGATAGGTTTACTTGGTGTCCTCATCAGAGACTTCCAGATCACCATTTGAGGTTTTCGGGGTCAGCTTCAAGCACAGGCGATGTGTTCGCACTTCGGAGAACTTGGTCTTCAATTCCGCGTTATAAACCCAGAATTTCACACTGGCACCCGGGCTCGCCTCCTTGGTGGTAACAATATCCACTTCGATATCGATTTCATCCACCTTGAAACGCAGATCCTGACCAGCCCCCTCTTCCTGTGCGGTAAGTAGATCCTTGCGCAATGCGACTACCATCTCGTTGAGCCCGATGCTCTCTACCATTTTTTTCTTGTCTTTCATGCCGTTCACTTTCCAAAGAATAGGAATTTCAACCCATAAAATCAATACTTTTCAAGACGACTCACAGGATATCCTGCATTGACGGTATGGGTTTTAGCACGCATGAAGCCAGCAATACGCTGAACCATTTAGCCATTAAGGTAAAAAAGGTAAAAATCCACCCCATCCCTATAGATTCACTATGCGCAGACCGTATAGTAATGAAATGATTATTATTTTTTGTGATAGTAATCATAGTCGCTATGAGAACCAATAGAGATCTCCTGATTTGCAATATAGCTAAGATAAAACCTGATAATTCATCCAGTACCCGATATTAGATCAGTGCTAATCAATATGAAATTAGGTGGTATTTTTTAATGTACATTCAAGCCATTACAAAAAAAAGCGAAAAAATTCAGCAGTGGGTTTGGAAGAAACGTATCAATCCAAAACATCAGGCGAGTGGCGTCTGTAATCGGGCAAATATGCTCTTTTTTGGAGGCATTGAGTACAGTGGCATCGATTATCTGGCACAGCTAATGAAAAAATCATCTGTACCAATTGATGTACATGACGGCCCTCTGGAAAATTTCACTCCCCGATTATCTTTCAATAAAGGCGAAGGTAATCTTGCGCTGAATTACAGCAAAACACTCCCCCATGATCATCCACTTTTTCATGTTTATGATCTGCTCACTCATCAGTCAATACGTGAATGTCGTAAGCAGCAAATACCCCCCAAGGGAAAATCCAGATTCTGCGTAATTAAAGAGACCCACGCCTTACTGGCAACAGAGGCACTGCTACGTAATATGGATTGTAAGATGCTGCTGATGATTGATGATCCATTGAGTATCGTGGCACAACAGGTCGCTGCACACGGCTCCGATTACACCTACCTGAAAAGTGAAGCAGATGCCGTGCAGCAGCCGGAGTTTCTCACCCGCTTTCTGCGCAATAACTATAAGCCCGTCCGCCGAGCTTTCCACTATGTCAGCAAGATTTCAAACCCAAGAGGAAAAGATATTAAAGAGAGAATTCTAACCGTAGCGCTGATTCAGCACATGTTCCGCATACTGGCGGCGCGCTACCCATCTCAGGTGACTCTTATTACAAAAAATGAGCTGTCGCGCAGCCCTGAGATGTTCCAGAACGCGCTCTCTTTTCTTACCGGTAACCGCTCACAAGGGATCATTAATGACTTTATTGAGGAGGTGAGCTTTATGACCTACAGTGGCGATAAAAAAGTCTGGGAGAACAGCTGGCCTCTGAGCAGCATAACCACTGGAGGCCTTACCAGCTCAGAGCTGTCACAAGGCTTCAAACTGTTGAAAACCTGCGGGCTCAACAGCAACTAATGTAATGTCTCAAAAAATCCGTGCCATTGGGGTGCAATAACACCCACCTGAAAGTTATCCATCGGCAGAGTAGAGAGGACACCCATCATTTGACATCTACCCATAACATGTTAATGCAATAAGAACATACAAAGAACTACGTAAGTCAATGAGCGACATGCCAAAGCCAAGAAAAGCCCTCATCAGCCTCGACAGCACACCCTACTATCACTGCATAAGCCGCTGTGTACGTCGCGCCTTCCTCTGTGGCGAAGACTCGCTAACCGGCAAGAACTTCGAGCACCGAAAGCCGTGGGTAGTTGACCGCCTAACAGAACTCTCTTCTCTGTTTGCAATTGATATCGCTGCTTTTTCTGTGCTCGCGAACCATTATCATCTAGTTTTACGTGTTGACCGGCAAGCTGTTGATAATTGGTCAGAAACTGAGCTGATGGAGCGGTGGCAACAGCTCTTCTCACTCCCCGTATTGGTCAGTCGTTACGCTCTTGGTGAGACTACCACACAGGCTGAGATTGATACAGTCCACCAGATATTCTC
>MOXH01000004.1_pt1 | contig 45855 bp, 55 predicted proteins | sample 1471181 | NCBI WGS metagenome assembly MOXH01 (sample SAMN05806436, study PRJNA327811) | mollusc metagenome | isolation source: Phylotype A (SB4) bacterial symbionts from gill | host: Thyasira cf. gouldii | place: Canada: Bonne Bay, Newfoundland | collected 2010-05-07
GTTGGAAATCAATGAAAACTTAGTATGGTGTTTAGTCTTATCATTATTCTGTGTACTCAGGTCATGATTTGAAAAAAATCCGTTTGCGGTGGTCACGCAGAATCCAGGGAACCTCGCTGGAAGAGTCGTGTGAAGTCGGGTAAATTCAACGGATGGAGTTTTCGGTAATATTTTCTCCCCTCTATTCCTATGGGGCGCGTCGGGGCTCTATCTCCTGCTCTTTTCGCTCTGCGCTCTATCATGCCCCTTGGTGGGGGTGTTCTGAATGTCTATTTCGGCAGCTGTGTCGCTCTGTTGCTGCTGTGGACTATGCGGGTTGCCACAAATGATCAGCTCACATTTCATCTTCTTGGACTCACTGCAATAACCTTGATGTTTGGCTGGTCACTGACGGTGATTTTGGCTGCGATCGTTCTTAGTGGGGTGACACTCAATAACGCGGGTAGCTGGGAGCTTTTTGCTATAAATGCCTTGACCACCAGCGCTATCCCTGCCAGCCTCACTATGGCTTCACTGGTTATAGTGCGTTCACTTCTGCCGAAGAACTTTTTTTTATCTATGTGCTGGTCAATGGTTTTCTCACCGCAGGTCTGGCCGCGCTGATCAGTGGTTATTTGGTGGTGGGCTTGCTGGTTAGCGGTGGAGTTTTCACACTCGCCGAACTGGAGCAGGGAGTGATGGCGTTTTTTTCCGCTGATGTTTATGCCGGAGGCGTTTCTCAATGGCTGGGTGATCACCGTGATGGTGCTCTATCGCCCCCATTGGGTCTACTCATTCAGTGACAGACTTTAATATTGATAGAAAATAGGAGCGTTTAAGTGGGTTGGTGGGGAAAAGTAGCAGGTGGTGCCTCGGGTTTATGTTGGGTGGACCTTTGGGTGCATTATTGGGTGCGGTGGTGGGGCACAACCTGGATAAAGGGCTTGGTGGTCTTGATCGGGATGAGCAGTTTTCCACCGGAGATCGTGAGCGGGTTCAAACCGCCTTCTTTACCACCACCTTCTCCATTATGGGTAGTATTGCCAAGGCCGATGGCAAGGTGTCGAAAGATGAGATTGCGCTGGCCCAAGCGGTAATGGATCAGATGGATCTCGACACCGATATGCGCAAAACAGCGATCAACCTGTTCAACCAGGGTAAGCGGGAGAACTTTCCCCTGGATGATGTGCTGGAGCAGTTCCGCCAGGAGTGTCATCGCCGCAACACCCTGATTCAGATGTTTATTGAGATACAACTTCAGGCAGCATATGCTGATGGCCGACTGGATCCTGCAGAAGAGCAGCTACTGCTGCATATCTGCAAACATCTGGGTATCCCGGAGTTTGCCTTCCGCCGCCTGGAACAGATGATTCAGGCGGAGCGGCACTTTGGTGGCGGCGCTGGGCGTGGCCAGGCACCTGAGCCTAAAGGCCCGACATCGGCAGATGCGTATGCCATTCTCGGTATCGGCAAAGATGGCGGTGATGCAGAGGTGAAGAGAGCCTATCGGCGGCTGCTCAGTCAACATCATCCCGATAAGCTGGTTTCGAAAGGCTTGCCGGAAGAGATGATGAAGGTAGCGGCCCAGAAGACTCATGAAATTCGTCAGGCCTACGAAAAGATCAAAGCAGAGCGTGGCTTCTGACTGGGTGTTAAGTACCAATGCGGGGCCCTCCTGATCACTCAATGCTGTCTATTTTTGGTTTTTTTTGTGCTCAGATCTAAATTTAGTCGTTTTTATGCAAAATAATGGTGTTATTTAGCTGAACATTTTAATATCATGCACAGCTAGTGCAGTGTTTTGGTAGTTTTTCGGCAGTTCCCTCTCGCAGTTCGTGGCAGATTCTTCCGTAAGTGCTAGGCAGGTGTCTGCATAAACACAGCTTTATATTAAATTTTTACAGAGGTAACTAAACATGGCTACAGGTACAGTTAAGTGGTTCAGCGACGAAAAAGGTTTTGGATTCATCACCCCGACTGACGGCTCCAAGGACGTTTTCGTTCACCACAGTGCCATCCAGGGAGCTGGCTTCAAGTCGCTAGCTGAAGGACAGACAGTATCCTTCGACGTTGAACAGGGTCAGAAAGGTCCTAGCGCGACCAACGTCGTACCCCAGTAAAACTGGGTCTCTGGTGGCTAGCCACCAGGAAAAAAGCCCCGCCTTATGGCGGGGCTTTTTTATTGCTGCCGAAAAATCGAGATAGGCATTCAGCACACCCTTCGGTTCAGGAGCCTGTCCGAGAATAGGCACCGTAGCGAGGGAAGTCCATTTTGAGTCATTTTTTTCAGTCATTTGAGGCGAATAGTTACTCTTATTCAACGAAAATGAGTGGAAAAAAGGGCCAAAATGAGCTTTCCGCAGTAGGTCTCCTATTCTCGGACAGACTCCTAGTATGGCTTACGCAGCAGATCCACCCGAGAGGGTTTCATGAAGTGGGCGCCATCATCGGACATATGCCGCATAAAGGCAGCGCTGATCTGTTGGTAGAGGGCATCATTGATGCGGTGATCGATGTGGGTGACATTGAGCATACGCTCTTCAAAATGGGCGAAGTCACGGTAGTGTCCCGGGGCGTTGAAGAAGATCTGCTCCTCCAGTTCGAACAGGCCGCTCACCACCACACCACAGATGGCTCCATAGGCGGCCTCCCTAACCACTTTTTCGTCATGAAAAAGCTTCAGAATCTCATTGAAGTCTCCATCATAGACCGGTTCTGAGACATAGAGCAGTCCATCGGGCCTGAGTACCCGCGCCACCTCATGCAGCCCCCGATCCATCTGCTCCATAGCCACATGGTGGAGGGACTTCAGCATCAGAGCGATGTCGATGGATTCATCCGCGAGATCGACCGCCTCGGCACCGCCGTATACAAAAGTGACTCCTGATAGGTCATCAATCTGCAGGTTTTTCTCGTGCTGAATTCGGTCAACCTCGGTAGCGATCATTCGTCTGGGGTGGTATCGCTCTGTGATCTGTCGTGTCATCCAGGCTCGACCACAGCCAAGCTCCAGCACCTCTGCGTTTTCAAGGGGCAGGAGTCTGCCGATGATCTCCAGTTCGGTAGCGGTAATGTAGGCTTTGATATCGTCGCATTTCATAGTGGATAATCTAATCCTCCCTGATGCAACAAGGAAGTACTAATCGTGTAATATATCCACGCAATGAGTGCAGGTAATAGAAAAGAGCGGGTATCAGATTTGGCAGGTGATGCCATGGAGCGGCTGCGTCTCCATCTCTCCCGCCCGGATGCTTTGATTCAGCTGGCGCTGCTGGGACTGCTCACCGGTCTACTGGCGGGAGGAGTCATTGTCCTTTTTCGGGTCGCGGTTGAAGCTGCCCAGCGGGGGTTATTACCAGGGACTCATGCCGAGAGCTTTGAGTCGTTGCCAATGTGGGCACGGCTGCTGTTACCGTTGTTGGGCGGGCTTACCATCGGTCTGGTATTCACTTGGCGCAACAAAGGCTTTTCGGTGCTGGGAGTTGCCGGGGTGATGGAGCGGATGGCCTATCATCAGGGCCACCTCACTCTGCGCGCATTTTTGCAACAGTTTTTCGGTGCTGCTGTCGCCCTTATCAGCGGTCACTCAGTGGGGCGTGAGGGGCCGCATATCTTTCTTGGTGCGGCATCGGCCAGCCTGCTAGGACAGTATCTGACCCTGCCCAATAACAGTATTCGCACCCTGGTCGGCTGTGGTACTGCAGCCGGTATCGCTGCCTCCTTCAATACCCCCTTGGCAGGGGTGATATTTGCGCTTGAGGTGGTGATGCAGGAGTACACCGTGGCCAGCTTTATCCCGGTGATCCTGGCCGCTGTTAGCGCTACGGTGGTCTCTGTGATGGTGTTCGGCAGCGCCCCCGCTTTTACAGTTCCGGCAATGCATCTTGGTTCACTGAGTGAGATCCCGCTACTGATTCTTCTGGGCCTTGCTGTGGGTGCGCTCGCCTCCCTGTTTATCCATCTGCTGGAGAAGACCGCAGCTTACTCCGAGGGTATCTCTTTTTGGCAGAGGTGCAGCTTGGCGGGGCTGCTGGTGGGGCTGTTGGCACTGCCTGCCCCCCAGGTGATGGGGGTGGGTTACGATACGGTCAACGCCACGCTGTTGGGTGAGATTGGTATTGCTCTACTGCTGTTTGTACTTGCTGCCAAGGTGCTGGCCACCGTCGCCAGTATCGGCCTGGGTATCCCCGGCGGCAACATCGGTCCAGTACTCTTTATTGGTGCCTGCCTGGGCAGTGCTGTGGGGCTGCTGTTGAATCAGGCCTCTGGTGGTGGATTGGTCGATGTGGGCCTTTATGCGCTGTTGGGAATGGGGGCGATGATGGGAGCCTGTCTGCAAGCTCCCTTGGCGGCGCTGACGGCAATGATGGAGTTGACCTACTCCCCTCAGATCATCATGCCGGGGATGCTGGTGATTGTGGTCGCCAACCTGACTGCCAGTGAGCTGTTTCGCAAGGAGTCACTTTTTGTCGTCATGCTTAAGGCCGCCGGGATGGACTATGACGCCAACCCCGTGCTTCAGGCACTGCGCCGTATGGGTGTTGCCGGTGTGATGCAGAAGTCATATGCCCGCTTGCCTCGCTTTACCGGCCGACAGCAGGCGGAAGAGGCGCTGAGTGCGGGTCCTGAATGGATATTGGTAGAGGGTGAGGAGGAGCCCGTCAGCTTACTCTCTGCCGTTGATCTGGCAAAAGCGCTTCAGGAGGATGAGGCTGTTGTTGAGGTTGACCTGATAGCGATGCCGGGTAGGCGTTTTGATGTGGCATCGGTGCATCTGCAGGCCAATCTGCAGGAGGCAATTGATCGGCTCGATCAGCAGGGTGTGGATGCGCTCTACGTTGAGCGCATGACGGCACCGGGAATTCATAGGATTTATGGTGTACTTACCCGAGAACAGGTTGAGTCGGCATACAGATACTGACTACTTAGCAGCGCCTCTCATGGGAGGCCCTCGGTTTTTGATATGGAACAACTGATTAGAGGGTAGCAGATGTGATTTGGCTCCTTAAAGCGTAGAATGTTCTTTTTCAATAGCATCGCTCCGTGTGGGCGCTGCATACGGTAATTAGGCTATAATGGCCGCTTTACATCGTGACTAAGGATCGCCGGATATGACAGACGAGAATAGTGAAAACAGAGAAGAGGCTGTGGTTGCAGAAGAGGGCGATGAACTCTCCGCTCTGAAAGCTGAGGTTACTTCCCTCAAGAAAAATCAGCGCAAAGCAGTCCGTCGCTTCCGTCGGGAGGAGGAGCTAAAGCCCTATCAGGCTGAGCTGATCCGCATGCAGCAGTACCTCGAGAAGAGTGGTACCCGGATGATTATTCTGTTCGAGGGACGGGATGCTTCTGGCAAGGGCGGTACTATTCGCCGTGTCACCCGTTACATGAACGAAAAGCATTACCGTGTGGTTGCGCTTGGTAAGCCGACAGAGCATGAGCGCACCCAGTGGTTCTTTCAGAAATATGTACGTCAGTTTCCCCGTGGCGGCGAAGTCGTACTGTTTGATCGCAGCTGGTACAACCGTGCCATGGTGGAGCCGGTATTCAGCTTCTGCACCGAAACTGAGTACAAGAACTTTATGCGCGGCGTAGGCGGTTTCGAGAAGGATGTTGTGCGCCAGGGGACCATTCTGATCAAGCTCTATTTCAGTGTGACCAAAGAGGAGCAGGATCGTCGCTTTGAGCGCCGCAAGAGTGACCCTTTGCGGCAGTGGAAGCTGAGTGAGGTGGATGTACAGGCTCAGGAGCGATGGGATGATTTCACCAACGTTAAGTACCAGATGCTGAAGAAAACCCACTCCACCCATGCGCCATGGACCATCATCCGTTCCAACGACAAGCATCAGGCACGCCTCAACGCCATGCGGGTCATTCTTAATTCGGTACCTTATGATCGCGGAGCGACAGATATCGATTTTGTACCCAACCCCGATGTAGTCGTTTCAGGCTCCCGTGAGTTGGAGATGATGGAGGCTCAACGACTGCGTGGTGGTAAATTCATCGACTGATGTTGATCCTGGCCTTTGGCAATGATGCTTGAGGCTGACCAGGCACTGGTACTCAGTGTTATCTGGTTGATCTATTTCCTCATCCACTCCCTGACCGCCTCTCTGGTGGCTAAGGAGTGGGTGGCGAAACGTACTCCCTATCTGATTCCCGCCTATCGCCTGCTTTTTAATTTAGCGGCACTGCTGTTACTTCTACCCCCTCTGGCACTCATCTATTTATGGCAAGGGCCCTGGCTCTGGCAGTGGAGCGGTCTGTTGGCATGGCTGGCCAATGGTCTCGCCCTGCTGGCCATAGGCGGGTTCTTCTGGTCACTCAAATACTATGATGGGGCTGAGTTTCTCGGTCTGCGTCAATGGCGGGAGCGAGAGAATCGGCTGGAGGATCAGGAGCGGCTACATATCTCTCCCCTCCATCGCTATGTTCGACACCCCTGGTACGCCCTTGGCTTGGTGATAATCTGGAGCCGCGACATGGATGGGGCTTTTTTAGTTTCAGCGATCATGATGACGCTCTATTTCATTATCGGCTCCCGCTGGGAAGAGCGTAAGCTGATAATCTACCACGGTGATCGCTACCGTACATACCGACAGCGGGTTCCGGGGCTCATTCCTCTACCCTGGCGCTACCTTACTCGCGAGGAGGCTAAGCAATTGACCGCTTCAGATTTCTCCGTTACGGTCAATGAGCTACACTGAACAGAGTTTCATCGTGTTAAATAGGTTCTAAGGGGAGCGGCATAATGCTGGAGAGTTCGGATAAGCGTGATTTCCATCGTATGACGGTAAACTGTAGTGCACGTTTTCGTATCATCGGTGATGATAAAGTGACCGAAGCACGAGTCAAAGATCTCAGTGGCAGTGGTATGTTGTTGCTGAGTCATTCGCCCGTTGATGCGGGTGCCAGGCTCCATGTGGTAGTGCTGCCGGAGAAGGAGATTACCCCGCCCCTCTATGCTGTTGTTGAGGTGACCCGTTGCGATCTGTTAGAGGGTGAGGAGGGCGTTTTTGCTCTAGCCTGCAATACGGTAGATATGCCCGATATAGAGAGCTTGGGTGAGAGCTTTCCATAGGTGATAAATTTGAGTCTGTTATAGTTTCTGGCAGGTGGATAACTGATTCAAGGGCTTACGATTTTTCCTGCAGTAGGCTAAAATAGCGCCGTAGAGCAAGCTTGGCTGATACTATCACCAGGTGTTTTTTTCACTAAGGAAGCTCTGAATAAGTCTGGCTGAATTGAACTGTACTCAGGAGGCGCAAGATCAAGGGGTCGATCACAGCTGAGGCTACCGTGTCCTGCTATAGTAAGATTTTCAAAGCTTACACTCTTGCTCGCGCCCCTCACCTACATCCCTTTAGGCGACGAAGATATCGCGTCTCCTGAGTGCCAGGCAATCGGTCATGACTTGTTCAGAGGTTCTCTAAGGTTATTATCAAAGAGATGAGTCCAGCACAACCCCGGCGTATTCGCGAGATACCCTACAACTACACCTCCTTTTCTGACCGTGAGATCGTTATACGTTTTCTCGGTGAGGAGATGTGGCAGGTGATTGGCGAGTTGCGTGGCAGCCGCCGAACCGGCCGTTCCGCCCGCATGCTCTACGAAGTGCTGGGTGATATGTGGGTGGTGGCTCGCAATCCCTATCTGCAAGATGATCTGCAGGCCGATCCAGAGCGGCGCAACGCTCTGATCAAGGCGCTTAAGCACCGCCTCGATCAATTTGAGTTGCGTGCTGATGGTAATGAGAAGGCGCTGCTGTTGCTTGAGGCCGCTCGCGAGGCGGTAGCGCGCTTCTCATCATGTTTCGAGAACAATAATACGCTGAGAAAGCAGGTGATCCGCACGTTGGAGCAGATCACTAGCCGTGAGAATATCGATTTTGGCGGTCTTGCCCGGGTATCCCATGCTACCGATGCCACTGACTGGCGTGTGGAGATACCCTTTGTGGTGATCAGCCCGGACCGGGAGGCGGAGGTGGCGGCTATCGTCTCGGCTTGTGTCGCCTGTGGACTGAATCTGATACCCCGTGGTGGCGGTACCGGTTATACCGGTTCGGCGGTGCCACTCGACCCCTACTGCGCGGTGATCAATACCGAGAAGCTTGAGCAGTTGGGGCGTGTCGAGTATATCGACCTTTCCGGTGTTGATGGCAAAGTGGCGACGGTGACCACGGGTGCCGGTGTGGTGACCAAGCGGGTGTCGGACCTGGCAGCAGAGCATGGGTTGGCGTTTGCCGTTGATCCCACCTCTCAGAACGCCTCCACTATTGGTGGCAATATCGCAATGAATGCCGGAGGCAAGAAGGCGGTGCTGTGGGGTACTACCCTGGATAATCTTGTCTCCTGGCGTATGGTGATGCCGGAGGGTAACTGGTTGGAGGTGGAGCGCCTCAACCACAATTTGGGCAAGATCCATGAGCAGGCCGAGGTGAGCTTCCGCATCAGTCGCTATAACGCTGATGGCAAAACCCCTCTTGGTGAGCCTGAACTGCTGGAGATGCCCGGTAGTCTGTTTCGTAAGGTGGGCCTGGGAAAAGATGTCACTGACAAGTATCTCGCTGGTCTGCCCGGCGTACAGAAGGAGGGGTGTGACGGCCTAATCACCTCCGCCCGTTTTATCCTCCACCGTATGCCCCAGCATGTGCGTACGGTCTGCCTCGAGTTCTTCGGTGCCGACCTCGCCCGCGGGGTCCCCGCTATCGTTGAGATCAGAGATTTTATTAAGGAGAGCGATGGTGTCGAGATGTCCGGTCTCGAACACCTGGATGAGCGCTATCTTCGAGCGGTGAAATACTCCACCAAGGCGCCGCGCCGGGATCGCCCCAAGATGGTACTGATCGCTGATCTGGTGGCCGATGACGAGTCGCTGGTGGTCGCCGCCGCCGCGCAGATGGTACGGCTGGCCAACGCCCGCGAGGCGGAAGGATTTATTGCCGTTAGTCCCGAGGCACGCCGCAACTTCTGGCTTGATCGTACGCGCACCGCAGCCATCTCCACCCATACCAACGCCTTCAAAATCAACGAAGATGTGGTGATCCCCCTTGAGCGGTTGGCCGAGTACAACCGCAGTATTGAGCGTATCAACATTGAGCAGTCCATCGGCAACAAGCTGAAAATCATGGAAGCGGTTCTCAGTTATCTTGACGGAGAGATGCCGCAACTGCGCAGTGATGAAGAAGTAGAGGCATCAGCCGAGAACAGCGCTATTTTTGATGCCAAACGGGAGAGTGCGCGAGAGGTGGTATCAGGAGCCAGTGCGCGTTGGCAGCGAGTTCTGGAGAACCTGGATGCAACGGCGCAGCAGCACAGCGACCTGCTGCAAGAGAAAGAGGCACCCAACCCAGAGGATACTCTGCTCGATATGCTGTTGCGACGTGAACTGGTTCACTCCTATCGCAAGGAGGTAGCTGAGCGGTTGCAGGAGATCTTCAGCGGACAGGAGCTGGAGCCGGTACGCCGGGCGTTGGACGAGATTCATCGTGAGATTCGTGACTCACGCCTCTTCGTTGCTCTGCACATGCACGCTGGTGACGGCAATGTGCATACCAATATCCCGGTTCACTCCTCAGATTATGAGATGTTGCATGAAGCGGAGCGGGTGGTGGATCAGGTGATGGCACTGGCTCGCTCTCTGGATGGCGTAATCTCCGGTGAGCACGGTATCGGCCTGACCAAAGTGCGGTATCTCGAAGAGAGAAGCTTCAGGCTTTTATCGCGTATAAAAACGAGGTCGACCCCAAGGCGCACTTCAATCCTGGAAAGCTGTTGCCGGGATCGGGCCTCGAAAGGGCCTACACCCCCTCACTACGCCTGGTTCAACAGGAGGCGATTATCCTTAAGGATAGTGAGTTGGGGGAACTCAACGACGATATTCGTCACTGTCTGCGCTGTGGTAAGTGCAAGCCGGTGTGCCAGACACATGTGCCACGCGCCAATCTCCTCTACTCACCACGAAATAAGATTCTTGCCTCCGGCTGATTATTGAGGCCTTTCTCTACGAGGAGCAGACCCGCCGCGGCCTATCGCTGCGCCACTTCGAAGAGATGAATGATGTTGCCGACCACTGTACGGTCTGCCACAAGTGTCACACACCCTGCCCGGTCGATATCGACTTTGGTGAGGTCACCGTGCGTATGCGCAAGATCCTTAGTGAGCGGGGACAGAAGCGGCGTAACCTGGGTACCTGGGCGGCCATGGCCTTCCTTAACAGTACTGATCCCCGTGCCATAGCGGTGCTGCGCAAAGTGATGCTGGAGTGGGGGTTCAAGGGACTCACTTTCGGCTATGGTGTGTTCAAACGGCTGGGGCTGCTGCATGGGCGGGGTAGCCGGATTCCGGCCAGTACTACCGGTCAGCCGACAGTCAAAGCCCAGCTCGTTGAGCTGGTGCGCCGCCCGATTCGCGTCGAGCTGCCCAAGATGACCACACGGGCGATGCTTGGACTGGAGGATAGGAGTACCGTGCCGATTATCCGCGATCCCGCACGGATCAACGAAGATTCAGATGCGGTTTTCTACTTTCCTGGTTGTGGTTCAGAGCGGTTGTTTAGCGATGTCGGGCTGGCCACTATAGCGATGCTCTATGAGTTGGGTGACCAAGTGGTGTTGCCACCAGGTTACCTCTGCTGTGGCTACCCCCAGAGCGCATCCGGACAACATGAGAAGGGGCGGCAGATCACCACCGAAAACAGGGTGCTGTTCCACCGTATAGCCAACACACTCAACTATATGGATATCCGTACCGTGATCGTCTCCTGCGGTACCTGTATGGATCAGCTGCTCAAATATGAGTTTGAGAAGATCTTTCCCGGCTGTCGGCTACTCGATATCCACGAGTATCTGATGGAACGCGGGCTGACACTGGCAGAGAATAGCCTTACCAACTATCTCTACCATGACCCCTGTCACTCACCGATGAAGAAGCACAACCCGATCCAGGTCGCTTCAAAGCTCATGGGTCAGCCGGTATTGCTGTCAGATCGCTGTTGTGGCGAGGCGGGCACCCTCGGTGTTGCCCGGCCCGATATCTCCAGCCAGCTGCGGTTCCGCAAGGAGGAGGAGCTAAAGCTTGGGATACGCAAGCTCAATAGTGGTGAGGCGGGTGGTTACCGCAAGGCCAAGATTCTCACCACATGTCCCGCCTGTCAGCAGGGGCTCAACCGTTATAAGGATGCCACCGGCATGGAAGTGAGCTATATCGTCGAGGAGCTGGTGCGTGATCGTCTTGGCTCCAATTGGCAGCAGGGCTTTATCAACAAGGTGAAGCAGGGGGGGATTGAGCGGGTGTTGTTGTGATCTGTGCTCTTTAATCTTTACAGGCTAGCAGGCTAGCAGGCTAGCAGGCTAGTAGTTGGAGAAATAGTAATCATTTTTAAAGGGATTTCCTTTCAGGGAATACCCTTCTTTATTAAGAATGGAGGTGATTTCATCTAATCTATCCCCTGTGGTTTCGACTTGTATAAAGGCTTTGTTTGTCGAGAGAAATCTCTTCATGCCCTTTAACACGCTTATTTCACTCCCTTCCACATCAATTTTCACAAAGCAATGCTCTCCACTTATTTCAATGACTTCATCGAATGCTCTTACATCGACTTCCACGCGATGGCTTGCGCGCTCTGTCCAATCTTTATTAAGCGATGATGTCCCCAAAAAGAAGGGGTGGTAATAGAGCGTTGCTTTCCCACTATGATCTGAAAGTGCTAGATTATAGCCTTGCCACTTATCTATGAGGGCATTGATCAGCACATTACTGCTCATCTGAATGTAGAGGGATGGTAGTGGCTCAAAGCTCACCACTTTCTTTATGGTAGGTATTTTCCCTAGACGAACAGTGTAATACCCAAGATTGGATCCTATATCGATAACGTGAGTTAGTTGATCCTCAGTTATGATCTTACTGGCATAGTCGATCATATCTTCTTCATAGTGCTTAAATTTTATGATGGTCTCATCCATCATCGATTTTTTATTGAGTAGAAAATAGGCTCCTTTACGCCGGTAAATGCCGAACTGATAAGAGAGGGGACCCAGTACCCTTTTGTAGATGCTGCCGACATATTTTCTTAACTTCATATCTGTTCTCACAGCTCGCTATGCTATCGGTGGTTATTATGGCTTGGCGAAACTCAGCTGAACCTCACGCTCTGGAAGAGCGTAGCGGAAGCAGATGGTTCTTGTTGGCCATGAGGTGATCCCACTTTCACTTGTATATACCGCTTAGGAAGACACTGAGAAAATCATGGACGAGTATCTTGCGCTCAGGAGACGCATTACCTGCGTCGAAAATCTTCTATCTCCTGAGCACAATTCAATTTATCCAGACTTATTCAGGGGTTCCTTAGCGGTAGTGAAAAAATGGTCGCATCCAAGCGTGATTTTTCTATTATCTACAGGCGCCTAGGCGCGCTACGCCTGCTGCAACTGTTGCAATCTTTTTTTGGCACACACAGGGAGCTCACTGCAATCGTCGAGTAGCTTTTGAGACTCATTGGTGAGTAGTGCCAACTGCTCATCATCGAACAGTTTGATCACTGTGGTAAGTTCATCCTCTGCGGTAGAGAGCAGTGTTGCTGGCAGCTCACCCTCGGCGATGGGGGAGTCGGGGTAGAGTAGGTCGGCTACCAGACTGCACTCCAGCAGGGTTTGGTGGGTACTACGGGCAAGCTCTTCCTGTTCCAGCTCCTGCAGGGCCATAGCATCATTGCCAGCACCAATGCGTACGGCATTCATTACTACAGCAGTTAGCTTTTTGATTGCCTCTTTGGTCTCTGTCTGGTCATCGGCCAGGCCGCACGCCTGCTCATAGGCCTTGTCCAGTCGTCCCTTCAGTTTTAGTATCACTTCGCTGCCCTCATTGGGCTGGAGTTTCACCGCATCATGTACCAGGATGTGGAACTCTCCGATAAAGCCCTCAATCTCTTCATGGTCGAGCCGCTGTGCCTCCAGAAGGCTCTCGGGCGTAATCTCCCTTACACTCTTCGGGAAGAGCGGATTGTTGTGTCGGCGGATTAGGTGACGCTCGCGGCGACCGGGTATCTGGCTGAAACGTAGTGACATATTACGACTCTGTATCGTCTTTCTTGAGAGGGTTAAAGCTTAACATATTCTCTGTTTTAACCGGCTGTTCGAGGTTTTCGTCTGCTGGCCCCAGCAGCACGGCTATCCAGCGAGTACCTTCGTTGCTGTCGAGGGCGATCTTGATGGTCATGGTGAGAGGTACCGAGAGGAACATGCCGACACTGCCCAGCACCCAGCCCCAGAATACCAGAGAGATGAACACCACCAGGCTGGAGAGTCCCAGCCCTTTCCCCATATAGCGCGGTTCGATCACATTGCCAACGACGCTGTTGATCAGTAGAAAGCCGACAGCGGTCCAGGCAGTCGCCCCTAGGCCGAGCTGCACCACTGCTAGTAGCAGGGCGGGTACTGCGGCGATAATTGAGCCGATATTGGGCACATAGTTGAGGAAGAAGGCGAGTACGCCCCAGAGTATCGGGTAGTCCACCCCGACTCCGGTCAGCCATAGGGTGACGGCGGCACCGGTCAGCAGGCTGGTGGCGGTTTTGATCGCCATGTAGCGTTTGATGTTTTCGATAAAGTGGTCAAAGTGCCCCAAAGACTCCTCAGGGTTCCCCAGAATTTTTTTCAGTTTGGCCGGAAAGCTCGACGCCTCCAGTAGAATAAAGATGACCGTCAGCAGGATCAGAAAAGTATTGGTGAGCAGGCCGCCGAGGCTGCTCAGCCCCTGGGCAGCCATTTTCATCACCTTGCCTGGATCGAAGAGTTTGCCGAGGGCCTGCTCCGGCACGGGGATGCCGTAGTCGCTGAGCCAACTCAACAGGGCTGCGGTGAGTTTTTGCAGCTTCTCCTGGTAACTGGGCAGCTGTGCTGAAAAGTCATCAACTGAACTCCCAATCAGCGCCCCCAGCAGCATACCAGCCGCGACAATGATCAGTATGACCAGTAACAGGGCGGCAGCGGTGGGGATGCGATGCTGCTTGAGGTAGAAGAGTGCAGGGGCGGCGATGATGGCGATAAAGCCGGAGAGGAGGAAGGGTACCAGCAGGGGCTGAGCCTCGCGTATGCCGGCGATGACAATGATAAAGGCGGCGGCGCTAAGCAGCAGCTGTCCACCCCGCTCTTTTTTCTCGTAGCGGGCCATTATTTGAATTCAGGCATGGGGTTTATGCGGCTCCAGTGGTCGCTCTCTTTGTCATACTCCCATTGCTGCTGGTCAGTAATGCTGTGTTCAACCTGGCGATCAATGAAGATATAACCGATAACGGCTAGCTGACTCACGGTTCCATCGGTGCTCTTGCCGGGTGCGCGTATCACCTTGTAGCCGGTGATGCGGATATTGCTTAGTGACTCGGGTGGCAGGCTCTTTTGTGCAAGATCGTCACGCAGGAAATTATAGGCCTGCCCAGGGTAACCCCAACGCATGGTCGCCTCATAGGCACGCAGGGTCTTCTGCAATGAACGCTCTTCATCACCCTGGGTGAGGGTGGGCAGGGACTGGCAGCCGACGAGCAGCAGCAAGACGGCAAGTGGTAGCATCAGATGTTTTAGGCGGTGGGTCATCGTCGGTTTCCTTATACTGATCACACCATGTTAAGTGACCCGGCGGCTGCAAGCCAGTATCATGCGCAACAATTGTGGAGTGTGTAGATGAATGATTGTCAGAACAAGGAGCCCCTCGCTGAGATCAAGGTGGGGGATAGCCGTATTACGCTGCTGGGTACAGCCCATGTATCAAAGGCGAGTGCCGACCAGGTACGGGAGCTGCTCAATAGCGGCGACTACGATGCAGTAGCGGTGGAGCTCTGCCCCAGCCGCTACAGTGCGATTATGGACCTGATTCCTTGGCGCGTATGGATCTGTTTAAGGTGCTCAAGGAGGGTAAGGCGAGCATGGTCGCTGCCAATCTCGCGTTGGGAGCTTACCAGCAGCGGTTAGCTGAGCAGTTCGATATCGAACCCGGTGCGGAGCAGCGTGCTGCCATCGATTATGCGCTGGAGCATCATCACCCCGTACTGCTGATCGACCGTGAGATCGGCATTACTCTCAAGCGTGTGTTGGCCAGTGTCTCCTGGTGGCGTCGCTTTGGTCTCTTTGCCGGTTTGCTGGCCAGCGTTGTCTCCAAGGAGGAGGTGAGCGAAGAGGAGATCGAGAGTCTCAAGGAGGGGGATGTGCTGGAGAGCACCTTTGCTGAGTTTGCCGAGGAGCGGCAGGATCTCTACGGTCCACTGATCGACGAGCGTGATCGCTACATGGCGGAACGCCTGCTGGAAGAGGTGGGAGCACACGCTCACGAACGCGTGCTGGCGGTGGTGGGTGCGGGTCACATGGGAGGGATTCAGCGTTACTTGAGCCGCTCTGCCGAGCAGGCAGAGGCTACACCGGCAGAGGTGATTGCTGAGCTGGATCGTCTGCCGACACCGAAGCTCTGGCCCAAAACTGATCCCCTGGTTGATTGTGGCGCTGGTGTTTGTCGGCTTCGGTATCGGTTTCTCACGCAGCCCGGAGCTGGGCTGGGAGCTGGTCACCGAGTGGGTGCTGATCAACGGTACCCTCTCCGCTTTGGGCGCACTGATTGCCGCAGCTCACCCGCTGACCGTTATCACTGCCTTTATTGCCGCCCCCATCACCTCGCTTAATCCCACCATTGGTGCCGGTATGGCAACGGCGGCAGCTGAGATCTATCTGCGCAAACCCCAGGTGGGTGATTTTGGTGAGTTGCGACACGATACCACCTCGCTCAAAGGGTGGTGGCGTAACCGCGTCTCGCGTACCTTGTTGGTATTTCTCTTCAGTACCCTCGGTTCGGCGGCCGGTACCTATCTGGCGGGTTTTCGTATCGTCGATAAGCTGGTGGGTGGTTAATACCCGCTCCCAGCTTACGTGCCTTACCCACATCCCTGTGGGCAATCGACTCCGACCCCAAACCCAGCTGAATAGTTACCGTCTATTCACGCTTATGTCCAGTAATAGTAATTGGCTTCTTTTTACTCCGAAGCCCTGATCTGATCCACTCGATTGCACATGGCGGCATAGTAGACCACTGGAATGACGATCAGTGTCAGCGCCGTAGAGACCAGCAGGCCGAAGATCAGTGCCACGGCAAGACCGCTGAAGATCGGATCGTCGAGGATAAAGAAGGCACCCGCCATCGCTGCCAGTGCGGTCAGCACGATCGGTTTGGCGCGTACCACGGCGGAGCGGATCACCGCTGCCTTAAGATCCTCACCACTGCGTACCTGCTGATTGATAAAGTCCACCAGCAGAATAGAGTTACGGACAATAATTCCCGCCAGGGCGATCATGCCGATCATCGAGGTAGCGGTGAACTGCTTGTCGAGCAGCGCATGGCCCGGGAGTATGCCGATAATGGTCAATGGAATCGGTGCCATAATCACCAGCGGCACCAGGTAAGAGCGGAACTGCGCCACCACCAGCAGGTAGATCAGTATCAGCCCCACCGAGTAAGCGATCCCCATGTCGCGGAAGGTCTCGTAGGTCACCTGCACTCACCGTCCCACTTCAGGCTGTACTCATAGGGGTTGTCGGGCTGTGTGATAAACCACTGGTCGATCTTGCCCTGGGCCTGGAGTTTGTCGGAGATGGAGAAGAGGCCATAGAGTGGACTGTCGGTCTCCCCTGCCATATCACCGGTGACATAGACCACCGGCAGCAGATCCTTATGCTGGATAGAGTTGCGACGCTTGCTTGCCACCTGCTCAACGATCTCAGAGAGGGGGACCAGATTGCCGTTTTGGCTCTTCAGTTTTAGAGAGAGCACCTGGTCCAGATCGGCTTTGTCCGCCTCGCTGAACTCCACCCGGATGGGTACGGCGTACTTCAGGTTGTCACCGTGAAGATGGCTCATATCCTCACCATTGAGCACCGTGTCCAGCGCCTGGGTGACGCTGCTCTGAGCGATGCCCAGTCGCGCTGCCTTGGTGCGGTCCACCTTCAGCAGAATCTTCTCCGCAGGGTACTCCACCGAGTCATCCACATCGATGATATCTGGGGTCTCTTGATAGCTTCTCCGTACCTGCTTTGCCACCGCGATCTGCCCTGCATAGTCGAGACCATAAATTTCGGCCACCAGTGGGGATAGCACTGGTGGGCCGGGGGGGACTTCGACAATCTTGGCGTTGCCGCCATAGCGTAGCGCAATCTCCTGAATGGGGTCGCGTACTGCCAGAGCGATCTCATGACTCTTGCGTTCACGCGCCCCCTTATCCACCAGATTGACTTGGATATCACCAAGGTGAGCCCCCTTGCGCAGATAGTACTGACGTACCAGTCCATTGAAACTGATGGGGGCTGAGGTACCGCTATAGACCTGGTAGTCGGTTACTTCCGCCACACCACCGAGGTGGTTGCCGATCTCGTTGAGCACTCGGGTGGTCTGCTCCAGGCTGGTTCCCTCCGGCATATCGAGCATCACCTGAAACTCCGATTTGTTATCGAAGGGCAGCATCTTTAGCACGACCGCTTTGTTCAGTGTCAGGGCAATAGAGGCGGCAATCAGCAGCAGGATAGAGACTAGCAGCAGCCAACGCATGACGCGGGCTCTGCCTGAGCCGAGGAAGGGGGTCATTACCCGGCGGAAGAAACGCGCCGACAAACTGTCATCGCTCTTCTCTTTAGCGTGTACTACCAAATGGATGGCAGAGTTGCTTAAGGCGCGGTTGGTCAGCCATGGGGTGAGGATAAATGCCACCATCAGGGAGATCAGCATACCCATGCTGGCATTGATCGGGATTGGGCTCATGTAGGGGCCCATCAGTCCACTGACAAAAGCCATCGGCAGCAGAGCGGCGATAACGGTAAAGGTGGCGAGGATTGTGGGGCCGCCAACCTCATCGACTGCAACGGGTATCGCCTCCAGCAGGCTCTTTCCCCCCATGGCGAGGTGACGGTGGATATTCTCCACCACAACGATGGCATCATCCACCAGAATACCGATGGAGAAGATCAGGGCGAAGAGCGAAACCCGGTTAAGGGTAAAGCCCCATGCCCAGGAGGCAAACAGGGTGATGGCCAGTGTAACGACCACGGCGGCACCAACAATCAGTGCCTCGCGCCAGCCGACAGCGATGAGCACTAGCAGAATCACCGAGGCGGTGGCGAATACCAGTTTAGTGATCAGCTTTTTTGCCTTGGTGTCGGCGGTTGCACCATAGTTGCGAGTGATGGTGGCCTCAACCCCTTCAGGAATAAATGTTCCTTTAAGCTGCTCAAAGCGGTTGATTACCGCGTTGGCGATATCAACGGCGTTGGTCCCAGGTTTTTTTGCTACTGCAATGGTGACTGCCGGGCGGGTACCCATAAAATTAAGCCCTTTAGTGCTACCCTGGGGACCCGCTCCCAGCCAGACATACTGCTCCGGCTGGTCGAAACCCTGCTTAATGGTGGCGACATCCCGAAGAAATACAGGTTTGCCGTCGTGGCTGCCCACTACCAGGTCACTGATCTCTTCGGCGCTGGTGAGAAATGTACCTGCCTGAATCAGCAGTTCACGGTTGTCGCGGGTGATGGTGATGTTGTCACGGACGCTATTCCCCGCCTGCAGGGCAAGGCGCAGGCTGGCGTGGTCGACACCGTAACCGGCGAGTGCCTGCGGGTCGAGCAGGACGCTCACCGCCTGGGTGGGTTCACCAATGGTGTAGATATTACGCGTGCCGGAGACACGCTTCAGCTCAGCTCGATGGCATGGGCCACCTGTCCCAGTTCATAAGCACCGGTAGCATCATTATTAGACCAGAGGGTAACAGAGACGATAGGGACATCATCGATCCCCTTTGGCTTGATGATCGGTTGACCGACACCGAGATTCTGCGGCAGCCAGTCGAGGTTGGAGAAGATTTTGTTGTAGAGCCGGACAATAGCGTCGGTGCGGTTCTCGCCCACCCGATACTGTACCGTCAATACTGCCATGCCGGGCAGTGAGTTGGAGTAGACGTGTTTGATCCCTTCGATCTCAGAGATCACCTGCTCTGCCGGACCAGCGACAAGATGCTCGACCTCAGATGGGGCGGCGCCAGGGAAGGGGATAAACACGTTGGCGAAGGTGACGTTGATCTGTGGCTCCTCCTCCCTTGGCGTTACCATAATGGCGAACAGCCCAAGAAGTAGTCCCACTAACGCCAGCAGCGGCGTGATTTCAGTGGTGAGGAAGTGTTTTGCGATACGGCCAGAGAGTCCCATGCTAGTCATCTGAACGCTCCGATAACTGCTGTTTTAACTGTTTGCCTGCGGTGATGGGGTCGAGGGCCACCTGCTCTCCCGCCTCAAGTCCGGCAAGCACAGAGATCAACTGCTCCCCTACTTTTCGGCCAACCCGTATGTGCCGTAGCGAAAGATGACCGTTGTCGCCAACAGTGTAGACGCCGGTCACCTCGCTACGGTAAACCACCGCTTGATTCGGTACCAGCAGCAGCTTGCGAGTGCCAGTGGTAAAGGCGGTTTTGACAAACATTCCTGGGAACAGGTTAGTGGTTCCCTCAGTGAGGTCGAGCCGCACTTTAAAGGTGTTGCTGCCGTGGTGAGCGAAGGGGAAAATGGTGATTTTCTTGGCGGGAACGTAGCCATTTCCCGGCTGCTCTACACTCGCATGGCCATATTTGCGGATGGTTGGAATCAGGCTCTGGGGTACATCGACATTGACCCTGAGTTTCTCAAGGGAGATGCCACTCATCATCTTTTGCCCAGGAGAGGCGACCTCGCCCACCTCAATGTGGCGTTGGGTGACTATGCCTGAGTAGGGGGCGCGCACCTGAGTGTAGTCCAGCTGCTCCTGTGCCTGCTGTAGGGCCGCATTGGCTGCTTCATGCCGTGCCAGAGCAGATTTCAGGGTGGTGCTGATCTTGTCCATAGTCGTACCTGAGACCAGTTTCTTCTCAAAGACCTCCTTTATCCGCAGGTACTCTTTGTTCGCCTCCTGGCGCTGGGCGGCGGCGCTTTTCAGCTCGGCCCTTGCTGGGTGAGACGGGAGCGCTGCTCTGTACTCTTAAGGCGGACGATGACGGTGCCCTGCTCGACATAATCATCGACATCAAAGAATACCTCCTCAACCTGCCCTGAGGTTTGAGCAGAAACCGTTGAGCGGTTGACGGCTTCGACCACGCCGTCAAGTCGATACTCTCTAGGCAGCTCGCGGTACTCAGCTGTTGCCGTCTCCAGGGAGGTTTCCGCCTGAGTTATAGTGGCTATGGCAAGTGCTAGCAGAATGAGGGAGTAGTGAAATCTCATGGTTGAATCCATATTAGAAAATAATTATACACTAATATACGGCAATCTTATCGCTATATCAATGTAGCTAGCTTAGGATGTTATATCCCCGGTGTCACCATCGGTCTTGAATGGCTATAAACAGAGAAGTCCCCCTGCAACGTCTAGGGGGGTGGTTGAAAAATCGAAACTGATTACATATTGTACTGTCGTAAATTAGTAACGTCTCAATAACCCAGTGCAGGTGGATAGTTTTCAGGTGGGTGCAGTGACAACTTTTTAGGACGTACAGCAGCAGGGATGCTGCTGTGAGGGTGCAGGGATCTGTTCACCACGTCTCCTGAAAAGGTGTTACTGCACCCCTATGGCACGGACTTTTTGAGAAGTTACATAAATTAGTGCTGAGGTCTTTATGTCTGGAGAGCGTGATTGGTTTGATATCGGCTTTATCGTCGGAGCGAGGGGTTGGGATCATGATGCCTGGCTCGGTCGCTTCTACCCGGATGACCTGCCGAGTGACTGGCGCCTTGGTTACTATGCGAATGAGTTTTCAGGGGTGCTGGTTCCTGAGACGCAGTGGCGTGGTGTGGGGGAGGCGGAGTGGCAAGAGTGGTGTGATGAAGTGCCTGACGGTTTCAGTTTCTATCTCGAACTCTCCGATACCTCTGAAGGGCAGTTACGGCAATTTAATGTTTGTGCAGCTTCTCTTGGGCGAATGCTGAAAGGGGTATTACTGCTGGGCGGTGATGCTGCCATGGTTGTCGCTAATCCATCGCTAGCCATTTTTAAGGCGGTTGATTTTGGTGATGATTGTGTGCATCTTATCGCCCCTGATGAGGGGGGTGAACACAAGGGCGTCTTGCTTGATAGTGGGCATATGCCCGATCTTCGCACTCTACGGAAGGTGTTGGAGTCGGTTGAGTGTGAAAGTAAAGCAGACGCTATCACGCCGGTGCTTTTTGTCGTAGGCGAGGCACCTGATGTAGAAAAGATGCGGGAGGCAAGGACGTTGCTGGAGTTGATGGGCATCTCCTGAATTCGGGTGGAAGTATATTCGTCTTTGACGCTGTAATATACCCAGGGTACAAAAGTATAATTTCAAGAAATGATGACACTGATGATAAGCTCCCCTCTGGAATATAGAAAAATAATGGGACATGGCAGACTCGAATAGCAATCAAGAACCATTGGTAAGGATACGCGGCCTACATTTTTATCGTGGGGAGCGCGCTATTTTCGATGGCGTGGATATCGATATTCCCAGAGGGAAGATCACCGCCATCATGGGCCCCAGCGGTACCGGCAAGACCACCTTGCTGAAGTTGATCGGTGGCCAGCTCCGCCCCCAGGCAGGCACTATTCATGTTGATGGTGAGAATATCCACGCCTTGGGTACACGGGATCTCTACCGTCTGCGCATGCGTATGGGGATGCTGTTCCAGAGCGGTGCCCTACTCACTGATATCACGGTATTCGAGAATGTTGCCTACCCCCTGCGGGAACATACCGATCTGCCGGAGTCGATGCTGCGCAAGTTGGTATTGTTGAAGCTGGAGGCAGTAGGGCTGCGCGGTGCACGCGATCTCATGCCAAGTGAGCTTTCCGGCGGCATGGCGAGACGGGTCGCCATGGCACGGGCAATGGTTCTGGATCCGATGATGATCATGTATGACGAACCCTTCACCGGTCAGGACCCCATCTCCATGGGGGTGTTGGTGGAGCTGATTCGTGCGCTCAACGATGCCAGTAGGTTGACCAGTATTATCGTCTCCCACGATGTGCAGGAGACAGCGGAGATTGCCGATCTGATCTACGTGATCTCCAATGGCAAAGTGATTGAACATGGGGCACCGGCTGAGATGATAAACTCTGAATCAGCCTGGACACGTCAGTTTATGCAGGGTTTGGCCGATGGCCCCGTGCCCTTCCACTACCCCGCAGATGAACTCAGCAGGATCTGCTGGAGCTGTCATGTTAGAACAGTTGGCGCGGCTCGGTCGCAGCGGTATAGGTACACTCGAACGGTTGGGGCGAGGGCATCTGCTGCTGCTCAATATACTCTGGGGACTGACGGCGTTGGCGGCAAGGCCGCGACTGCTGGTGCAGCAGCTCCACTCCATCGGTGTCTTGTCGATGCTGATTATCAGTGTCTCTGGGCTGTTTGTCGGCATGGTGCTGGGGCTTCAGGGCTATTATATTCTTTCGCAGTTCGGTGCTGAGCAGACCTTGGGCGTTATGGTGGCTGCCTCCCTGGTGCGTGAGCTGGGTCCGGTAGTGGCAGCGCTGCTGTTCGCAGGCAGGGCGGGCTCGGCATTGACCGCTGAGATCGGCTTGATGAAAGCGACTGAGCAGCTCTCCGGTTTGGAGATGATGGCAGTGGATCCGATAAGGCGGGTATTGACACCACGCTTTCTTGCCGGCTTTATCTCCATGCCGCTGCTGGCGGCTATGTTCAGTGCCTTGGGCATCATCGGGGGTTATTTTGTCGGTGTAGGTCTGCTGGGGGTGGATGATGGGGCCTTCTGGTCTCAGATGCAGGCAAAAATCGACCTGCATGAAGATGTATTCAACGGCGTAATCAAGAGCCTTGTGTTTGGCTTTGTATGTAGCTGGATTGCGCTGTTTCAAGGCTATGATGCGGTACCAACTTCTGAGGGGGTCAGTCGTGCCACGACACGCACGGTGGTGCACTCGTCGTTGGCGGTGCTGGGTCTCGATTTTATTTTGACCGCGCTAATGTTCGGAGAGTGATCAATGGTGCACAGTAGAACAATGGAAATATTAGTGGGTGCATTTATGGCCCTGGGGTTTGTTGCGCTCTTCTTTCTCGCCATGCAGGTGAGTAACCTGAGTGCTGGCAGCAATGGTGATGGCTATAATGTAACGGCACGGTTTGATAATGTCGGCAGTCTTAAGGTGCGATCACCGGTGACCATGGCGGGAGTAAGAATTGGTCGGGTGGGCGAGATCAGATTTGATTCCCAAACCTACGAGGCGGTGGTGGTGATGAAAGTGGAGTCACGCTACGATACGATACCGGACGATACTATCGCCAATATCTACACGGCGGGGCTGCTGGGTGAGCAGTACATTGGTCTGGACCCAGGTGGTAGTGAGAAATATCTAGGTCAGGGTGGCGAGTTGACAATGACCCAGTCAGCGTTGGTATTGGAGCAGATTATTGGGCAGTTCCTATTTAGTAAAGCGGAGGAGGGTGGAAATAGTGAGTAGGCTGAATAGGCTGAGTTTGATGGGGTGGATCTCCCTGCTGTTGCTGCTTTTTGCACTCCAGCCGGCGACTGCTGCCACTGAGCCCAACACGATAGTCAAGGAGACGACAGATAAAATCCTGGCGGAGGTGGCGTCGCTCAAGCAGGAGCTGGATGAGTCCCCTGGCAGGATCTATCCGCTGGTTGAGCATATTGTGCTGCCGCGCTTCGACTTTGTACGTATGTCACGCCTGGTCCTAGGGAAGCATTGGCGGCGGGCGGATGAGGGAGAGAAAAGAGCGTTTACCTACGCTTTTCGTGAATTGCTGATTCGCACCTATACTACCGCTCTGCTCAACTACTCCGGCCAGGAGATCAACTACCTGCCAATGCGTGCCATGGCGGGCGCTAGCGAAGTGATGGTTAATACCGAGGTGAGTAGTGAGGGTGCAACACCGGTACCCATCAACTACAGGCTCTACTTGGATGGAGATGAGTGGAAAGTGTACGATTTGTTGATCGATGGTGTCAGCTTGGTGTCCAATTACCGCACTAACTTCGCTTCCGAGATCAGGCGACGCAAGCTTTCTGGCCTCATTAGTCGGCTTGAAGCGCGTAACAAGAAGAATAAGTAGTGCGCCTCCTGAGTCAACTCGATTCATCCAGACTTATCCAGAGGCTCCCTAAATGGCGGAGATAACTATTGATGCTGATGGTTGCGTGCAGGTCACCGGAGATATCGTCTTCTCTACAGTGACGGGATTGCTGAGGAGCGCAGAGGCCTCTCTTGCCGATAGTAAGCGTGTGATTTTTGATCTTGCCGGAGTCACCCACAGTGACAGCTCGGCGCTGGCACTGTTACTGGAGCTGCTTGACCGTGCCAATGCTGGCGGAGTTGCAGTCACCTTTCGTAATATTCCCGATTCTCTACTGGGTATCGCACGTCTCAGTAATGTTGAACATCTGCTGCGGTGATTTATCCAATCAAAAATCGACTTTAATTCGCAGGCCCTCTATTCCCGAATAGGCTCCTGTCCTTGGCAAGGCGACGGCTAACAGGATGCAGGCACTCATATTACGTCCTGAAATCAATGGTTTTTTCTGTGGGCGCTACACGTCTTTGCGGGCGCTGTGTTTCAGTCTGTTTTTGTTGCCTGACGGAGAGTGCTCTGGCTCGAACCACAGCCCTTTAGATTTGTCGTTATATTTCATACAATGTCCCGTTTCCCTGAGCTTCTGCTCCTTAGTTACGGGTGTTTTCCCGGTTGGGCCTTTGATTGATGGATAAACTGATTATCACCGGCGGCGGTCCCCTCTCCGGGGATGTGCGTATCGCGGGCGCTAAAAATGCGGCCCTGCCGATTCTGGCGGCAACGCTATTGGCCGATGGCCCGATGAGCGTGGGTAACGTGCCGCATCTGCACGACATCACCACCACAATGGAGCTGCTAGGCCATATGGGTGTTACCCTGGTGGTGGATGAGCGACTGCGTATCGAGACCGATACCAGCACCATTCGGGAATATCACGCTCCGTACTCTCTGGTAAAGACCATGCGTGCCTCGATCCTTGTGCTGGGACCTTTACTGGCTCGCTTTGGCCAGGCAGATGTCTCTCTGCCCGGAGGTTGTGCCATCGGTTCACGCCCGGTCAATATCCATATCGAGGGTCTGCGTGCCATGGGGGCAGAGATCGAAGTGGAGGCGGGTTATATTCGGGCAAAGGCGGGGCGGCTCAAGGGTGTTCGTCTAGTGATGGATATAGTGACTGTCACCGGCACTGAAAATCTGATGATGGCCGCAGCTCTGGCGGAGGGTGAGACGGTGCTGGAGAATGCGGCAAGAGAGCCGGAGGTGGTCGATCTCGCCAACTGCCTCAACCGCATGGGGGCAAAAATCTCTGGTGCGGGCACTGCAAGTATTACCATCGAGGGGGTTGAACGGCTCAATGGCACTCATTATGACGTGCTGCCTGATCGTATTGAGACCGGCACCTACCTGGTGGCGGCCGCAATGACCCGAGGCTCGATCCGCGTTCGCGATACACAGCCCCAACAGCTCGATTCCGTATTGCAGAAGCTGCGGGAGGCGGGGGCTGAGATTGAGGAGGGTGACGATTGGATCACGTTGGATATGAAGGGGAAACGGCCACGGGCGGTAGATGTACATACCGCACCCTACCCGGCCTTCCCCACTGATATGCAGGCTCAGTTCACTGCACTTAACAGCATAGCTGAAGGGGTTGGTGTGATTACCGAGACGGTGTTTGAGAACCGCTTTATGCATGTGCAGGAGATGCAGCGCATGGGTGCCAGTATCCGGCTCGAAGGGAATACCGCCATCTGCACGGGGGTTGATAGACTGACGGGTGCGCCTGTGATGGCGACTGACCTGCGCGCCTCTGCCAGCCTGGTGCTGGCGGGCTTGGTGGCAGAGGGCAAGACAGTGGTCGATCGAATCTACCATATAGACCGCGGCTACGAGAATATAGAAGAGAAGCTCGCCGGACTGGGAGCCCAGATTCAGCGGCTACCTGATTAAATAGGGTTATCAGTTGTCAGTAAATTTAACAACATGGCTTTATAAAGCGTCAACTCTTTTAATTAGTTTTTTACTCTATTAATGTATTGCACAGCCTCAATCATATAATGTGTATTGCATACATCCACCTCTGGCAACTGTAAAAATACCACTAAGATTTTAATAACTGATGAAATTTAACACACCGATTACCATAGCGCTCTCCAAGGGGCGTATATTCAAGCAGACGCTGCCGCTGCTTGCCCACGCCGGTATTGAGCCGATAGATGACCCTGAGACCAGCCGCAAGCTGATTCTCGACACCAATCACGACAATGTGAAGTTGGTGATTATTCGCGCTACCGATGTACCTACCTATGTGCAGTGGGGTGCGGCAGATGTTGGTGTCGCCGGTAAGGATGTTCTGCTGGAGCATGGAGGGGAGGGCCTGTATGAGCCCCTCGACTTGGGTATTGCACGCTGCCGCCTGATGGTGGCCGGTGTGCCGGAAGCCCAATTGAGTGGCGACCGGCTGCGTATCGCCACTAAGTATGTCAAATCGGCCAGACGCTACTTTTCCGCCCGTGGCCAGCAGGTAGAGATAATTAAGCTATACGGCTCAATGGAGTTAGCACCCCTGGTGGGGTTGTCGGATCTGATCGTTGATCTGGTGGAGAGTGGTAATACCCTGAAGGCCAACGGCCTGATACCACTGGAACATATCGCTGACATCAGCTCACGTTTGGTGGTCAATAAGGCATCCTGGAAGATGAAGCACGATACCGTAACACAGTTGATAGAGTCGGTACGTGAGGCGACAACAGCAGGAGATGACAATGGCTGACATTAAGCGACTCTCTACCACCGATGCTGATTTTCAGCAGCAGTTGGACAGGCTACTCGCTTGGGAGTCGCTCTCCGATGGCGGCGTTAATCAGACAGTAAACGACATCATCTCCTATGTTCGTAGTCATGGTGATGAGGCTCTTTTGGAGTACACCAACCGTTTTGATGGCTGGCTGGCAGGCAGTGCAGCAGATCTCGAGATCCCGCCTGCCCGTCTGGAGCAGGCGTGGAATAGGATCACAGAGGCTCAGCAGAAGGCGCTGGAGCATGCTGCTGAACGGGTCCGTATCTACCATGAAAAGCAGAAGATGGCGTCCTGGAGTTATACCGAGGAGGATGGCACTCTTCTTGGTCAGCAGGTGACACCGCTTGATCGGGTGGGGCTCTATGTGCCCGGTGGTAAAGCTGCCTACCCTCATCGGTGTTGATGAATGCTTTGCCCGCAAAAGTGGCGGGAGTTGATGAGCTGATCATGGTGGTGCCCACCCCCGGTGGTGAGCTTAACGAGCTGGTATTGGCGGCGGCCCATATCTGCGCTATCGACCGGGTGTTTGCAATCGGTGGTGCCCAGGCGGTTGCTGCCCTCGCCTACGGTACTGAATCGGTACCGCCGGTGGATAAGGTGGTCGGCCCCGGTAACATTTATGTCGCTACGGCAAAGCGGGCAGTTTTCGGTCAAGTTGGCATCGACATGGTGGCCGGGCCCTCTGAAATTCTTGTGGTATGCGATGGCAAAACTGATCCCGACTGGGTGGCGATGGATCTCTTCTCCCAGGCGGAGCATGATGAGGATGCCCAATCGATCTTGATCTCCCCTGATGCCGATTTTGTAGACCGCGTAGCAGAGAGTATCAAAAAAATTGCTGCCAACCATGGAGCGTGAGTCGATCATTGAGCTCGCGCTGAGAGACCGAGGTGCATTGATCGTCTGCCGTGACATGGATGAAGCGTGTGAGATATCCAACCATATCGCTCCTGAGCACCTGGAGCTGTCGGTAGAAGAGCCGCAGGCGATGGTGGAGAAGATTCGGCATGCCGGTGCCATCTTCATGGGGCGTTACACCTCGGAACCTTTGGGGGACTACTGTGCTGGCCCCAATCACGTACTTCCCACCTCACGCACTGCCCGTTTCTCATCACCATTGGGGGTCTATGACTTCCAGAAGCGTTCAAGTCTGATTATGGTCTCTGAAGCGGCTTCGGCCACTCTTGGAGAGACGGCTTCGATACTGGCGCGGGGTGAGGGTTTGACGGCCCACGCCCGTTCCGCCGAGTACCGTTTCGAGAAGAAGTAGACCGTTTGGTCTGCCTGTAGGAGCGGCGCCCCCGCCGCGATGAACGTTGCACGGTCTCTACTAAACCCCACCTCCCCAGAGGTGGGGTTTCTACATGCAGGTTTTTGTCATACCTCCTCTGTGAGACTGAGCCTCCAGCACTTTGAGCTGTTCTGCCAAGCGACTTAGCTCATCGCTGACCCCGAGCACCAACAGAATAGTTACCAAATTTTTTACAGAAACTATACTTACCGAGAGATAGCTGGATGGTCTCTAACTCGATTTGGCACCAGCATAAAGAGTTACAGGTAAAAATATGGAAATAAGAAAGTACTATTTATCTCTTCTGACTATAGGGCTCCTCCTTACCTGCACAGTGGCGGGTGCCGAGAAGCTCTACCTCAATACCGGTACCCGTGCACCCTACACCACGGAGCAGCGTCAGGGTTTTCTTGATCTGATAATCGCTGAGCTATTTGATCGTCTGGGTTATGAGGGAGAAGTGCCTGTCTACCGTGCCTCGGCACGGGCCTTGGCCAATGCCAATGACGGTGTTGATGCCGGTGTTGCCATGCGTATTGCTGGCTGGAGAAGAAGTACCCAAATCTGCTGCGCGTTCCTGAGAAGGTGATCGATAACGATTTTGTCGCCTACTCGTTGAACGAGGATGTTGTGGTTGACAGCTGGGATAGCCTTAAGCCCTACCCGGTGGGCTATATTCTCGGCTGGCAGATCTTTGAGCGGAACCTGCCTTCGGATGTGAGTAGGTTCAAGACCAAAGATCCTCAGCAGCTGTTTCTTCTGCTACAGAAAGGGCGGGTCGATGTGGCGCTGTATGAGCGTTGGCAAGGGATGTGGCGGGCAAAGCAACTGAATCTGAAGGTTCAGGTTCACGAACCTCCACTGGCAAGGGTTGCGATGTATATCTATCTACATAAGAAGTATGTCCACCTGGTAACGCCGGCAGCAGAGGCGCTGGCGGAGATGAAACGGGATGGTTCATGGGATGCCATTGCCGAAAAAACGCTGATGTCGCTACTACCAGAATAACGTTTCACCGGAAAGGGGGAGAGGCTCGGTGCCGTTACAGCATCTCAGGGTTGAGGGTAAACGCTACCAGGGGCGGTTGGCGCGTCGACTGGTGACCACTATTCTACTTGTTGGTGTGGTAGTAACGCTATTGGCAACGGCGTTGCAGATGCTGCGGGAGTATTGGCAGGAGCTGGAAAATATGGAGCAGAATTTTGCTCATATAGAGCAGACGGCTCTTGAAACGCTGGCCAATGATGTCTGGTTGGTGGACGTTGAGCGCCTGCAGCTCCAGGTTGATGGCATCACCACCCTGGAGGATTTTTGTTTCGCCGAAGTGGTGGATCACGAAGGGTTTCTCCTGGCACGTTCGGGAGGCAGAAGTAGCGGCTCATTTATCACACGCGCCTGGGATCTCCAGTTTGAGTTACGGGGTATAAGTCGCAAGATAGGTCAGCTCACAGTCTCGGTGCAAATCTCTGAAATTAACGCACGCCTGCTTAAACGTACATGGGTTGTCCTGCTTGTCTATGCTGCCGTGGTGGGGATTATTGTCCTGCTGCTCAATGCGCTTATCTACCGTCTGTTTGGTCGGCATCTGGAGCAGATGGCCGCCTATGCTCAGGGCTATAATATCGAAAAGAGACCGGCTGTTTTTGCCCTTGATCGTATTCCGGGAGGGCGGCGGGATGAGCTGGATGACTTGGCCGGTGCCTTCAATTATATGACCCGTAATCTGAGTGAAACGGTCTCTGCGCTACAGGCCGAGATCGTCGAGCGCAAAGAGGCTGAGCAGGGGCGGCAGATGAGCGAGGCCCGTTTTGAGCAGCTCGCCTCAGCTATTGACCAGGTGTTCTGGCTTACCGACTGGCAGAGTGGCAAGGTGATCTATATCAATCCTGCCTACGAGCGGATCTGGGGGGCGCCGGTGGAGAGAGTCTACAGCGATCCGTTGAGCAGGACAGCATCGATAATCGAGGAGGATCGAGCTGCAGCAGAGGCCGCCTTTTCCAAAGCAGACAAGGGTGGGTTCAAAATTGAGTACCGTATCCGTCGTGCAGATGGAGAGGTGCGCACCATCTATGATCGTGGTTATCCGATTCACGATGATCATCATAAGGTCTATCGGGTGGCTGGAGTGGCCGAGGATGTTACCGAACGAAAACGTTTGGCCAGGGAGCTGCAAAAGCTTAATGAAGAGTTGGAGGCGCGGGTGCGCAGCCGCACTTCGGATCTGATTGTGGCCAAGGAGTTGGCCGAACGCTCCAGTCGTGCCAAGAGCGCCTTTCTTGACAATATGAGCCATGAACTACGCACCCCGTTAAGTGCAATACTCGGCTTTAGCCAGTTGCTGGAACGCGACCCGGCAATCACCAGTGGGATGCGTCAGTCGCTGGAGATCATTAAAGATAATGGTGACAAGCTGCTGCATCTACTTAATGACCTGCTGGAGATGGCCAATATCGAGTCCGGTCGCAGCAGTGTTGATGAGCAGCCCTTTTCTCCCCGGGATGTCGCCGCCCAGCAGTTGGGCTCGATTGCGGCCATCCCAGAGGCGGAAGGTCTGGATATGCAGCTTCATGTAGATCCTGCACTACCGGCAGCTGTCCTTAGCGACAATGAGAAGTTTCGACAGATTCTTCATAATCTGTTGACCAATGCGGTCAAGTTTACTGAGCAGGGGACGGTTGTGTTGAGCTTGGAGTGGCTCCCTGCTTCTGATGGGCGACCATCAGAGCTGGTCTCTGAGGTCTCGGATACGGGTATCGGGATTGCCAGGGATGACCTGAGGCGAATTTTTAATTTCTTTACCCAGGTTGGTGAAGAGGCACTAAATTGTGGTGCCGGACTTGGCCTTGCTATTACTCGCCACTATGTGGATCTGTTGCAGGGCACTATTGATGTCGAGAGTGAGGTTGGTGTTGGCTCAAAGTTTACGGTCTATCTGCCGGTGCAAATAGCATATTTCCAAGATGATGCCGGTGTAGATGGTGAAGATGGAGTGTCAGCGGCTCAGGGTGGTGAGCGGGCGCATGAGCTGACCGCAGAGGACCTCAGGTCTCTCTCCCAGAGTATCAGGGAGTCGTTACTGCAAGCAGCGGTTGAGCTGGATGGCGAACAGGTGTTGGCGTTTTCCGCTGAATTTAAAGCAGAGCAGCCACAGATTGAAGCGGGAATAAGACGTCTCATTGATAACATCTCTTTTACGGCCCTGGTCCGGCTGCTTGAAGCTTCACTGGAGTGAACCTGTACAGGCTGGCAGTCGCGCTGTAACTATTCAGCGGCCCCTGGTTAAGAGGTTATTTTGCAGCGTCTCAAAAAACCGTGTCATAAGGGTGCAGTAACACCTTTTCGGGGCACGCGGTGGATAGATCCCTGTACGCTCATAGCAGCATCCCTGCTGCTGTACGTGACTTTCATTAGGAGTTTTCATCTGCTGCCGGAATCTGTCAAAAACCCTTCAGCTCCCTACCTACAGGCTAATCGGCTATGCCCGGTGTCATAGAGGCTCGGAAACTGGAGTTATTTAGAGCTTCTCCTGAATTTGGGGTCGCTCACTCACCTCTGCTTTGATCTCATAGGTTTCTCCCTGCCGCCAGCCCTGGATAGTTACTTTGCTGCCGGGTGTTGTGGATGAGACGATATTGAGAACGTCCTGGGAGCTGGAGAGTGTTTGGTTGTTGATCTGAATGATGATGTCTCCCGGTTCGACCCCCGCATGGTCTGCCGGGCCGTTCTCCAGTACGGCTGAAACCAGGACACCTTTATTATCTTTTAACCCGAAGGAGGCCGCCAGCTCCGGGGTGATATCCTGGCCAGCGATGCCAAGCCAGCCTCGTACCACCCGCCCATGTTGCAGTATCTGGTTCATTACTCCTCGGGCAAGGGTGGCGGGAATGGCGAAGCCGATTCCCTGGGAACCGCCACTTTTGGAGAAGATGGCGGTGTTGACCCCCACCAGTTGACCATAGGCGTTGATCAGGCGCCGCCAGAGTTGCCAGGGTTTATCGCCGCATCGGTCTGAATAAAGTTTTCGAAGGTATTGATCCCCAACTGGTCACGGCCAGTGGCGCTGACTATGCCCATGGTGACGGTCTGTCCGACGCCGAAAGGGTTGCCGATGGCAAGCACTACGTCTCCCACCTGGAGAGCACCAGCATCCCCTACGTTGATAGCCGGTAGATTGTCTGCATCGGTCTTAAGGACGGCAAGGTCGGTGTCGGGATCTGATCCTGCCACTTCAGCTTCCAGGGTGCGTCCATCGGCGAGCACGACACTGATTCTGTCGGCATCAGCCACCACATGGTGGTTGGTCAGAATAAATCCGTTGCTTTTAATAATTACACCGGAGCCTAGGCTGGTCTGCAGTTTCTGTTTTGGTTTGCTGCTGAAACGGTCGCCGAAGAAGTGCTGAAACAGTGGATCGTTAAATGGTGAGTTGGAGTGCTCAATGGTCACCTTAGCGGTATAGATATTGACCACTGAGGGGGCGGCTTTCTTCACCGCATCTGCATAGGAGACGGGGCCGCTACCTGTGGTCATCGGTGCCTGGATCGGTTGTAGCACCTCTGGCGTACTGCCTGACTGCAGGTTGAGAGCAATAATGGCGGCAATCAGGCCAGCGGCGATAGAGGTGGATAGAAAGGCGATCAGTTTAGTTGTCGGCATAATATTCAGATAGACAGTAAGTTATGTATTCTCATGGTAACTTTTCAAAAAATTCGTGCCATAGGGACGCAATAACACCTTTTCAGGAGACGCGGTGAATAGATCCCTGCTGCTGTACGTCCTGAAAAGGTGTCACTGCACCCACCTGAAAGTGTTCCATCTGCACTGGGTTATTGAGAAGTTACTCGTAATCCCAGGAGCTCGCCCGAAAGAAAAAAGCACCTATCGGCAACCTCAGTGCGCTGGCCTGCTTTCTGCGATCCACTTTTTCTGTCTCAAGTCGGACATGGGTTAGCTAAGTTGGGTACAATCTATCATGTCTTTTGTTCTGTGTGTGAGGCGTTGTTATGGTAGATACGGTTGCATTGGAAAGTTTTTGTGATGAACTCTTGGTTGCCACTGAATTTGATGACTACTGTCCCAATGGTCTACAGGTCGATGCCGAGAGTGGCGAGGTGCGTCGCTGGTCAGCGGCGTGACTGCCAGCCAGGCACTGATCGATGCAGCGGTAGCGGCGAAGGCAGATCTGCTGTTGGTGCATCATGGCTTCTTCTGGAAGGGGGAGCAGCAGACGTTGACCGGCCCCAAGGGGCGGCGCATCGCGACATTGATCCGCAACCACATCAGCCTCCTGGTCTACCATCTGCCCCTTGATGCGCATCCTCAGTTGGGCAACAACTGTTGTCTCGGGGCGTTGCTGGGTGTGGATAGGGCTGAGCCGCTCAAACAGGGTGGTTTGGTGTGGTACGGGCAGCTAGCGAGGGTGGAATCTACGCTCGATATGGGGCGCAGAATTACCCTGGGGCTGGGGCGGGAACCTCTGCATATTGATGGAGGTAACGGTGAGATACGTCGGGTTGCCTGGTGTAGTGGAGCGGCTCAGGGCGCTATTGAGGAGGCTGCTGCTGCCGGGATGGATGCCTTTATCAGCGGTGAGGTATCGGAGTCGACAGTGCATCTGGCTCGTGAGCTGGGTATTCACTACTTTGCCGCAGGGCATCACGCTACCGAGAGATCCGGTGTTGAGGCGCTGGGTGATCATCTCGCAGAGCAGTTCACCATCGAACACCGCTTTATCGATATTCCCAATCCGGTTTGAGCGGTTAAACTCCAAGCGGTTCTATTTATGTGTGACTTGTTCAGAGAGTCCTTGTTGCCTGATTTTTACGTCTGTTTTTACCAGGGGGTCGGAGTTAGCTGAATAGTTACAAGTTGCTAACAACACGGTGGGGGCGCAGTTGAGGTATACTGTGTACCTTTAGTTTTTATAACCTGTAATGAATTTTTTGCTGGGGGGTTGAATGGCCGTTGTTGCTAACAAACGATCTGTGATGACTATGTATTCGGACGCTAAGAGTCCCTATAGTCATCGTGTCCGCATGGTTTTGGCGGAGAAGAACATTACCGTTGAGATCGTTGATACGGATCCTGTGGATATCTCGGATGATATTATGGATCTCAATCCCTACGGAACCCTGCCGACCCTGGTGGATCGGGAACTGGTGCTGTTTGAGTCGCGTATCATTATGGAGTATCTGGATGAGCGCTTTCCTCATCCGCCATTGTTGCCGGTAGACCCCGTTTCCCGTGCAGGTGCCCGCCTCTTTATGCATAGGTAGATCAGGACTGGTACAGCAAGATGAACGACATCCTCGCCGGTGGCAAGGGTGTGGCCAAGGCGCGCAAGGAGCTGCGTGAGAGTTTGATTGCGGCGGCTCCCATCTTTGCTCATAAGCCTTTCTTTATGAGTGACGATTTCAGTCTGGTCGATTGTGCCATCGCACCGCTGTTGTGGCGCCTGCCGCCGCTTGGTATCGAACTACCCCCCCAGGCACAGGCGGTAGAGGATTATGCCAGTCGTCTATTTGAGCGGGAATCTTTTAAGGCTAGCCTGACCGAATCTGAATATGAGATGCGCGAGTAGTTATCAGGAGCCTTTCTGAGAATAGGCTCCTGGCACCTGACTGTCTATGCTGAGCTCCAATCGTCCCTATCTGATCCGCGCCCTCTACGAGTGGCTGGTGGATAATCAACTGACTCCCCACCTCCTAGTAGATGCGGAGGCAGAGAGTGTCACTGTGCCACAACAGTTTGTCGAAGAGGGGCGCATCGTTCTCAATATTGGCCCGACAGCAGTGCGTGATCTGGAGTTGGGTAACGACTACATCTCTTTCAACGCCCTCTTTGCCGGTTCACCTATGGACCTCCTGGTGCCTCCCGCAGCAGTCCTGGGTATCTATTCGCGGGAGAATGGCCAGGGAATGCTCTTTCCTGAAGAGGAGGAGTATGCAGGGAGTGATGGGCCGACAGATGATGACCCCGATACTCCACCACCACCGAGCCGTCCTTTGCTGAAAGTGGTGAAGTAGGTGTAACTATTCAGCTGGGTTTGGGGTTGAGCATATTTTATGCCGCACTTCCCTGTAGGATCCCTTTCTTGAGACGCGATGGATAGCTACACCATGGTCGTTGTTTTATCACGGTCCGGGAGACCGCTCCTACAATAAGATTGGAGCCCGGTACTGAATAGTTACCAGTAGGGTTTGTTATGGCAGGGGTGACTTGCGCCGCAGGGGTATCACCTTGTTACTACCCTATTCATTGGGCTTAGCACTATCCGTCTGGGCGAAGCCGAAATCCTCCAGCGTCACACCGATAAAAATGATGTAGCCGGTTAACCTGAAGGTGCCCTCTTCACTATAGTCGAAGCGGAACAGGCGCCTGATGCGGATGCCGTTGTCTGTCCAGCGTAGGCCAAGCCGTCGCAATGAAACGGTCTGGTCGAGTAGTTGCAGTCCGCGCTGCTCACAGGCTGTTGTACAGGCGGCGATGGCGATCTCCCGTGCTCTGGCACTGTCGAGCCAGAACCAGATAAGGGCGCCAAAGAGGAGCAGAATGGAGAGGGATGACATGATGTACCCTGTAATGGCTATGGAGGGCTATTGTTTCAACTTTTTCAACGGCTGGATAGAGGCGCCACGCTTACATGAAATGGGTGGCAGCAGAGGTTACCGTTGATTTGATGGATCGGGCAGAGGGTTTTGATGAAATTACAGCTTGCAGCTCTATGGGGAGCTCAGATAGGAGTGTTTGATGGCTTGGTTGGATAATATCTCTCTGCAGATGATCATTATTGCTTGTCTGTTTTTGGGGCTGGCACCTTTTTTTCCTGAGCCCCATCTGTGGGAGAAGCTGAAGATGCTTTCGGCAGGAACGCTGGTGAAACCGCTCGATATATTTGACTTGGTGATGCATGGCTCACCTTTTGTGGTGTTGATCCTCAAGCTGTTGCGGATGCGTGGTCTGTTCTGACAGCACTGACAGCCGGCTCAAAAAGCGGCAACTCTTCGTGCCTCTGTGCCTTCTATGAACGCGCTGTGTTCCAAACATTGATCAGCTATGGCGACTATTACTGGAGAGTCTGTCGAGTCGTAGGCGCTGGCGCTCATCGAAGAGGCGGCGGGAGCCGATGGAGACGGCGACAATAGCACCCAGGCCGGTACCGGCGGCGATCAGCAGCAGGATCATGATCTGATACTTAGCCGCCTCCAGGGGGGGGCTGCCGGCGAGGATCTGGCCAGTCATCATCCCCGGCAAGCTGACTACACCGGCGGCGGCCATGGCGTTGATAATTGGAATCAAGCCGGTTCGCAGGGCGGTGCGGCGAATCTCCCCAATCGCACTGTCCCAATCCTCACCCAGTATCAACTTCCCCTCAATGACGCCTCGCTGTTGCCATGCGTTATGGGTCAGATTATCAAGGGCGAGAGCCATGCCGGACATGGTGTTGCCGAGCATCATACCGAGCAGCGGAATCAGGTATTGGGGGGTGTACCAGGGGTCAATCCTGATCACCAGGTGAAGCGCCAGCAGGGTGATGCTGAAGGAGGAGACGAACATCGAGAGTGTGCCTATGCCCATACCCCAGGCACCGCTGAAGCGGCGCTGTTGACGGGCCATCACCTCATAGCCCGCGACAGTGAGCATGAAGAGGGCGAGGGCGGCAACCAGGTAGGGATTGGCCTGAGTGAAGAGGGTTTTCAGTACCAGGCCTAGCAGTAGTAACTGCACTACACTACGCAGGGCGGCGATCAGCAGTCGCTTTTCCACCCCCAGATGCAGGCGCCAGGAGATAGCGGCAAGTGCGACCACTAGCAGGGCGGCGATAGCGAGGTCGAGAGCAGTTAGACTGATTAGCTCCACTTCAGCTTACCGTTGGCGATCACCAGATGCCTCTCCCCCAGTCGTTGGCGCTGTACAGGGTCGTGGCTCACCCAGAGTGCAGCAGCGCCATATTTCTGGAGATAATGTTCAACGACCGTCTCTACACGGTGAATGTTCTGCTGATCCAGATTGGCCGTGGGTTCATCCAGCAGCAGCACTCTGGGCGAGATACTGAGTAGGCGGGCCAGGGCGAGGCGCTGGCGTTCGCCGCTGGAGATGCGGTGGATGCTCCACTTCATACACTCCAAGGGTAGACCCAGTGCCGCCAATAGATCGTCTGCGGGCGATTTGAAGTGTCCCGCTACCTGCTCCTCCCACCAGTGGCTCTCCGCTGGTAGCAGGCCAACTTGTTGACGCCACTGGGGTGGAGGGATCTCCTCCAGGGGGGTGCCGTCGAGCGCTATGCCTCCATCATGTGGGTCAAGGTCGGCGATGGCCCTCAGCAGGCGGGTCTTACCACAGCCCGAGGGGCCTGTGAGGGTGGTACATACGCCAGCAGGCAGGTGCAGATCGATGGGATGGAGGCCGTGGCTGTGGAAGCGCTTAAGGGTGAGGCTGCTCATCGGCGAAGGAAGATCAGGTCCCAGACACCGTGACCGAGGCGATGCCCCCGCTGCTCAAATTTTGTCAGTGGCCGGTAATCTGGCCGAGGGGTGTATTCACTCTTACCTCTACTGTTTTCAAAGAGCTCCTCTACGCTGCTCATCACCTCCATCATCTGCACTGCATAGTCCTCCCAGTCGGTGGCGGTGTGAAAAAAACCACCCGATTTTATCACTTGGGCCAGTAGCGAGACAAAGGAGGGCTTAAGTATACGGCGCTTGTGGTGACGTTTTTTGTGCCAGGGATCGGGGAAAAAGAGGAATAGTCCGGTGAGGGTGGCATTCGGCACTCCCTGAGTCAGCACCTCCACTGCATCCTGCTGAATGATGCGTAGATTGTTTAGTTCCAACTCTTCAATTTTCAGTAACAGATGGCCGACACCTGGGCGATGCACCTCAATACCCAGATAGTTGTTTTCAGGATTTGCGGCGGCCATCTGCGCTAGGGACTCGCCATTACCGAAGCCGATTTCGGCCAGGACCGGGTTGCTGTTGCCAAAAAGTTGCTCGAAGCTGAGAGCCTGGCCGTTGAAGTCGATACCGTATTGGGGCCAAAGCTGGTCAAAGGCACGCTCTTGTCCGGGGGTCAAACGACCGGTGCGCAGCACATAGCTTTTTATTGGACGGTTTTTTTTGCTTTCGTGCTCAGGCATGAGGTTGGTTAGATCTGTCCATTGTCGCTGTCTGTAGGAGCCCCGCCCTCGGGGCGATGGGGTGTAGCACGGACTGTGCAACGTTCATCGCGGCGAGAGCGCCGCTCCTACATAGATGTTTGAACCTATCTTTGCATTGGGATCAGAAAAATAGACCTTCAATCGGAGAGGAGGCGGAGGCGAAGCGCTTCGCTGGCATGCGTCCGGCCAGATAGGCTTCACGGCCCGCTTCGATCGCTTTTCTCATTGCAGAAGCCATCAGTACCGGCTGGTCTGCGGCGGCAATGGCGGTATTCATTAAAACGCCGTCACAGCCCAGCTCCATGGCAACGGCGGCATCTGAGGCGGTACCGACTCCGGCATCCACCAGAATCGGTACATTAGCGTTCTCGACGATGGTGCGGATATTCAGTTTGTTACGCACGCCCAGGCCAGAGCCGATGGGAGCAGCCAGGGGCATGACTGCAGCACAGCCGATCTTCTCCAACTCGCGGGCGACGATAGGGTCATCGTTGGTATAGACCATCACATCAAAGCCATCATTGACCAGTACCTCCGCCGCCTTCAGGGTGGCGATAACATCGGGAAAGAGGGTCTGCTGATCTCCCAGCACCTCAAGTTTCACCAAGTTATGGCCATCCAGTAGTTCACGAGCCAGTCGGCAGGTGCGAATGGCGGTCTCTGCATCGAAGCAGCCAGCCGTATTGGGCAGGATGGTGTATCTATCCGGTGGAAGAATATCGAGGATGTTGGGTTCGTCGCTGTTCTGGCCGATATTGGTGCGGCGTACCGCGATGGTAACAATTTCCGCCCCACTGGTTTCGATTGCCTGGCGGGTCTCCTCCATATCCTTATATTTGCCCGTGCCTACCAGCAGTCTGGAGTGGAACTCACGGCCTGCAACAAAGAATGAATCTTTTATTTGATTGGTCATATTGTTTACTGAATCGCTGTCGTTGGTTGAAGGGGGCCGGTTATCTGCAGAGAGGCTGTGGTGGTTGCGGTGCTCTATCAGCCACCGCCGATCGCCCGGACAATTTCGACCTTGTCTTCGGGCAGCAGGGCGTGGTGATCGAAGGTGCTGCGCGGAACCAGTGTCTCGTTCACTTCAACGGCTATCCGCTGGTCACCGAGCTCCAGCAGGTTGATCAGTGCTGCCATATTGGCATCATCCGGGATCTCTCGCTCTTCGCTGTTGATATAGATCAGCATGCTTTTTCCTGTACTTCAAATGATGAGTGGGATTTTACACCAAAGGAGTGGGTTGCCCAGAATAATTCAACCCGATGATGGGCGTGGTAAAAAGATATTTGTAGTCAGTCCACTGACTACAGTGACTGAGCTTTATAGGTAATCAGGAAAAAATAGACATTGGTTCTTGCCTCCCCACCCCGGAGACGCATAGAATTATCACACCTATGCGGGTATCGTATATCGGTATTACCCTAGCTTCCCAAGCTAGTGAGGCGGGTTCGACTCCCGCTATCCGCTCCAACTTTTCCCTACTCGGACAGACGCCTAACAGCTGATCAGCGTGGCGATCTCATCATAGTGAAAACCCCTGGCCATTCTGTATAGGCGCGCAGCCAGTGGCCGGTCATGAATTTCGATTTTGGCTATGATCTCTTTGACCGTTGTACCATCAAGATTGAGTGCGGCCCGCCTCAGGCGGGTAAGCAGTTCCCTGGGTACCGATTTGTCTGGGTTGAGGGGGGTGCTCTGCTCAAATGTGTTGCCGTCCCAATCACTTTTGACCTCGCCAACCTCCTCTATGGGGATCTCCAGCATGAAGCAGCTCCCTTCAGGTCCGGTTTCGCTTATGATCAGCTTGCCATCCAGTGCTTCGGCATAGGCGCGTCCGATAGCGAGTCCTAGGCCTGTGCCACTGCCCGCCTTTATCCCCAGGTCTCCCTGAATAAAGGGTTCAAATATTCGCTGCTGATCGGAGATGATAATGCCGGGGCCGCTATCCTCTACTTCGATGATCAGTCGCGACTCACCTAAATTCCGGGTTCTATACAAGCGTATTTTGATCTCCCCTACTTCACTGAACTGTGCCGCATTGTCGATGAGGCACTCGACGATACGCTTCAGTTTTATCGGATCTGTTATCAGATCCCGTGGGCACACATTTAACCCCACAAGAGAAAATTTCAGTCCCTGTTCGGCGGTGATTTTGTCACCGAACTGTTGCAGCTGGCTTAGCAAATCGCCCAAATTAAAAGGGTACTTGTTGATTTTAATGTCGAGGCGGTCGATGCGTCCCGCCTCAAGGAGTATATCTATGCGCTGATGCAGTGCCCTACCCGCCAGATTGATGGAGTGGATGCTCTCCTGAATATGGGGGGGGGATCTCAGGTGTGCGCTGCAGTAGTTGAGTAAAACCAAGGATGGCATTAAGGGGGGTCTTGAACTCATGACTGATGTTGCCAAGGATACGGCTTTTGGCTTGGCTAGAGATTTCTGCAAGACGTTTTGCCAGATCCAGGTGCTCTGTTTTGAGGCTCAGTTCCCGGGTACGCTCCTCGACCTGCTGCTCCAGTGATATTCGGTATTGATGGAGTTTTAGTAGGCTGCTGAAGGCTCTGATAGAGGAGAAGACCAGGGTGTAGATCGCTTCGGCAGTGAGATCCGATTTGAGTCGGTAGTCGTTGATCTCGTAGCGTTCAACCACCTCTTTCTCCGGGGCATAGCCGGGCTGCCCTGTTATCAGCGCTATCTGAATGCGGTGGTTGTTTGACTCCTCCCTTATGTGTTGGACAAATTGCAGGCCCGCATCCTGGGCTTCCATGACTACATCGAGTAGCACCAGGGCAATCTCCTCAAAATCGCTGATAATTCCTCGCGCCTGTTGTGCAGAGTAGGCGTGGAGCAGTTCCACGCTTCTGCCCTCTATGGCGATATCGTCAAGGGCTAGGTCTATGGCTGCATGTATATCCTTTTCGTCATCCACCACCAGTATTTTCCAGGTTTTGCCACTGGTTGTTGGGGCTGCGCTCTCTTCCTCTGGAGCAAACATGGAGTCAAATTCATCGGTCATTTTATCTGCCTGTAGTGTTAGTAATGGTCTCTATTTCCCCATCTTTTGGTATCGGATTAGGTAGCTCGATGATGAAGTGGACCCCTTCATCAGGGGTGCTTCGGCAACGGATGATGCCGTAAAGTTTTTGAGTTACCAGATTGTAGACAATATTCAGCCCAAGTCCGGTGCCATCCTGCATATTGGTGGTAAAGAAAGGGTCGAATATCTTTGGCAGAATATCAGGAGAGATGCCGCTGCCATTGTCCCGGTAGTCGATTCGCACTTGCTGCTCCCGGAGGGTGATATCGATCGTGATCTGGCCATTGTCACTTTGATCAAGGCCGTGATCCAGAGAGTTGCTCAGCAGGTTGATAAATATCTGGGAGAAGGCACCTGGGTAGCTGTCGATCTCCAGGTTGCTGTCACAAGTTATCCCAATATTAATATCAGGTTCTCGCAGTCGGCTGCCGAGACTTCTTATGCTGTTTTCCAGCACGGTTTTGATCGGGAAGTGGCTGGTGTTGTCGCTGTGTTGGGTAACCGCCACCTGTTTGAAGCCTTTTACCAGTTCACCTATGCGGTGGAGGTTGTTCTGGGTTAGCTCCAGCACCTGCCTGGTGGTTGCAAGATACTGCTCCAGATCTGACTGCTTCATCTTCCTGTTGCCGAACAGGGTGCTGATCTTATGCTGCTGTTTTGACAGCGATGAGACGGCGGTGGTGCAGACACCGACAGGGGTATTGATCTCGTGGGAGACCCCGGCTACCAAAACGCCGAGGGAGGCCATTTTTTCGGCTTCCACCAGCTGTTTCTGGGTGGCATGAAGTTGTTCCAGGGTGTTTTTCAGCGCACTGTTTTTCAATGAGAGGTCACTGTTGGAAGCGCGCAGTGCCTCCTCCACCTCTTTAATCATCTGGTAGGTGCGTGCATTCTCTATTGCCAAGCCGCAGACCCCGGCTATGGTCAGGGCCAGATTGAGGTATTGCTCTCTGTGTTCAGGGAAGACGAGCCGTTCTACCACCATCCAGCCCAAGGTTGCGTCTGAGGTGTCGATATGGATTTGGAAGCCATCAGTCGTTAGTTTGTAAGGTTTGTTGTGACCGCTATGCTCTCCTGTGCTCTTCCCCGGTGGAGTGGCGGGGGCGGCGGCCCGGTAATAGACCCGCTCGGCTGCGAACATCATGCTGAATATCTCGGTGATACGTTCCACCGCCTGGGACTCCCTCATGGTGCCGGTGAGGCTGTTCAGTAGATCAATCGCCATGGCGTAGGTGGATGTGTCCTGGCGTAATTGAGCGATCTCAAGGCTGTATCTCTTCTCCAGGTTGCCAAGCCGCCACTCAAGAATCAGCCTGCTCAGGTAGATTTGGAGATAACCGAGGCCTACCGTTTTAACCTCTGCCTCTAAGCCGCTATAGGCTGAGAAAGCGGCTAGCTGTGCTGCGCTATCTTTGTCGGTAGTGGTATCGAGCAGTAGCAGTTTTTTGCATGGCCACGAAAAAATGCGGGAGCGCTCTCTTCAGTGACGCCCCATGCAGTCACCTGATCTCTCCAGCTATTTAGCCAGCCGGGGGTCATCAGCAGGTAGTCCATGGCGAGCCAGTGATTGACTTGTTCGGGATCAATAAAGGGGTAGAAGCACTGCTCTAGCATGTGCAGCTGCGGGCTGTCGTTACCCTGCTCTGCACTAAGGTGCGCAAGGCAGCGGCTGCCCAGTATCCGGTGATGAGTACATTCGGGGTGGCGATCCAACAGCTGTTGAAGTGACGCTTGTGTGAGATGCGGCTGGTCGCAGTTGCTCGGGTAGTGGGTGAGTTCAACGTTATCGATACCTTCGGCCTCTAGCGCACAGGAGAACTCAGTGTAGAGGTTGCTGCAGACCAGTAAGCAGAGCTTGTCACTGCCACTCATGGGCTAGTTATCCCATAAAAAATCTTGAAATACCTCGACAGCTAATGGCCGGTTGAAGTAGTACCCTTGGTAGGTGGTGCAGTGGAGGGCCTTGAGAAAATGGTACTCCTCAATAGTCTCTACACCCTCGGCGATGACCTCAAACTCCATCGCCTCCGACATGGCGAAGATGGTTCTGACAATGGCAGCATTCTGCTCATCACTCTCTACCTGGCTGACAAATGAGCGGTCGATCTTCAGTGTGTTGAGAGGGAGGCGCTTGAGGTAGGCAAGGGAGGAGTATCCTGTGCCAAAATCATCAATGGAAAAGCGGATGCCGGCATCTTTTAACTGTTTCATCTTCTCTACGGCATCTTCTATATCGATTAACAGCGTGCTCTCAGTCACCTCCAGCTCAACAGATGTCGGGTCTATCTTGGCGTCGGCAAGATAGCGGTTCACATGGTTGTTAAAGTCCGATTCAGTAAACTGGACCGAGCTGACATTGATACAGATTTTTTTAAATGTTGCCGGACATTGCGGCCTCGTCAGCCACTCTTGCATCTGCCTTAGGGCGGTCTTCATTACCCAGTTGCCGATAGGAATGATCAGTTTACTCTCCTCCGCCAGGGGGATGAATTCATCCGGGCTGATCATCCCTTTTGTAGGGTGGTTCCAGCGAATCAATGCTTCGGCACCGACCACATCCCCGCCGTTATTGACCAGGGGCTGGTAGAAGAGTACAAACTCTTCCCGCTCCAGGCCATGACGCATATCTTTATCGAGGGTGAGCCTCCTCTCAGCCGCTGCTTGCATCTCCGCACGGTAAAAGCAGATCTGGTTTCTACCGTTCTGCTTGGCTTGGTACATGGCGGTATCGGCCTCTCTGATCAGCTCCTGCCACGCTGCATTTTCGTTAGTAAACAAGGAGATGCCGATGCTGCAGTTAAGTTGTAGGTCGTTGTTCTCTATCTGTGCTGGTAATGCAGCCTGCTGCTGTAGCTTAGTGGCAATATTTTGCACGTCTACCGCTGCACGTTCGGGATCACGGGAGACATTTGGCAGCAAGATGGCAAACTCATCACCTCCCCAGCGTGCGACTGTATCCTCATCCCTGAGTAGGGCGGTGAGACGACGTGAGCTTATCTTGAGAAACTCATCGCCAACCAGATGTCCCAGGGCATCATTGATGGTCTTAAACTGGTCAAAATCGAGAAAAAGTACCGCCGTGATATAGCCTCTGCGTTTTGAAGATCTTAGTACCTGGATCAGACGGTCGGTGAATAGGCGGCGATTGGCAATATCGGTTAGCTCGTCGTGATAGGCCAAATGTTCGATCTTAGCCTCAGCATAACGTCGTGTGATGCCCATACTGATGACATCCGCCGTACGAGAGAGAATCGACTCCTCTTCACTGCACTGCTTATGATCGGGCTTAAGATAGTAGATCATAACGCCAAGGAGGGTCTGGTTGGCTACTATGGGTACAGAGTAGTGTCCGTGGGGATTGGTATTATCCACTCCAATTTCGTCCAGATCGTCTCTGCTGTGACAGAGCTGTAGCTTCCCTTGCTCTGCTGTATGGCCACAAATACACTGCCCCAGCGGCATCGTTTTACAGGCATCTAAATGCTCGTCTGAGAACTTCTGTGATGCCGCCAGGTGCAGCACACTTTTTTTCATCGACCTCTTCTACCAGAAAAATAGCGCTCTTCTCCTGAAAGTTGAGTCCAGTGGCGGGGCGGGTGATAGCCTCCAGTGCTATCTGGAGATAACGGTGCAGTGTGGTGGGTTGGAGGGATAGTCTCAGTAATTCACCCAATGTCTGTTCTATCTGTGCAGAGCGTTCGATACGCTGCTTTGATGCCTGGAGTTCACGGGTTCTCTCTTCAACGCGACTCTCCATCTCAGCATAGGCCGCTTGTAGTGCCTTGCGGGCGGTGCTTAACTCTGAGTGTGCCTTGACCCGTGCCAACACCTCTTCAAGCTGAAACGGCTTGATAATATAGTCAACAGCGCCAGCGTGGAATGCACCGACCTTATCTTTGGCCTCCTGCAGGGCGCTGATAAAGATGATAGGGATATCCTGAGTTTTAGCATTCGCCTTTAAACGACGGCACACCTCATAGCCATCCATATCGGGCATTCGAATATCCAGCAATACCAGGTCGGGCACTCTCGATTCGATTGATCGCAGGGCGATTTCACCACTGAGCGCCGGGCGTACCTTATACCCTGCCTGAACAAGTATGCTGTTCAAGACTCGCAGATTGTTAGGGTTGTCATCAACAATCAATATCGAGACGCTATCGCAGAGCGCTAAATTTTTTGCTTGATCGATACTGTTCATTATCAGTAGTACTGCATGGTCTTTACCCGCCGAAACTGAAACGGCACTCGGTTCCTTAGTTCACCTTAGCTGCAATATCCTTGATAGCACTGTCGGTGTGTGCTCTTGTTGCCATGAATTGGGCATCTCTGCCTTATTGACTATAATTTCTCCATACGCTCAGTTGAATAGTAGACGAAATGTTGATATCAGGTGAATTACTACTCGATATTTCCCCGAACGGAACGTGGTATTCGGCGGCTATTTGGGCCATGCTAATAGACTGTAGATTACAAAATGGAGATGGTGATGGGTAAGCCCTTCAAAATCCTTGGTGGACTGGTTGGTCTTTTGTTCCTTCTGGTGGT
>MOXH01000005.1_pt1 | contig 44949 bp, 46 predicted proteins | sample 1471181 | NCBI WGS metagenome assembly MOXH01 (sample SAMN05806436, study PRJNA327811) | mollusc metagenome | isolation source: Phylotype A (SB4) bacterial symbionts from gill | host: Thyasira cf. gouldii | place: Canada: Bonne Bay, Newfoundland | collected 2010-05-07
CATATGGCTGGTAGGTACCGAGGAAGAGGCAGAGACGGCACTTTATGATGCCGATCTCAAAGGCCCCCTTGGTATCGTTATGGGGGGAGAGGAGAAGGGCATGCGTCGCCTTACCGGGGAGCAGTGCGACCTGCGGGCCAGCCTGCCAATGGCGGGAAGTGTCGAGAGTCTTAATGTATCGGTTGCCGCCGGTATCTGTCTCTTTGAAGCGGTCAGGCAGCGGCATTAGTCACCCCCTTAGGTTTTATTTTTTCCACCGGCATTCCCGGTAAATAATGAGCTGAAAGTTATCCATCTGCACTGGGTTATTGAGAAGTTACTGAGGAAGCACTCAACGCCAACATCTATGCTACACCTGCTTTGGTCAAGGAGAGACCCGAGCCGGTAAAACGGATCTTCGGTAACCTTGGGGAGGCTAAGCAGGCGCTGCTGCTGGTCGGCGTATTCGGTGAGGAGTAGGGCTGCAACTAAGCGCAGAAATTACACGGTTCGCTCCCCCGTCTACAGTGACTTCTGATGGGATTAGGGTAGATAAACAGCCACAGGCGGCAGCCACCCCTCGGCCTGGTGTTCAGCCACCACCGAGGTAAAGATGCCGCCTCGGACATTGAAATCTGCCGTCAGGCGCATAAAACGGGGTTGGACCGCTGCCACCAGATCGTCAAGGATCTTGTTGGTCACCGCCTCGTGAAACGCCCCTTCATCCCGGTAAGACCAGACGTACATTTTCAGGGCTTTTAACTCCACGCATAGTTTATCCGCAATATATTCAATGGTCAGTTCAGCGAAATCGGGCTGGCCGGTCATCGGACAGAGGCAGGTGAATTCCGGCACATCGATACGAATGGTGTAGTCGCGTGCTGGCTGGGGGTTGTCAAAAGTCTCCAGGGTTTTGCTGGGCTGGCTTGGCATGGTAGTCAGGTCTCATGGGTATAACAGGAAATTGCGGTGATTATACGGAATTTCCTCTCTGCCAGGAATCATAAAAAGGAGTGGCGAGAAAGCGCTCCTACGGGGAAGTGCGGCATAAAATATACTCGGGTGAAAACAGCCCAAAAACAGGTATAGCTGAATAGTTACCTTTTGGTTTTATTAATTATAATAATCAAATGGATAGATTTGTTTATTTATTTAGGTAGTTAATAAATATTGATCTGCTTGTCACAAAGGACAGCTGGATGTATCTTATCGTTTCATGCGCCTAGAAAAAATAAAACTCGCAGGATTTAAATCCTTTGTCGATCCGACCACGGTCTATTTTCCCAGTAACCTGATTGGTGTGGTTGGGCCAAACGGCTGTGGAAAATCGAATATTATCGATGCCGTGCGTTGGGTGATGGGCGAGAGTTCAGCCAAAATGTTGCGCGGTCAGTCGATGGCTGATGTCATATTCAATGGCTCCACCAGCCGCAAGCCGGTGGGTACCGCCAGTATTGAGCTGCAGTTTGACAACAGCGACGCCTCCGCCGGAGGGCAGTATGCTCAGTACAACACCATCTCGGTAAAGCGTCAGGTATCCCGCGACGGTCAGTCAAACTACTATATGAACGGTGTGCGCTGCCGCCGACGGGATATCACCGACCTCTTTCTTGGTACCGGTCTGGGGCCACGCAGCTACTCCATTATTGAGCAGGGGATGATCTCACGGCTGATTGAGGCGAAGCCGGAAGATCTGCGGTCGTTTCTTGAGGAGGCGGCTGGCATCTCAAAGTACAAGGAGCGCCGCCGCGAGACGGAGAACCGCATTAGCCGCACCCGGGAGAACCTTGATCGCCTTAATGACCTGCGTGAGGAGATATCCAAACAGCTGCAACATCTCCAGCGACAGGCGGCAACGGCGGAGCGTTACAAGGGCTACAAAGAGCAGGAACGGCGTTTGCAGGGGGAGCTGCTTGCGCTGCGCTGGCAGGTGATGGATGACGATATTCGAGGCAAAGAGCGCAATATCACTGAGCTGGAGACCGACCTGGAAGCGGCGGTCGCTAAACAGCGCAGGCTGGAGGCGGAGATAGAGCAGAGCCGGGAGCTGCACACCGAAGCCAACGACAGTTTCAATGAGATCCAGGGGCGCTACTACGCTGTCGGTAGTGAGATAGCCCGTCTCGAACAGGCGATTCAGTTTGCCAAGCAGAATCGTGGCAAGTTGGAGTACGACCTGCATCAGGCCGATCAGGCTTGGCAAGAGTCCACAGATCACCAGCAGCAGGATGCTTCGCGTCTAGAAGAGCTGGAAGCTGAACTGGAAGCGCTGGAGCCAGAGCTGGAGCAGGTGCGCGAGGTCGAGATGATCTCTGGGGAGCAGCTTGCCGAGGCAGAGCAGGCGATGGCGCGTTGGCAGGAGGAGTGGGAGAATTTTAACCGCATAGCGGCGGAGCAGGCACAGACGGCCCAGGTTGAGCGTACCCGCATCAACCATTTCGAGGCCCAGGAGCAGAATCTCCAACGGCGCATGGAGCGCTTCCAGATGGAGCTGCAGCAGCTCACCGATCAGAATTTGTTGGATGAGATTGCCGAGCTGGAGATGACTGAAGAGGAGCGGCAGGAGCAGGCCGTCCTGTTACAGGAGCAGCTGAGCCATACGGTGGAGCAGATTAGTGCCATCCGTGAGCAGAATGCCCAGCAGGTCAACACACTGGATGAAACCCGTGCCGGACTACAAGCGGCCCGTGGTCGTTACGCTTCCCTGGAGGCGCTACAGCAGGCGGCGCTGGGCAAGCAGGGCGATGTAGTAACCCGCTGGCTGGAGACCCAGGAGCTGGCCGAGGCCGTCCGTCTGGCTGAAAAATTGGTGGTCGATGGGCGTTGGCAGCGGGCGGTGGAGACGGTTCTTGGATTTCACCTCCAGGCGATCTGTACTGACCGCCTCGACACTCTCGGTAATACACTCGATTCTCTGGAGAGTGGTTCCCTGATCCTGTTTGATACCGTAGCTCCGGCTAAGCCGGTTGCTACAGCCCGCGGTGACCTGGCCGCAAAGGTTGAAGCCCCCTGGTCTCTCGATAGCCTGCTGGCGGGTGTCTATACCGCCGATACGGTTGAGCAGGCCCTCGCTCGACGGCAGACCCTCGCAGCGGGTGAGTCGGTGATCACCCCGGATGGCGTATGGCTTGGAAGTGACTGGCTGCGTCTCAACCGCGAAGGTGACGAGACCAGTGGTGTGCTGGAGCGGGAGCAGGAGATTCGCGAGTTGAAAGCGCGCTTGGAGCTGCTCACTCGCCAGGCGGAAGATCTTGCCGCAGGTGTAGAGAACGGTAGGGAGCGTCTGCAAGAGACTGAGCAGTCCCGTGAGCAGGGACAGCGTCATCTCAACGAGATCAACAGAGCTCTTTCGGATCTGCGCTCCAGCCTCAGTGGTAAGCGCACTCGGGCGGAGCACCTGAAAAATCGCAGTCAGCATATCGACAGCGAGATGAGTGAGTTGCGTGAACAGATGGAGCAGGATCTGGAAGATCTTGAGATGGCTAAGATGCGCCTGCACGCCGCCCTTGAGGAGATGGAGAGCCTGGGTGAGCGACGTGAGGGCCTGGTCCATCGGCGGGATGAATACTCATCCCGGCTGACGGATATCCGTGAAGTTGCTGAGCATCAACGAACACAGGCTCACGAAATTGCTTTGCGGATCGAGTCGATGCGCAGCTCAAGAACCTCTCTGGTACAAAACACCGAGCGCATGAGTAGTCAGCTTACTCACCTTGCCAGCCGCCGTGAAGAGCTCACTCTTGCACTGGAGGAGGGTGAAGAGCCGATGCTCGAGCAGAGCGAGCAGTTGGCGGTGCAGCTGGGGCTGAGGGTTGAAGTTGAGGGCGAGTTGACCCAATCGCGCAAAACGCTGGAGGCGATCGATATCAGCCTGCGGCGCTTGGAACAGGAGCGTTCCGAGGCTGAACAGCGTGTACAGCAACAGCGCATGACGCTGGAGCAGGCGCGGATGCGCCGACAGGAGGTGCTGATCCGTTGCAAGACCCTGGAAGAGCAGCTGAAAGAGAGTGGCTTCCAGCGCGATCAACTCTTTCTTGAGATGCCGGGTGATGCCACCGCCGAGGCGTGGCAGGAGGAGGTCGAACGGATGGATATGCGTATTCGTCGGCTCGGTCCGATCAATCTGGCGGCTATCGATGAGTTCCAGGAGCAGTCGGAACGGATGACCTACCTGGATGCTCAGCATGCCGATGTCACCGAGTCTCTTGATACGCTGGAGAATGCCATCCGTAAGATTGATCGCGAGACCCGTACCCGCTTCAAGGAGACCTTCGATCAGGTCAATAAAGGGCTGCAGATAAAGTTTCCGAAGCTGTTTGGGGGTGGTCACGCCTATCTGCAGCTGACCGGTGATGATCTGCTTGACACCGGTGTGACGGTCATGGCGCGCCCTCCCGGCAAGCGCAACTCCAGTATCCATCTGCTCTCAGGGGGTGAGAAAGCGTTGACGGCGGTGGCCCTGGTGTTTGCTATCTTTGAACTCAACCCCGCACCTTTCTGTATGCTTGATGAGGTGGACGCTCCTCTGGACGATGCTAATGTGGGACGCTTCTGTGACTGGTGAAGTCGATGTCTGACCGGGTGCAGTTTATCTTTATCACCCACAGCAAAATCACCATGGAGATTGCCCACCACCTCAGTGGTGTCACCATGCACGAGCCGGGTGTCTCTCGCATGGTCTCGGTCGATGTTGAGGCGGCGGCACAACTGGCGTCAATGTAGCGGGTATAGGACTGATTATGGATGCTGATTTTCTTCGACTTCTACTTTTTATTGCCGGTGTTGGATTGATACTCGGTATCTACTTCTGGGATCGCCATAAACAGGTGAATAAAGTGGTTCACGCCATCAAAAAGGCCCAGAAGAGGGAGGAGCCCACCATCGATAGCGAGCCGGATATCAAGGATGATGCCGGTATTGAACCGCGAAATGAGCCCGCTTTAGATGCAAGGCTGATGGCAGAGCAGGTTGCCCGCTCTATCGCGGACTCAGCAAATCGCTATAGGTCTGATCAGTTGCCGGAAGAGGATGTTGAGAGCGATGAGGTCGATCTACCGCCCCCTGAGACAGACGCTGTGCCGAGTGAACCCCCTTTGCAGGTTTCTAGCGATGAGCATGAGGAAGCTGAGCCGTTTTCACCTAACCCCTCTGCCGAGGATGAGTCTGACGACGATGTTGACCAAGCGTTAGAGCAGTTAGAAGCGATGGTTCAGGAAGAGCATCTGGATACCCCGATAACTGAACAGGAGAGTTTCTCATTTGCAGCGGATCACCCTGAAGATTTCAGCGGCAGCCTGGAGACGGGGAATCTGCCAGTAAAAATTCTGCAGCTCAATGTGGTGGCGCGCAACGGCCAGTTTTGTGGGACGGACATATTCAAGGCGGTGACTGATCTGCAACTGGTCTATGGTGATATGTTGATCTACCATCGTTATGATGGTGACCCGGCACGCGGGCGTGTGCTCTTCGGCATGGCCAGCATGGTTGAGCCGGGTACGATACCCACCGATAACCTGGATAAGTTTTTCACCCCGGGGCTGACGCTGTTTGCACAGCTCCCAGGTTATCAGGATGGCATAGTGGTCTTCTCCGATATGCTCTTTACCGCAGAGCGCCTGGCGGTAATGCTCGATGGTAATCTTCAGGATGGCTCCCATAGCGACCTGAGCAGACAGACCATAAGCCATATCCGTGAGGGCATACTCGAACACCGGCGTCAGGTTAAGTTAGCTCGTAGCTTGAAAAGATGACAGCTAACCACCCAAGCCGACGTGCAACCCTGTTGCGCGACCAGCTCAATCATCACAATTATCAGTATTACGTACTCGATACACCGACTATTCCCGATAGTGAATATGATCGCTTGATGCGTGAACTGCTGGGTCTGGAAGCGGAGTATCCCGAGCTGATCACTCCAGACTCACCCACCCAGCGTGTGGGTGCCAAGCCTCTGGGCAGCTTTGGTGAGGTGCTTCACCGCTTGCCGATGCTCTCTCTCGATAACGCCTTCAGTGATCAAGAGATGGAGGATTTTGACCGTCGGGTAAAAGAGCGCCTCGAGCTTGATGGTGAGGTGACCTATCTGGTCGAGCCGAAACTTGATGGCCTGGCGATCAGCCTGCGCTATGTCGATGGTGTGCTGGTGCAGGCGGCCACCCGTGGTGACGGCAGTCGTGGTGAGGATGTCACTCTCAATGTGCGTACTATTCAATCGGTGCCGCTACGCCTGCTGGGGGAGGGGTGGCCCGCCATCCTGGAGGTGAGAGGGGAGATCTATATGCCTCGCGCCGGATTTGAGCGACTTAACCTGCAGGCGCGTGATTGTGGAGAGAAAGGCTTTGCCAACCCCCGTAACGCCGCTGCTGGCAGTCTGCGTCAGCTCGACCCAAAAATTACCGCCAAGCGCCCGTTGGCTATGTTCTGCTACGGTTTTGGTGAGATAGCCGGTGGCCCACTCGCGGCTAACCACAGTAAGAGCATTCAACGCCTCGCCGACTGGGGGCTGCGCATCTCTCCTGAAATGAAGGTGCTCACTGGTGTGAATCAGTGCCTCGATTACTACCGTGAGATGGGTAAGCAGCGGGATAGCCTCGACTACGATATCGATGGCATCGTCTACAAGGTCGATAACTTCGAGCAGCAGCAGAATCTCGGTTTTGTCTCCCGCGCACCACGCTGGGCCATTGCCCGGAAATTTCCCGCCCAGGAGGAGATGACCCGCCTGCTGGCTATTGATATACAGGTGGGCCGTACGGGTGCATTGACACCGGTAGCGCGTTTAGATCCGGTAACCGTAGCGGGTGTCGTTGTCACCAACGCTACCCTGCACAATGAGGATGAGATTCGCCGCAAGGGCGTGCGTGTAGGTGATACGGTGATTATCCGGCGGGCTGGCGATGTGATCCCTCAGGTTGTGAGTGTGGTGCTGGAGCATCGGCCCGAGGGTACTGAGCCTTTCGATATGCCCCTTGCCTGTCCCGTGTGTGGCTCAGATGTGATCCGCGATGGAGATGAAGCGACCCTTCGTTGCAGTGGTGGCCTCTTCTGTCCTGCCCAGCGGAAAGAGGCGATTAACCACTTCGCCTCCCGCCGGGCGATGGATATTGAGGGGCTCGGTAACAAGCGGGTGGAGCAGCTGGTGGATGGTGGGTTGATCACTACACCGGCGGAGCTCTATCAGCTACAACAGCCTCAGTTGTTGGCACTGGAACGGATGGGAGAAAAGTCTGCAGCCAACCTGATTCAGGCACTGGATAGGAGCAAGGCGACAACGCTTGGCCGTTTCCTCTTTGCCTTAGGTATTAGAGAGGTGGGAGAGCGCACCGCTCAATCATTGGCACAACGATATGGTGACCTTGGGGCGCTGATGCGGGCGGATGAAGAGGGTCTGCTGGAGGTTCCGGAGGTCGGGCCGATTGTCGCCAGTCATCTAGTGACTTTTTTCCAGCAGCCCCACAATCTGGAGGTGATCGATGCGCTGATTAAGGGCGGCATTCATTGGCCGGTGGAAGAGCTGCCGGATGCCGCCAATCAGCCGTTTGCTGGTAAAACCTTTGTTCTTACCGGTTCTCTGAGCCGACCTCGTAGCCTCTTTAAAGAGGATTTGCAGGCGCTGGGTGCCAAGGTGGCAGGCAGTGTTTCAAAAAAGACCGATTATCTAGTTGCCGGTGAAGAGGCGGGCTCCAAACTGGCCAAAGCGGAAAAGCTGGGAGTCACTGTTCTTGACGAAGCGGGCCTCGAAACTTTGCTAACCCAACCGTAACTATTCGGCTACACTCGTAATGCTTCCGCTCCCAGCCCACGCTCCTTACCCCCGTCCATGTGGGCAATCAACCCCGGCCCCTGCCGTTAAAAACTGTACTTCAGATCGACAAATACCCGGTCATTGTCACCAATGGCATTGAAGGGGATCTTGTCACCACTATGGTAGGTGATCACTCCGCCGGTAAAGGTGAGGGCATCGGCAAGGTCATAGGCTAGGGCAGCACGACTGAAACCGCCACCATCTCCCCAGTTGTTAAGGCTGTTGAGTAGGGTGAAGTGGAGACGGTTGTGGAGGTAGTCTCCCTGATAACGTATCGCCGTCTGTAGTTCATCTTCTTTCACGCCATCCCCGGCAAGTAGCGAGGCATAGTCGTGAACATGTCTGTTGACGATCTCAAAGGAGAGAGAAGCGTCTTTCAGACCAGAGTATTCAACACCCAGCAGCAGGTCACTGCGTGAACGTTGCTCTCCCACCAGGCTGCTGTACTCCATCCCTCTGAAATGGGCCACTTCACCTTTGAATAGCCAGTTGCCGGTGGCCGCATTGATGGCAGCGCCGGCCATGGTGATTCGGCTATGGTAGCGTTTGGTTATGCCTGAGTGGGTCTCCATGTGAGGCTGGTCATCGAATAACCGAGCACCATAGAAGGCGATATCCCAGCCACTGAAGATCCCGTTTAAGGCCAGTGCATACTCTGTATTGTCACCCCTACCTGTTGGGATTACCTCCGCCGGTTGCAGGCTGGTGAAGGGGTAGTAATCACTGCCGTAGGGGGCGCTCTTATTAAAGCGCACCTCGTGGATGGCGAGGGCGGTGAGGCTCCAGTCCCCCCGGTACCAGTCGAGGCGGGTCATCGTGAGCGGGAGGCGAAGATCCTCAATATCGACCATTCCCATCTGGCGGCTGTCGAGGGGGTTAATTACGTCATTGACCCGTAGGTTGTCAGACTTGCCCCAGATAACAGTCTGTCGTCCGATCTTGAGATCAATATCCCGGTTGAAGCCACCCTGGACAAATAGCTCCCCCAGATCTCCCTCCTGTTGATGGCTGTTGAGGGTTTGAGGGGAGTAGGTGCTGTCACGCAGCTGATAGATAAAATCTCTTGCGATGGTGCCATCGCCGTGGAGTTTCCAGTTGCTGTTGAGGGCGTAGTCCAGTTCCAGGCTTAGTTTGGTACGCAGTCGTGAGAGACCTCGGTAGTCGCTGTTGCCAGCAGAGACTTGCTGGTGGGCGTAGTTGAAAGCGCTGGATAGGGTTACCGCACCGGATAGTTGCCAGGGGCTGGTGGTGATCGCTGTGGTCGTACTTTCAGCGGGGGCAGGCTCCTCATCAAACCCTTCCAGTGCCTCCGCTACACCATGTTCATCGTTTGCCGTCTCCTCTTCAAAGCCCTCCATGACCTGGTCAATTTCAGTGGTGGCTACGGGGTCCTCATCAAAGCCTTCCAGTACGTCATTAAGCTCAACATCAGCAGATAGAGTGGGTGTGCTGTAGCAGGCAAGCAGCATAAGCAGAGTGATAGAGCGGTGTGAGAGTTTGATCATTCACTTCTCCAAAGAGTGGGTACAACCACCCCGGTAGGCGCGGTGCCCTCGCTACGATGAGCGTCGCGCACGCTCCACCCCATGGCTGGTAAAAATAGCCTCGTAACAGGGGCCACTGAATAGTTACAAGCTATAACCCCTTTTCCAGGCGGCGGAGGCTAAACAGGCTCTCATCCAACGACTGATTGAAACGAATGTCATTAAACCGCAGGATGGTTTTGTGCAGGGTCTTTTTTGCCTTCTTTGTAGTCATGGTCATCTCAGTGGCTACCCAAACACCGTCTATCTGGTGCAGTTTTGGCACATCCAGATACTTGAGCTTGTTACCTTCATGGGTCCAATGGACGGCCCGCACCACCATGAAGTTATCCTGGCGGACAAACAGCAGGGATTTTTTGTAGCCAGTCTCATCGATCTCCTCCTCGGTCTGTGGGGTTGCCTGGATCAGCCAGGTTTTGGCGCCGCGCACCGCTTTCTCTTTGAGAATCTCAAATTTATAGGCATCAAGATTTTTTCCGGTCATATCCGAGTAGTTGAAATCTGAGCCCATAAAGCTGCCCGACTTATCGGAGGAGGCGATTCTCTTGGATTTACCTAAAGCGGGAAGATAGAGCCACTGATCATCATCTTTCTCGTAGGCGTCATAGTCGTAGGTGAGAAAGCCGGTGTTCTTAACATCTGCCGGGCTCTGAAAAAACATAATGAACTGGGTATCCTTGCCCTTATCTTTGGCGAAACGGCGGATCTTTCGTTGCCGCTGGTGACCATTTTTATCTATTAAATACATCTCCATGTTGAGAACGGCGTTGTCGCCATCATCACGATCATCTACCCGTTGCATGATCTCCCGGCCTGAGAGCTGGGCGGCAACTGTAGTTGAGAATATCCAGCTAATAAGCAGGAGGAGTAGAGAGAGGTTGCGTGTTGACATGGTGTTCTCCAATCAATAATCGCTGTCATCGGGTATCAGGTGAGTTTTGTGTAGCTCTTTCATCAGGGCGGGGGCAAGGAAAAAGTCAGCTGCTAGCGCCATTAGAATGGCAAAGCCGGTGAGCAGGCCAAAACTCCTGATGTTGGACATATTGGCAAACATATAGAGGAAGAAGCCACAGGAGAGCACGATACTGGTGACCAGTAGCGCACGACCGGTGGTTAGCAGCGTTTGTCGTACCGCTTCATGTACATCGTTTGTTTCTTGGTGGTAGCGGCGATAGTTGTGCATAAAGTGGATGGTGTCATCCACCGCCAGACCGATAGCGATACTGCCGATCAGCATGGTAAAGAGGTCTAGTGGCAGGCCGATCCACCCCATCAGTCCGAGGGTGAGAATGATCGGTGTCAGGTTGGGTATCATGGCCACCAGGCCGATACGGATATCACCAATCAGCAGAACCATCATCAGGGTGATGATGGCAACGGCAATAAGATAACTCTCTGCGGTACTGATCATGGTGGCGTGCATGGTGCGCCCGAGCAGTGCCGCCATGCCGGTGACGGTGATGCCGACATCCTCCCCCAGCACCGTCTGAAAACGATTTTTTATGTCCGACATAAAGTCGTTATAGAGGATGCCGTCTACCCAGGGCATACGGGCGGTAAAGCGTGCCAGCTGAAAACGGCTATCGACGAAATCCTCAAGGTCATCGGAGCCGCTGTTCTCAAACAGCAGAAACTCCTGTGCAATGAGCTGACGGTCATCGGGGATGGTGTAGAAGTCGGCCCTATTTTCGTTCAGCGCCTGGTTAATCTCTTTAAGAATATCTGCGACCGACAGGGTTTTGCCGACAAAAAGCTCTCCCTCGTCAATGCGGTCAACATCACGATTGAGTTGCTCCAGCCCCTTCATGATTTGTGGCTCATAGAGCCCATTCTCCCTACCCGTATCGACAATCACTTCCAGTGAGCTGGCACCGTTCAGACGGCTATCGATAAAGTCTGTTCCGATACGCACCGGCTCTGTCTCCGGTAGCCAGGTGAAGGGTTTGTGAGAGAAGCGTATCTGGGCGACACCTGCCAGACTGATAATCAGTAATCCAAGACTGATTGTCAGTACCAGGCGTGAGCGTTGCACCGAGAAGCTCGCAATTCCCTCCATTATGCTATCCATCAAAGCGTGTCTTTTATGCGCGCTTTCACTCACTTTTGCTTTGATAGGAAAGATAGAGAGCAACGCGGGTATCAGTACCAGCGTGTAGATCAGAGCGATGATAATACCGCTAGCGGCAATTTTTCCCAGATCGCTGATCGGTGCCACTTCCGCTCCTGAGAAGGAGGCGAGACCGGCGGCGGTGGTCAGTGAGGTCATAACGATGGCGAGGCCGGAGTGTCCCAGAGCGTGGGCGATGGCCTCTTCCCGGCTGTCACCCAACTGCAGGTTGCGGTAGAAGATCGACAGTAGGTGAACCGAGGCACCCACCCCGACCGCCAACAGAAAGGAGGGGAGAATCTGTGTTGGAAGCTTGAAGGCGGTGCCGGTCAGCCCCATCAACCCCAGTGTGGAGAGCAGGGACGTGATGACCACCAGCAGCGGGCATCAGCACCCCGGAAATCCGACGAAACAGCAGTGCAAGGATGAAGGCGATGGTGGCGATCGCGATGAGCATAAAGCGCTTCATATTACTCTGCATTGAGCGTTTGAGTACATCAGCCACCACCGGTGTTCCAGCCAAGTGGATGCGGAAGTCATCGGCCCTGTATTGGTCGGTGATGCTACGGGCGGCATTGACCAGTTCGCTGTTTTCAGCATCGCTGAGAAAGGGGCGCTCGTCTGTAGTGGCTACGGTCTCGAGATCTGTCTCATCGTCGAATCCAGCCATCACATCCCCTTCATCATTGCCTCCCGAGTAGGCGTCTGTCTTGATGATGATGGTGGTGATGGTGCCATCCTCGGAGAGCAGCATGTTGCGATAGAGGGGGTTGTCCATCGCCCGTTCTCTGATCTCCTGTAGGGCGGTTTCGTTTTCAGGCCAGTTTTCCAGCAGCTCTTCAACAATCAGTTGTCCTTCGGCTCCACGGGTATTTCGGGGCATTGATCAGGCTGGTGATGTCATCAAGATAGGGTAGGTCTGACTCCAGTTGACCGTGTAGTGCCTTTAGTTTCTTCAGGAAGGTGAGGTCAAATACCGCCTCGCTTTCGATGGCAATAATAACCAACTCATCCCGGCCAAACTGTTCACGAAATTCATTGTATTGAAGCAGAGTAGGGTCGTCATCGTGAAGGAAACCTTCAGTAGAGGTGTCCATAGTCAGTTTAGGTAACTGGCTTACCAGCCCAGCGATAAAGAGAGCCGCCAGCAGCAGTACCTTCCAATGATTGTGGTAGACCAGATGACCAAAGCGCTCAAACCCGGTTTCAATCTTATGCCTTATAGCGGTAGTCATTTAGTTTGCTCTCCATCATTTTTTCTAACCGAGGCGATAACCAGATCTACTATGTGATCCACTACCTCATCGGTGGATATGAAATGTCTGTTATCCAAACCCTCCTGTTTCAGGTGGGTCATTCGTGCGCGGATTGGCTCATTGGTGTTGTAGAACATCAGGCTACCTATGATCAGCATATGGGTTATCAGGGGATTGACCTGTCGAAACTCACCGGCTTGACACCCTTGTTCAAGAATTGATTGCAACAGAGAGAGAACACGTCCCATCTGCTGTAGTGCCTGGTCTGGCAGATTACGCCCACCATCAGCGATCTCTCTCATCATGATGGGGGCGAACCTTGATGCTATACCGGTATGCTGCGCGATGGTTTCAATAAACTGCTGCAACTTCTCGCTATGGCCGTTAACCACGGCGGTCTGCTTTATCACCTCATCCGCCATCTGGCCGATCACCTGGGTGATCATCAGCTCATAAAGGGCTCGCTTGTCCCCCAGTTGATAGTAGAGGGTCGCCTTGTTGACTCGGGCGGTAGCGGCGATCTCGTCTACCCGGGCACCTTCAAAACCCTTTTCAGCAAACACTTTGGAGGCGGCATCAAGTATCCCTTTTGCGGTGGAGTTTCTATTATCTCGGGTCATCTGAATATAGGTAGTGGCGATTCAACCGAACGGTTTAACCAATGGGTTGAATTATTTCTGGTTAGGGTGCTTGGGTCAAGTTAAAAATTGTTCTGGTGGGGCTTGCTGAGAATAGGGCTCCTACTACAGAAATCCCATTTTGGCCCGAATGGTAGTTAACTTAGGAGCCATTTCACCCTGCTTTTGGTAAGGGTGACTTCAGTCGCGAAGGAGTCTGACGCGACGTTAATCGCGACTAAAGTCGCTACGGCATAAAGGGCGCTTAAGTGCCATTCAATTTTGATCGATTTTCCTGATCATTATTATCTATAACCCTTTGTTTCTTCTTGTCAAACCGCTAATTAACGGCTACTATCTGCACCCTTTTCGTCTGTTAGGCATGAGTGGGAGTCAATTTTGAGCTCAACCGGTAACCTGCTTTTTCATGTTCGCCCTGGAGGAAAGCTTAAGGGAACACTACGTGTTCCTGGCGATAAATCAGTCTCCCATCGCTCGATTATGCTCGCTTCTCTGGCCGAGGGGGTGACCCAGGTTAGCGGTTTTCTTGAGGGCGAAGATAGCTTGGCTACACTGCAGGCCTTTCGCCAGATGGGGGTGAAGATAGAGGGGCCAGAGCAGGGGCGGGTGATCATTCACGGCGTTGGCATGAGCGGGTTGAAGGCTCCTGATGGCATATTGGATCTGGGTAATTCGGGTACTTCCATGCGACTACTCTCGGGTCTGCTGGCAGGGCAGGGGCTTAACCTCACCCTTAGCGGCGACAAGTCCCTCTCCGGCCGGCCGATGCGCCGAGTTACCGAACCTCTGGGACAGATGGGTGCGCGTATCGGCACCGCTGAAAAGGGTACTGCGCCGCTGGTGATTGGGCCGGTATCCAGCCTCAAGGGGTTCTGCTATCAGATGCCTGTGGCCAGCGCTCAGGTGAAGTCCTGTCTGCTGCTGGCCGGTCTCTATGCAGAGGGTGAGACCTGCGTCATTGAGCCAGCCCCCACCCGTGATCACACCGAACGTATGCTGAGAGGCTTTGGCTATCCGGTAGAGCGCAGGGGCGATAAAATTTGTCTCACAGGCGGTGGTAAGTTGACTGCCTGCGATATTGATGTGCCTGCCGATATCTCATCGGCCACCTTTTTTATGGTGGGAGCGGCCATTGCAGAGGGTTCAGATGTCACTCTTGAGCATGTCGGTATCAATCCGACCAGGGATGGCGTGATATCCATCCTGCGCCTGATGGGGGCAGAGATCGAGGTGCTGAATCCGCGTGATGTGGGAGGTGAGCCAGTAGCTGATCTGCGTATACGCGCCTCATCCGGCCTGAAAGGGGTGCAGATACCAGAGGCGTTGGTGCCTCTTGCCATTGATGAGTTTCCTGCGCTGTTTGTTGCGGCCGCCTGTGCCGAAGGCGAGACGGTACTTACCGGTGCCGAAGAGTTACGGGTCAAGGAGAGTGACCGTATCCAGGTGATGGCAGATGGTCTTATCACCCTGGGTGTCGATGCCAGAGCGACAGATGATGGAATTATTATTCAAGGTGGAGCAATAGGCGGAGGTCGGGTCAATAGCCACGGCGATCACCGTATTGCCATGTCTTTTGCCATGGCGGCACTGCGGGCAAAAGAGGAGATTATTATCGACGACTGCGCCAATGTGAATACCTCGTTCCCCGGTTTTGTCGAGTTGGCTGCTGGGGCCGGTTTGGATATTTGTGTGGATGAGGGAGGCGAGTAATGGTTCCTATTGTCACTATTGATGGGCCCAGCGGGTCGGGAAAGGGCACCATTGCCGGGAGGTTGGCGCTACGCCTGGGTTGGCACTGTCTGGATAGCGGTGCACTCTATAGGCTATTGGGGCTTGCGGCGGAACGTGAGGGTATTAGTATCGATCAAGTCTCTAACTTAGCGCATCTCGCTAGAACTATGGATATTGAGTTTCGCAGTGACGGTGTCTGGCTCAACAACAAGGAGGTGACTATTGCCATACGCACCGAGCAGGCGGGCAATGCGGCATCAAAAGTAGCCGCCATACCCGAAGTAAGATCTGCTTTGCTGGAGTGGCAACGGGCGTATGCCCGTGTGCCAGGCCTGGTGGCGGATGGCCGGGATATGGGGTCTGTTGTTTTCCCTGAAGCCGGGGTGAAAGTTTCTTACCGCATCAGCGGATGAGCGAGCTAAAAGACGCTATAACCAGTTGAAAGAAAAAGGATTGGATGCTAATCTTCCCGATCTTATCACTGAGATACGGGAACGTGACGAACGGGACAGTAGTCGCAGTGTTGCTCCTCTACTGGCGCCTGATGGTGCGTTAGAGGTTGAATCGACAGCACTCTCCATAGATGAGGTGCTGGATTTGGTTCTGGATAGAGTACGAGATACCTTCCAGGAACTCGATATTTAGGTGGTCTATTAACAGGCCTTTTTTTAACTACAGACATCGGCCGGTGATACTGGCACGGTGAGAGTCGACTTAGTCGATTCAGGATTTTTTTCTCATGACAGAAAGCTTTGCAGAATTATTTGAAGAGAGTATCGCTAAAACACAGCTACGCTCTGGTGCCATCGTCATAGGCACAGTTCTTGAGATCACTAATGACATGGTGATCGTTAACGCCGGACTCAAGTCTGAAGGTGTTATCCCCAAGATCCAGTTTTTGGGCTTGGATGGTGAAATCGAAGTCGCCGTTGGTGATCAGGTAGAGGTTGCGCTGGACGCCGTTGAAGATGGTTTCGGGTCTACCCGCCTATCTCGCGAGAAGGCGAAACGTCACCATGCATGGAGAGTTCTGGAAACAGCTTTCGAAGCAGAAGAGAATGTCACCGGCCGCATCAATGGCAAGGTGAAGGGTGGTTTCACAGTAGAACTGGGCGAGATCCGTGCATTCCTGCCGGGCTCACTAGTCGATGTGCGCCCTGTGCGCGATACCACCTACCTGGAAGGCAAGGACCTGGAGTTCAAGGTTATCAAGTTGGATCAGCGTCGTAACAACGTCGTTGTCTCCCGTCGCTCTGTGGTCGAGAACGAGTATAGCGCCGAGCGCGAAGCACTGCTCGAGAGCCTGCAGGAAGGTATCGAGATCAAGGGTATCGTCAAGAACCTCACCGATTACGGTGCATTTGTCGACCTTGGTGGTATCGACGGTCTACTACATATCACCGATATGGCCTGGAAGCGCGTCAAGCATCCTTCCGAGGTGGTTGAGATCGGTGACGAAATTTCTGTTAAAGTCCTTAAGTTTGACCGTGAGAAACAGCGTGTCTCCCTCGGCCTCAAGCAGATGGGTGACGATCCTTGGGTCAACCTCTCGCGTCGCTACCCAGAGCACACCCGCCTGTTCGGTAAGGTTACCAACCTGGCTGATTACGGCTGCTTCGTCGAGATTGAAGAGGGTGTTGAGGGTCTGGTTCACGTCTCCGAAATGGATTGGACCAACAAGAACATCCACCCCTCCAAGCTTGTACAGCTGGGAGAAGAGGTCGAAGTTATGGTTCTGGATATCGACGAAGAGCGTCGTCGAATCTCTCTGGGCATGAAACAGTGCCAGAACAACCCATGGGATGAGTTTGCAGCCAACTTCAACAAAGGTGATCACGTCACCGGCAAGATCAAGTCGATCACCGACTTCGGTATCTTCATCGGTCTGGACGGCGGAATTGACGGTCTGGTCCACCTCTCCGATATCTCTTGGGATGAGAACGGAGAAGAGAGCGTCCGTGACTTCAAAAAGGGTCAGGAGCTGGAGACGGTTGTTCTCTCTGTTGATCCAGAGCGTGAGCGTATCTCCCTCGGTGTCAAGCAGCTGGATAAAGATCCGTTCTCCTCTTACCTGGCGACCAACAGTAAGGGTAGTGTTGTTAACGGCGTGATCAAAGAAGTGGATGCTCGTGGTGCTGTGGTTACCCTGGATGAGGGAATCGAAGGCTACATTCGTGTCTCTGAGATCTCTCGTGACCGTATTGATGATGCTCGCACCGTGCTTAAAGAAGGTAGAGCGATTGAGGCCAAGTTCATGGGCGTCGATCGTAAGAATCGTACCATTACCCTCTCCATGAAAGCGAAGGATTATGCTGAGGAGCAGGCTGCAATCAAATCCTACACCAGTGGATCTACCGGTGGTTCAGCCACGCTTGGTGATCTGCTTAAAGCCCAGATGGATGGGGCTGAAGATTAATCAGATTGTTAAGCAGGTATTTTTAAGAAACAGCGAATACCTATAGCGGCATCTGAATGTGTTATTCAAGAGATATCCAGGGATGGGTATTTCTTGATATCAAGTAATTAAGAAACAGCTGGAACCAACCAGGTTTTGGCCCTAGATGGGATAAAGAGAAGAATGACAAAATCGGAACTGATTGACGTCATCGCAAAAGAGCAGGGCCATCTTGCGTATCGTGATGTTGAATTATCGGTAAAGTGTATTTTGGAGCAGATGAGCCAGACGTTGGCCTCTGGGGAGCGGATTGAAATCCGTGGATTTGGCAGTTTCTCCCTGCACTACAGACCTGCCAGACAGGGTAGAAATCCAAAAACAGGGGCTTCAGTAGCGCTTTCTGGTAAACATGTACCTCACTTCAAACCGGGAAAAGAGTTGCGTGATCGCGTCAATGCAGCCCTTAAACGGCAGAACGAAACGGGCTAGTACCTCTAATTAGAGAAGCTTAAGCCAGCTTATTAGGAGGTGCTATTTTTACTGGCATCTCCTGGATGGTTATTTATAAGCCGAAAGCCTTTAAAGGTTTTCGGTTTTTTTTTGTGCTAGAAGCCCATCAGAAAATAGGCTCGGTAGTGACGTCCACTCAACAGATGTGGTTAACCCACCACGGTTTTTCAGCTATGGCCCAGGAGCTGTCCTATTCTCGGACAGGCTCCTGGGCAGGGGTACAAAGTGGCCAACTACGGAATCTATGGTTATGGTGTCAGTAACCACTGAGCGCCATGGAGATGAGGTAGGCTAGGGTTACTAGTCCAATCGAAATGAGGTGAAGACGGCTATCTTCTTGCTGGAATTTGATAGTAACATCCTGCTCCATGAGTGATGGAATAAGATCTTGTACCTGTTCTCTCATGATGTAGTGAGTATCTGTTTTCATGATTGATCCCTTTTTTATCGGTAGTAGTTTAAGAATTTATTCTTCCTCTACCTGTAAAGTGTTTAGTCTCACATGTTCTCTAATAGTTCTATAATAGCTGATAAAGAACAAAAAGAGAACTATAATTTCTCAGAAAGGGGGTGATGCAAGGAGGCATTCAGGATAACTGCCTGATATAAGCCTCATAAAGTGAAATCGGGTATAATTATTGGCTAGGTGGTTTATCGGGCCGGCTGCATGTCGAAATCGAAAATAGAGAACAGTGTAGAGGTGATCTGCAATCAGGGATGCCAGCAGGTGAGACAGGCTATCTCTCTTCTGGAGCAGGGGGGATCGCCGCCGGAGGTGAACAGCCTCTCCGCAGATGAGCGCTCAGCGCTTCTTTTTTGAACTTAAATCTATCATGTCAGTGTACGGTGATAGCTGTCGTGTCGATTGATACCCCTACCTCTCTCCACCTCTGACATAAAATCCCATATTCAGGCGACTGGCGCCTGCATTCAAAACAGATTAAGAGCAGTATAGATGCAGAAAATAATTACCAAAATAGCGGAAGAGTTGGGTGTGGCCGCACGCCAGGTTGTGGCTGCAGTTGCGCTACTGGATGAAGGGGCGACTGTTCCCTTTGTTGCCCGATACCGAAAAGAGAAGACGGGCGGCCTGGACGATGTGCAGTTGCGTCATCTCGATGAACGGTTGGGCTACTTGCGTGAGCTTGAAGAGAGGCGGGTGGTTGTAGTTAGCAGTATCAGGGAGCAGGGAAAACTTACCGCTGACCTGGAAAGGGATATTCTGCTAGCCGATACCAAGACACGGCTGGAAGATCTCTATCTGCCCTATAAACCCAAACGTCGCACCAAGGCTCAGATTGCACGGGAAGCGGGCCTTGAGCCGCTGGCAATCGGATTATTGGAACAGCCTGAGATAGATCCTGAGGTCGAGGCTGCCAAATATGTAGATAAAGAGAGAGGGGTGGGCGATTTAAAGTCTGCTTTGGATGGTGCGCGTCAGATATTGATGGAGCGCTTTGCCGAAAATGCTGAGCTGACTGGCTCCCTACGTGACTACCTTTGGGACAATGGGATAATCAAGTCACAGTTGGTTGCGGGTAAAGAGCGCGAAGCCGCCAAGTTCAGTGACTATTTCGATTACTCCGAAGCGATCAAAAAAATACCGTCTCATCGTGCCCTGGCCCTGTTTCGTGGGCGTAATGAGGGGCTGCTCAATATGGAGTTGTTGGTAGATGCGGAGGCGGAGGGTATCAGCCCCTGCGAAATGACCATTGCCCATTATAGCGGGGTCAGTGATGAGGGGCGGGCGGCGGATCGCTGGCTGCGTGATACCGTGCGTTGGGCCTGGCGTATAAAGATCTTCACGCGCCTTGATCTGGAGCTGAAGATGCGCCTGCGTGATGCGGCCGAGGAGGAGGCGATACGGGTCTTCGGTCATAACCTGAAAGACCTCCTGCTCGCAGCACCAGCAGGTAGCCTGTCAATCATCGGGCTCGACCCCGGCTTAAGGACAGGGGTCAAAGTGGCGGTTGTAGATGCGACTGGAAAGGCGGTGGATACCGACACGATCTATCCTCATGTACCGAGAAATCAGTGGGATCAATCACTGAACACCCTAGGCAAACTGGCAAAGAAATTCGGAGCGGGTCTGATCGCTATCGGCAATGGTACAGCTTCCCGCGAGACCGATCGCTTGGCTGCGGATCTGATTAAGTTATACCCAGACCTGAGACTGCAGAAGGTGGTTGTGAGTGAGGCCGGTGCATCGGTCTACTCTGCTTCTGAGATCGCCTCTTCTGAGCTGCCGGGTATGGATGTCTCCTTGCGTGGTGCGGTCTCTATAGCCCGACGGCTTCAAGATCCTCTGGCGGAGCTGGTAAAGATTGAACCCAAGGCGATTGGTGTTGGCCAGTATCAGCATGATGTTAATCAGGTGCGCCTTGCTCGCGCACTCGATAATGTGGTTGAGGACTGCGTTAACTCTGTTGGTGTGAATGCCAATACAGCCTCTCCCGCGCTGCTCGGCCAGGTGTCGGGTCTTAACAGAACACTGGCCGAGAATATTGTACAGTTTCGCAACGTCAACGGCCCGTTCAACAATCGAAAAGAGCTTCTCAAGGTACCGCGCCTGGGTGAAAAAACTTATGAACAGGCTGCCGGTTTTCTTCGCATCGTCAATGGTGTCAATCCTCTTGATGCCTCGGCCGTTCACCCAGAGGCCTACTCGGTGGTTGAGCGGATTGCGGCGGCAGCCGCTCGTCCTGTGATGCAGGTCATTGGCGACAGCCATTTCTTGCAACGGCTTGATCCCTCCGCTTATGTTGATGAGCAATTTGGTGTCCCTACTATTACCGATATTATTGCTGAGCTGGACAAGCCTGGGCGCGACCCTCGTGGTGAGTTCAAGACCGTTACCTTCCAGGAGGGGGTCGAGAAGATCACCGATCTGAAAGCAGATATGGTGCTGGACGGGGTGATCACTAATGTTACCAATTTTGGTGCATTTGTTGATGTTGGTGTCCATCAAGATGGTCTGGTTCATATCTCTGCCATGTCAGATAAATTTATCAAAGATCCACGGGAAGTGGTTAAAGCTGGCGATCTGGTGAAGGTCAAAGTGATGGAAGTAGATTTAGAGCGCAAACGTATCGGCTTGACTATGCGCCTGACAGATAAAAGTGAGGAGAGGGTAAAAGCGGGCCCAAGAGGAGACCACTCTAATACCAAAAGACGGCCGGCACAGAAGCCACGACGTAATGAAAAAGAGCAAACCCAAAGCGGTGCCTTGGCTGCGGCCCTGGCTTCCGCGTTAGGTAAAAAATAGGGTCATAAGTAGGGGCGGTGCCCTCGCCGCGATGAACCTTGCACAGGCACTGCCAGACTCCATCGCGCTTCGAGAAAGCGCTCCTACGGGGGGATATGTAGTAATGTCTACTTCTTGGTTAGTACAATGCTGATCAATATGTTAACTGCTGGAGCCGGATAGATTGCGTGTCGCTTTCAGAATTGAGGTCAATTCAATATTGGGTGCTGTAGAAGGGGTGCCCACCCTTTTGAGATTGTTCGATGAGTATAAGATCCAGGGCTCTTTTCTCTTGAGCCTGGGGACTGATCACTCCTCTAGTTTTTTGAAAAAAACGACTGCCAGCCGGTTTGCTGAACTATCTACCAGCGCCCATGATCAGTAAAAGGGCGAGTGACAGCTTGCGTGCCATCAGGGATGCCGGGCATGAGGTGGGGCTCTCTGCTTATACACCACACGCTTGGCGTAGTGATACGGCATACCGTAATTCGGACTGGACCTGTAATGAACTCCAGTGGGCGGTTGACGCATTCGAAACACTGTATGGATGCAAACCGGAGTTTTATGGAGCAGCGGGTTGGCAGGTTAATGCACACCTGCTTGCCCTGGAGGAGGAGCTGGAATTTCGTTTTGCAAGCGATGTAAGGGGCAGGGGGCCTTTTCTGCCTCTGTTACAGGAGGTCTCATACGACTGCCCGCAGATTCCGACGACACTACCGACACTGGCAGAACTGGTGAAGCTGAGGGATATAGCCCATGAGAAACTACATGAATATATATTTTCAGCGTGTCAGCGCATACTGCCAAACGGCGAGGTCTTCAGCCTGAATGCCGGGTTTGAGGGAAGAGAACTGGTAGAGGTTTTTGAACGTATGTTGGTTATGTGGAAGGGGAGTCAGTGGGAGTTCAAGACACTGGCCGAGCTGTTTGATGCCTGTAAGGATACTCCTCTGCCAAGGCATCAGATTGGTTGGGGTGAAATGCCCGGTGGTGATGGTCATCTGGCGATGCAGAGTCTGTTGATTGATGAGCAATCGACTCCGACCTCAAGCCCTGAATAGTGACCTCTTTTTTTTTGTTCTGTGGAACAGTAAATAGATGCATAGTCACCTAAGTTACAAGGTAAGTTTATATGTCTTTTCAGAAAAAGATCAAAAACAGTGAACTGAAAGCGGTGGTCTACTCAGGACCTTCTGACATCCACGGTACAGGGCTTTTTGCCAAGTGTGATATTGACGTAGGGGAGTACATCGGAACCTATCATGGTCCTGTTGTGAAACGTGATGGTACCTATGTCTTATGGGTTTTTGATCATGATGATGAGGAGAATGCCGTCGGGCGTAGCGGCCGCAATCTACTGCGTTATCTCAACCATGAGGTAGTTGGTAATGGTGAGTTTGATGGTTTTGATCTTTATGCCCGGATCAACATCAAGGCCGATGATGAAATTACTTTTAACTATGAGCATGAGTCCGAATAGATGCGTTAACCCCAAACCTAGTCTCTGCCAAATTCCATCGTTCAGAGTACGGAATGTCTACAGATTAATTGAGATAGAAGTGAAGAGGGACTTCGAATGTCCATTGCTGACGTGCCAGCTCTATAGGAATAGGCTGCACACTGCCCAGTTCGTTAACTGTCACCAGCGCCGCCTTGTCCAGAATCGAGTGGCCTGAGCCACCGATCAGTTGAACCTGTTCGATATGGCCGTCGCGATAGACGGTAAAGCCAACCTGGGTCTTACCTTGAAGGCCCTTTCTGCGCGCCCACAGGGGGTATTTTTTTGCTGACTGGATGGTTTGCTCCAGCTTGCTACGATAAAGGGATTCAATCTCCGCAATTCTGCCATGCGCCATCTCTTTGCTAACAGTCTGCGTGATGTGACTATTTACAGGGGAGGGGGCATTCAATTTACCCGAGGTGGTTACTGGCAAGCTGTTGATAGTATCGAGAGCTAAGCTTTCAGCCACAGTGGATACTCTTTCGACTACGGGTTGAGGTGGCTTTTTTTGTACTTTAGCCAGTTTATTCGCCTGTTTTTTAGCAACTACTGGCTTTTTTACTATTTTTGGTAGTGTCTGGAGTGCTGTGGTGCGTTTAGCTGGGTGCTATCCGTTGCCGCTATTAGTTTCCTGGCGGCTTTAACTGGCCTCTTTGCTGTTGCCTGGGTAGTGCTTTTTTCAGCTACGGCAGGAGCTGGCGAATCTACCTTTTGAATCGTTGGTGCAGCAGTCTGTTGTGACTCATTTGTAGCGGCTCTTGCTGCCTCGCTAGTAGCTGGGGTTGAACTATTTTGGCGTTGAATAGTGACCTTGACTGAGCGGGGCGTATTCCCTGGCCGCTTACTGCCATCCGGGAGGGCGGATACCACAGGTATCAGCAGAAGCGCATGCGCCAGCAGTGAGAATGTCAGGCTGTAGTGAGTAGGGGACATCGGCTGATCTGATGTGCGTGAATGATCTGTTTATTGACAGTGATCGTGAATCTACACCTGGAGACGATATCTATCAAGTGGTTGGCGAGGTTAGCTGCCCACCAGTGCCATTACCCGCTCGATATCGAGGTGCTCCTCTGCGGCGTCGGCTACACGGTTGATCCCCTCGTCTCTAAGTGCCAGGTAATCCGGGGTTTTAGGCTCTGTTAGCCCGGCCCAGCGGAGGATGGCATCACAGGCTTGGCTGTTCTCAAACAGGCCGTGGAGGTAGGTGCCTGCTACCTGATCATCTTTGGATATAGCGCCATCCATCACCTCCCCCAGGTCAACAAGGGGGTTATCGAGAGCGGGGCCGCTACAGACACCCATGTGGATCTCATAACCATCGACAGCGGCACTCTCCAGCGTCAGATGGCCTTGGACGAGCCGTAACTGCTTCTCCCTCTCCAACTGTGTCTCCATCTCCAGTAGTCCCAGACCATCACTGCTGCCGGGTGGCCCTTCGATACCGTCAGGGTCGTGGAGTTTCTGCCCCAACATTTGAAAACCACCACAGATCCCCAGCAGCTTTCCCCCATAGCGCAAGTGGCGCTCTATATGCTGCTCCCAGCCATGGCTCTGGAGCCAGTTGAGGTCGGCGCGGACACTCTTGGAGCCGGGCAATATGATCAGGTCTGATTCGGGTGGCTGATCTCCAGCCCGGCACCAGGTTACCTCCACCTGGGGATGGAGATTGAGTGGATCGAGATCGGTAGGGTTACTGGTGCGTTGTAGCCAGGGAACCACTACCCGCAAGGGCTGCTCACAGTTGGGGGTCACACCCTTGTCGGCGAGACTATCCTCCGCCTCCAGGTGGAGCCCATGAAGGTAGGGGAGTACTCCGATCACCGGTTTGCCGGTACGCTCTTCAAGCCACCTTAAACCGGGCTCAAGAATCGACAAGTCACCACGAAAACGGTTAATGATAAAGCCCCGGATGCGTGCCTGTTCAGAAGGGGAGAGCAGCTCCAGGGTACCCACCAGATGGGCAAAGACGCCGCCCTTGTCAATATCTGCCACCAGTAGTACCGGGCAGTCTACTGCCTCGGCAAATCCCATGTTGGCGATATCGCCGTCACGCAGGTTGATCTCTGCCGGACTGCCTGCACCTTCGACCAGAATATAGTGATAGCGCTCGGAGAGACGATGGTATGAATCAAGCACCGCAGGCATCATTCTGGGTTTGTAGTCGTGGTAGCTCCAGGCCCCCATGTTATTTTTGTCGGGGGTGCCCTGGACAATCACCTGACAACCGCTGTCGGTGTTCGGTTTTAATAGCACGGGATTCATATCGACATGGGGGGACACGCCCGCCGCCTGAGCTTGGACCGCTTGGGCCCGTCCGATCTCACCGCCTTCGGGAGTGACTGCGCTATTGAGTGCCATGTTCTGGGGTTTGAATGGGGCGACACTCAACCCCTTACGTTTGAAAACTCGACACAAGGCGGCCACCAGCGTACTTTTCCCGGCATCGGAGGTGGTTCCCTGAACCATTAATGTCTTGGCAGTCATCTGTTCAGAAGTACCTTAATTGTTTGTCTGCAGTTGGATGGGGCACACATCTTATGTGATCTGATTGATAATGCTATCCTTAGACAATAATAAGTGGTAACTATTCAGCTCACCCCTAAAATCCGTCATTTCTGCGTTACAAAATGATCATTTACACTTGTAAACTCACATTTTGCGCCTTGAACTGACAGATTTTAGGGGCAATCTGAACAGTTACGGCACTATGCTGAATAGTTACAATAAGTGTTGACGTACAAAATCGGAAAATACCTTGGAAAGACTATTTGAACGCTATCTCTGGAACTGCCGCTATGTGGTAGTGGCGGCAGTTATCGCCTCCACACTTGGGGCTTTTGCACTCTTCTACATGGCGACGGTAGACGCCTTCTATATGATTAGCCACCTGCTGAACTACGCTTCACCCAGCTTGGATATGGCTGAGAGAGTTGCTCTGCGGGGAGAGACGGTCACCCATGTGGTGGAGATCGTCGATGGTTACCTGCTGGCCACTTTTCTGTTGATCTTTGGTATGGGGCTGTATGAACTGTTTATCAGCAAGATTGATGCGGCCGAGCAGACGGATAACGCCTCTCAGGTACTGGTGATCCATAGCCTGGATGACCTGAAAGGGCGCCTTGCCAAGGTGATTTTAATGATTCTGATAGTGCGCTACTTTGAGTACGCCCTTAGTATGCACTTTGAATCACCACTCGATCTACTCTATCTGGCGAGTGGGATCGCCTTCCTTGGGTTGGCACTCTATCTTGCCCATATGGCAGATGCGAAGCACTGATCAGCGGGTGATAGGCTTGCGGGGAAAAATACAATAATCCAGTAGCTTAGCGTAGGCGTGAACTTGTTCACGATAAGCATGCTCTGGGTCTGATCAAGCCCAAGCGTCAACGGAATAGTTACAAAGTATTTAACCTCAGCGGAGTTAATAATGGGATTATTGACGAATGCAGAGTGTATAAAAGTGTCACATTGGCGTCTATTGGTATTCATTTTCGGCTGTTTTGACCTTGTCAGCTGGAGGTCGAGTTTTAGGTGTAATAAGATAATGTTAAGCTTTAACAATTAGTTGCCGATAACAATTGAAGTCAACTCGCGTATGCCTGTATCCGAAAGGGTGGTCGGGGAGGGGTTGGCTCCAAATAGTTGATGAGGAATATAACCGCAAACCATGAGTGTTGATCAGGTAAAGCTCGAACGACTGGTTGATAAGATGCCGACGTTTCCCCAAAGCGTCCATCGAGTAATACAGATCTGTTCCGACATCAACTTCTCCACCAAGGAGTTGATCACCGTTATTGAGCATGATCCGATCATCACGCTTAAAACACTCAAACTGGTTAACTCCGCCTATTTTGGTCTCTCTAAGAAGATCACCTCAATAAAACATGCCGTTGTTTATATCGGTGCCAATACCATTAAGAATGTAGCCATGGCGATTACCACCATGGGTATTTTGCCGAAGGAGGAGCACTCGGGGATCAACCGCAACGGATTTCTACTGCACTGTCTTAATACCGCCACACTGGCCAAACTGATCGCCAAAGGGAAAAGAGTGCCTGAGTCAGAGCTGACAGACTATTTTATCGCCGGGCTACTTCATGATATTGGTGTGATTCTGGTGGCTCAACTGGTCAAGGATCAATACAAAGAGGTGATTGGGCTGGTCAATACAGAGGGACTTCCATTGCATCTGGCGGAGCGCAGAGTGCTCGGTTTTGACCATGCGGAGATGAGCGCTATTCTGGTTGAGAAGTGGAAATTCCCCGAAAATCTTATTAACTGTATTCGTAATCACCACAACTTGGAGCAGATGGATAATCCGCCTCTGTTGGAGCGGGTGATTTTTGTTGCCAATCAAGTGGCCAAGTCTTTGGAGAGGGGTGAGCACCGCCTGTCGATAGTTGAGCCAGTGCCAGAAAATATACAACAGTGGCTGGGCATGGCTCTGGAAGATGTTCCGGAATCTATTTCCGATCTCCCGACTGAGCTGGAAAAAGCGGAAGCATTTCTCACCCTTTAGGATAAAAATGTTCTAAACTTTGCCGGATAGACAATTATGATCAAGGTGACTTGATGGAGATTACATTTCACGGCGTACGTGGGTCCATACCATCCCCTGGGCCAAATACCGTGCGTTACGGTGGTAACACCACTTGTGTTGGAGTTCGTACCGATGCTGGCGATGTGATCATCCTGGATGGGGGGTCGGGTATCCGTCAGCATGGCCTTGACTTGCTGGCTGAACTGCCGGTGCAATGCTCCATCTTTATCACCCATACCCACTGGGATCATATCCAGGGACTACCCTTTTTCACCCCGCTGTTTATTCCTGGAAATAAAGTCGACTTCTATGGTGCCTTCGATCCGGTCTATATGAAGGATCTGAAGAGTATCCTCAGTCAGCAGATGGAGTACTGCTACTTTCCCGTCCGGGAGAATGAACTGAAGGCCGACATTAGTTACAACACACTGAGGGAAGGGCAGAAGATTCAGGTGGGCTCGGCAACGGTTAGCTGTATTCTGCTCAACCATCCGGTACTTAATTTTGGGTATCTGGTGGAGGCCGACGGTAAGCGTTTCTTCTTTACCGGCGACAATGAGCCACCGGTCAATATCTATTCGGAAGATGATGAAAATTATACCGAGTATCAGGAGTTGATGAGGGAGCGGGAGGAGCATGTCACCGATTTTATCCGTGGGGTCGATATGATCCTGGCAGATGCGCAATATACCGAAGCGGAGTATTTCAAAGACAAGGTGGGTTGGGGGCACGGCAACTACCAGAGCTGCATCGCCATGGCAGAGCGTGCGGAGATACCACGGCTCTTTATTACCCATCACGATCCCACCCGTACAGATGACCAGCTTGATGCGATCTACGCCGGTTTGATGGCGAGTCACGCCCCCGACAGCGGTGTTGAGGTTGCGCTGGCGCGGGAGCTGTACAAGATTAAGCTCTGATTAAAAAGGTACTTAATCAGGGAAAATTTCACCAGCCCTATTGTAGGAGCGACTTCTTTTGCGAAGGAATTGTGCGCACATTCGGGTTTTGGTGTGACACTCATCGTGACCGAAGTCACTCCGACCCCGAGCACCAGCTGAATAGTCACGAAATTGTTTGTCTTAAGTGTGTTCAGGGCAGAATATCAATCTCACAACCATCAAAGCTTACTTTCTGACCGGGGCGTATTTTACAGCGTTTACGTAGCTCGATCACGCCGTCAACCCGTACTTCACTGTTGCTAATGACCCTCTTGGCAGCACCGCCACTGGAGCAGTGTCCCAACAGTTTTAGAAGGTTGTTGAGTTCAACGTACTCACGGCCCTCCAGAGTAAACGGCTCTGATAAGCTGCTCATCTATTTCATCAGAGTGAGTAGTGACTGCATCTGCTTCGCTGCGTCTTGCCCTATATCTGTCAGGTAACCCCCGTCACTCTGGGTGATCATTCCGCGCTTAAACAGCCTCTCTGAGGCCCCTATCACGCCACTGTCGGCACTGGAGTGGATTTTGATGCCGATATGAGTCGAACTGGGATCGAAGCGCAGCAGAAGTTTAAGTTCAGATAGCTGGTCAGACGAAAATGGCACGATTAATCTTCCTTCGTAGTTATGGGTAGCATTAGGATACCAGTAAGTTAACGGATTGGCCTGAATTAGGGAGTATTTGAATAAGTAGGAGTCACTAAATGGTGCTCAGCGTACCTCCTGAAAATGTTTAGTTAGACATATCAGTAATTAATTAACTTATTATTGGTGTTGAATTTTTTTATAACCTTAGTTAGTATATGCGCTTCGGCACTAAAAGGCGTTAGGGCTGAGAGCGATGAATATGGCTAAAGATCTCAATAATCGTTAGCCACATCAAAATAATAAAGAACCCGGGGCGGTTGTCTAGATATCTAATTTTAAAGCTGGCTACTGTCTTCGGAATGCCAAATCCATTTAGGAGGTAATATGCATATACGTCTTCTCACTGCTGCGGCAGTGGCAGCAGTACTTGTTGTTGGTTGTACTGCTCAGGAGCAAAAGAAGCCTGCAGCTGCTGCAAAAACAGAAAAGCCCAAGCTTTTGATGGGGGCCAGTGCCAGCATGTTGGCTAATACCTGTGCTGGTTGTCACGGTTCATATGGCCAGAGCAAAGGCCCAAGTAGCCCAACCATTGCCGGTCTCGAAATCGATTACTTTACCGAAGTAATGCAGGATTTTAAGAGCGGAGAGCGCTCTAGCACCATTATGGGACGCATTGCTAAGGGTTACAACGACCAAGAGATCGAGCAGATGGCGGCTCTCTTTAACAAGCAGACTTTTCAAGGTGTAGTTCAGGTGGATGTCAGCGACAAAGCCCGTATGGGTCACAAGCTGCATGAAAAGTACTGCGAGAAATGCCATGAAGATGGTGGTACCTCTGTTGAAGATACTCCCTTAGCAGGACAGTGGATGCCTTATGTTCAGACTACCATTGTAGATTATCTCGATGGCCTCAATGGTCCTGAAAAGAAGATGACTAAAGCGATTAATAAAATGATCGCCGCTCATCCTAGTATGAGCAAAGCGCAGCTGGCTGAAGATCTTGCTCACTACTACGCAAGCCACAAATAAGGTAGGAGATATATCAACATGAAAATTACTCGTCGAGGATTTATACAGACTGCAGGTGTTGCTACCGCAGCCGGCATGGTTGGTGTTCCCTACCTTGCACTGGGTGCCAGCAAAAACGTAGTTGTCGTTGGTGGTGGTACCGCCGGTGCAACTGCCGCCAAATATGTTCGCATGGCCGACCCATCAGTCAATGTCACCCTGATCGAAGCCAACAAGCACTATCACACCTGCTATCTGAGTAACGAAGTGCTGAGTGGTGATCGCACCATGGACAGCATCAAATTTGGCTATACCGGCCTTGCCAAGCACGGCGTTAAGGTTATTCACGATAAGGTCACCGGCATAGATGCCAAAGCTCGCACAGTCAAGACCGCTGGCGGCCAAAGCATCGCCTATGACCGCTGCATTGTCGCGCCTGGTGTCGACTTCAAATGGGAGGCCATTGCTGGCTACGATGAAGCCGGCTCACACAAAGTCACCCACGCCTGGAAAGCGGGTCCTCAGACCGCCACTCTGCGTAAGCAGCTTGAGGCGATGAAGGATGGTGGTACCGTCGTTATCGCGCCGCCCCCCAACCCCTTCCGCTGCCCTCCTGGACCTTATGAGCGTGCCAGCCAGATCGCTATGTATCTGAAAGAGCAGAAGCCAAAATCGAAGATCCTTATCTTTGATCCCAAGCCAAAATTCTCCAAAATGGGCTTGTTTACTGGTGCCTGGAAGAAGATGTACGCTACGGTACCGATAACGCCATGATCGAGTGGCACGGTGCATCTGAAGAGTCCGGCGTGGTCAGTGTTGATGTTGCCAACAACTCAATGACGACCGCTTTTGGTGATACTCACAAGGCTGATGTTCTGAACGTAATTCCTGCCCAGAAAGCGGGAGCTATCGCCTTCGCCGCCGGTCTTACCAACGACAAGGGCTGGTGTCCCATTGACCTGGGTACGTTTGAATCCAAGCAGCACGCAAACATCCATGTCATCGGTGATGCATCGGTTGCTACCGGTATGCCTAAGTCAGGCTACGCAGGTAACTCACAGGCCAAGGTTTGTGCCGCAGCCGTGGTTGCCATGCTCAATGGCCAGGAGCCTGGTACACCCTCCTACGTCAACACCTGCTACTCTATTGCCGGTAGGGATTACGCCTTCTCTGTTGCAGCGGTCTACCGCTTGGCTGAAGACGGTTCCAAGATCACCAAGGTATCCGGTGGTCTGACTCCCGGAGATGCAAGCCCAGAGCAGTTCAAACGTGAAGTGGCCTATGCCCACAGCTGGTTCAACAACATCACCCACGATATCTTTGGTTGATTTTGTAAAGATGCTTTAGTTTGAACCAAAAATAGAAACGGGGCCTTTTGGCCCCGTTTCTATTTGCGCTGTTGCAGTGAGTGTAATCCAACCCAATTAAGTCAAAAGAGTGTCGGGCACACGCGGTGCTAACCCGACCTACCAAGCGTGTTTTTACAGCGTCCTCTGCATTGGGGAAGCCTCAATGCCCCTTATAGAGATCGTTGACCGTTGACTCGTACTTCTCAACTATTTTGGTCCGTTTTATTTTAAGAGTAGGGGTGAGCAGGCCACTCTCTACACTCCAGGGCGCACTGATTATCGCTACTTGTCGTATCTGAGCGTAGCCGGGGAAATTGCTCAGCTGTCGAGCGATACGTTTATTCAGCAGTTTTAGAATATTGTTATCCTGGTAGGTTTTAGGATCATCTGAATCCAGGCCCAACGCCCCCACTAAATTTTTCCAGTGCTCGGGCTCGGGCACTACCAGAGCACAGAGGTAGGGTCGGCCTTCGCCAATTATCATCACCTGCTCGACCAGGGCATCCATAGCGATGGCGATTTCCATGTCGGCTGGTGATACTTTCTCTCCATTGGCCAGGACGATGATGTCCTTAAGACGACCGGTGATATAGACGTACCCTTGCTCATCAATACGGGCGATGTCACCGGTATGAAACCACCCCTCGTTGTCGATGACCTTGGCGCTCTCTTTCGGATTGTTCCAGAAGCCGAGCATAACCGCCGATCCCCGGGCTAAGAGTTCATCCCCTTCACCCACACGCAACTCAGTACCGGTGAGAGCCTTGCCTACACTCTCCGGGATATTTTCACCCAGTCGGTTGACCGCCAGTACGGGGCTGGTCTCTGTCAGGCCGTAGCCCTGCAACAGGGGCACGCCAAGTGCCAGGAAGGTGTGGGCCACTTTGGGGGGGAGGGGGGCTCCACCACTGATGGCGGTGCGTAATCGGCCACCGAGCTTTTCGAGTACCTTTCCTGCAACCAGCTTATTGAGTAGGGGCCAGAGAATCAGTATCGGTGACCAGTTGCCTTGCTTCTGGCCATGGAGGTAACGTTTCCAGCCAACTTTAACTGTTAGGTTGAATAGAGCACGGGCAATCGCTGGCTTCTGAGCCAAGCCATTCTCTATCTTGGCATAGACCCGTTCGTAGATACGCGGCACGCTGATCAGGAGTGTAGGATGGATGGATATGAGGTCTTCCCCCAATTGTGCAACGGAGCGGGCAAAGGCGACGGTTGCACCACCCAGCATCGGCAGATAGTAGCCCGCGGTTCTCTCCAGCATGTGGGAGAGGGGGAGAAAAGAGAGCATGATATCGTCATGATCGCAGGTGGTGGTCTCCATGGCGGCATAGGTATTGCTGAGAATGTTTCTGTGGCTCAGCATCACCCCTTTGGGGTGACCGGTGGTGCCAGAGGTGAATACAATGGAGGCCATCTCACCGGGATTGATATCTTCCCGTACCCTGAAGTGCCCTGCTGTTCTGGGGAGCCACTCACTCGGTAGTCTTAGTCGGTCATCGTGGGGCATACCGGCGACAGAGTTGAGCGTGATGATTCTCTGAACTGTTAACAGCTCCTCCCTGCTGGCGCCAAGCTTTGCCACTGCTCTTTCCCGGCAATTACCAGCAGTTTGATATTGGCGACCTCTGCAATGTAAGCCACATTGCCGCCGCGGTCATTATAGAAAAGGGGAACACTGATCAAGCCCAAACCAAGTATTGCCTGATCCAACATTACCCATTCACGGCAGTTTGGCATCATGATGCCGATACGGTCACCTGGCACCAGCCCCTCATCGGTTAGGGCTTGTTGCCAGCGAGCGGCCTCCCGTCCCATCTCTTTCCACGAGCTATCGAGCCATTGCAGGCTATTGTGGTCATAATAGCGGTAAGCAGGTAGATCAGGTGTTTTTCTTATTCGCGACTGGAATAGCCCGGGAATAGTCCTGGCTTCCTCAAGAGTGATCTCTATTTGCTGATTGGACAAACCGGTATCTCCTTAACTCTTTTTCTGGTTCTTACCCTATCTTAATACAATGCTGCGCTGTAACTATTCAGCTATACATATTTGGGGCTGTTTTCACCAGGGATCGGAGTCGATTGCCCTCATCCATGTGGGCAATCGACTCCGATCCCAAGCACCAGCTGAATAGTTACGCTGCGTTTTCGTTGATACCCATAAATACTAGTAGACTGTCCGAGGATAGGCACCGTAGCGTGTGAAGTCCATTTTGAGTCTTTTTTCGGTCATTTGAAGGCGAATAGTTACTCTTATTCAACGAAAATGAGCGGAAAAAAGGGTCAAAATGGGCTTTTCGCAGTAGGTGTTCTATTCTCGGGCAGGCTCCTAGGGTGCGATAGTGGCGTCCCTACTCCTTATCCAACTGCTTGTGGGTACCATCACAAAGTGGTGGGGCGGCGCTCTGTTTGCAGAGGCAAAAGGGTACAATGCCATCCTTCTCAGCAGTGTAGGCGATAGGTTTAAATGGAGTGCCTTTGTGGGAGCCATCGCATAGAGGCTGTTTTGTCGATAAGCCGCATCTGCACCAGTAGACAGTTTCTCCACTCTTCATCTTCAGCGGATATGGGCGTGTGCCAGCGATTTTTGGGGTGTTCATTTCAGACCTTCCTTTTTTTATACAGTGTTAATTATATATGGCTATGCACAATAATCCTGAAACCAATCTCAACAAGAGAAAGCAGGATAGATTAGGATCGAATTTGTTCAAAGGATCCTTAGTTAAAAATAGTGTACTTCGTGTAACTCTGGAAGCACACAGTTAATCAGGTATATTTTTGGCTGTTATTCAAAGTCACAAAATCAGATAAACCGTCTATAGTTAGCTCTATAAACTATTACTTGGTGGGAGAGTGTGATGCTGAACAGTGCACAACAACTAGACTATGATCAGCTACTCGACGTAAGTGGCCTTAACTGCCCGTTGCCAGTGCTGAAGTCGAAGGCGGCACTGGCAAGCATGAGCAAGGGGCAGGTGCTGAAAGTGATCAGCACCCAGTCCGAGTCTCTCAGGGAGTTCCCTGCTTTCTGTCGCCAGCCTGAATTTCAGCTTGTTAAGAGTGAAGGGATGGCAACCCAGTATATTTTCTGGATCCAGAAAATCATTTAGTCATCATTGGTAGTGATTGATATGAGGCCCGACAGAGGCTTCGGGATGGGATATACTGCCCATTTTTGGATTACTTGGTTGGGCAGCTGATGAAATTCTCCATTATCCCCGTCACTCCTTTAGAACAGAACTGTACACTGCTCTGGTGCGAAGCTACCCACAAGGCTGCGGTGGTTGACCCGGGTGGCGATCTCGATCTCATTCTTGTCGAGGTCGAAGCTCAGGGCCTTGAGCTTGAGAAGATTCTGATCACCCATGCCCATATCGACCATGCCGGTGGCGCGGGTGAACTCTCAAGAACCTTGAATATTCCCATCGAGGGGCCTCATCAAGAGGACGCTTTCTGGATTGAGATCATACCTAGTCAGAGTGAAATGTATGGCTTCCCTTCGGTAGAGACCTTTGAACCTGCGCGTTGGCTTGAGCAGGGTGACTTGATCACAATCGGTAATGAAGAGCTAGAGGTGCGCCACTGCCCCGGTCATACCCCTGGGCATGTTATCTTCTTTCACCGGGGAGAGAAGATAGCCTTGGTGGGGGATGTGCTGTTTAAAGGCTCCATCGGTCGAACTGACTTTCCCAAAAGTGATCACGCCGCACTGCTCAACTCTATCCGGGAGCAACTTTTTACACTAGGTGACGACACCAAGTTCATTCCCGGGCACGGCCCTCTTTCCACCATTGGTGAAGAGCGCAGAAGTAACCCGTTTCTAAAGTGATTTTTATGTGGAATTAAACTCACTAAATGTTCGGCAGTATCTTAACTTTCAATAGCATTAATCAATGGAATTAGATGTTCAACCGGGTAACGCAAGGGGTAGACGTGATTACCCACCTGTGCCATGACGGCTACCCACTGATTATCGCTACCGTATATTATGTAGTGGTTGTCTATTTCACCCACTCTCTCCCAGAGCGTGTCATCATTGGTGAGGGGGGTATGGCCGACAATGACCGGAGTCTCCGGGGAGAGGTTGAAGTATTTACGCAGCTTTTTAACCTCTCTTTTGAAATATCCGGTGGGAGAGTTGAGTCGGCGAATGCGGTTGTGGGTGATCTCCCTCATCAGGTTCTTATGACGGTGGATGTTGATCAGCTCCTTATGCGATGTTGAGCGGATCGGTGGCCCTGCATGACAGGCGATAAAATTTTCTGAGTAGGCAATGTAGGGGAGCTGTTCATAGAAGCGGGCCATCTCGTCTCTATAAGATTTACCCCTTGTCTTGATAAGCGCCTTCTCCCATAGGATGCCCTGGGGTACTCCCTGTTTTCCAATTTCGTCAGAGAAACTGTCGTGATTACCGCGTAGATAGAATACCTGCTGTGGGAAGCGTAGCTTTAACTTGAAGATAAGATCCATGGTCAGCATGGAGCTCTCCATCTCTTCAAGCTTTCCCTTCTCTTCACAATGCACCGCATCTCCTAAAATCACCAGTGATGCATTTCCCTTCTTCAGCGCCTTGAGAAAGCCGCTCTGACTTAAGATAATCAGAAGATTCTCCGCCTTGGCATGCAGGTCACCTATAAGGAGTGGTGTGATTTCAGGCGGAAGCTTGACAACTCCACCCGGTTTTCCAGCATCATTTTTTACCCGGTAGACCTCACTCTCCATCACTTTGTTGACTTGCTTTATCAGCGAGAGTGCGTCATCGCTGGCGAGAGGTTTAATGGGACCACCAAAAATAGTGCGGAGTCGCTTTAGTTTGGCCAGACGCCATTTGCGAATACGGTTGAGCTGTTTCTCCTTTAACAGGGGTGAGACGCAGGATTGGCTCTCTTTGTCGATAACCTTGAATACCAGACTGCCATCATCATTGATGATTTTTAAGTGTTCATCGGCGATGTTTTGGGGAAGATTAAGCAGCTCTTTCTGCTCTGTTTTACCTTTGCCTAAAATGAGTTTATTTCCGACATTTATGCGCAGGAAACCCGATACCCCCTTGAAGTAAGTGTCCGGGTCAAAAATGATGTAGTTCTCTGCATTAAACTCTTTTTTAGAAGGTTTGACCGGTCGCTCTGGGTAGATATGCAGGGCTTTTCCATCAGAACCGATGTTGAGCTGTATTGGGTAGTTTTCCATCTGTAAGCGAACCTTCCTACGCTCCAGTATATAGGCCTGGGTAAGGTCCAGATCTTCACACACCTCCAGCCCGGAAAAACTCTCCATGAGCCGATCAATCAATCCACTTTTCTTCTTGGGGCTAGATTTAGCCATCTGTTAATACTCGGTATTTATAATATGCAGAGGGGCGCTCTCTATCTCTTCTCTGAGGTAGACATTGAGCCCGTTCAGATGCAGATGCAAGGCCGCTTGCCTGTATACCTGAATCTGTTCTTCTATGGTTTTTAGTTCGAGTTTTACATCGACGTGATGCGTTCCCTTCCTGCTTCTCTTCAACCTACGCTCCAACAGAAGGTCGGCAGGGGGCAGCAGAAATTCAAATACGTAGCGATGGCGCCAATTGACAGAGAAAAAGTACTTCTTCTCAGGGGGGATTTTGATCTGTTCAAGGTCGATTTCAGGCTTAATATCCTGTGCTAACCAGGTTTTTTCAAAGACAGCCAGTGCCTCTTTATGCCCTACAAAAGGAATGCCGAGATGGATCTCCCGTGGACGCAGGGAGAGACTTTGTGCCGTCCACCATTTGTTCAGAGAGAGGTCAATATAACCCTCCTCAGACCAACCGCCAAGCTTACAGATCAGCGTACTCTTTCCTGAGCCGGGTGGTCCAGTGATCAGGAGCTGCCGAAAAGAGATATGTTCAGGGAACATAATACCCTTAATGGTCTGCAGATCTTCAATAGGGGCGGTAATAATCGGCATTGTTTGGGTAGCTTATTTAAAAAACAGGGCTCCCGCTAGAGCCCTACTTTTTTAGAGGCTCCTTAGCTGAAGATGGCCCTGAAAAGAAAGAAGAAGGCAGCAGCCATCAAACCGCCTGCCGGTAGGGTGATAACCCAGGAGATAACGATATTACCGATTACCCGGAGGTCTATCGCCCCAATACCCCGTGCGAGGCCTACGCCCATCACCGCTCCGACGGCGATCTGGGTGGTTGATACCGGCAGACCTGTTTTGGAGGCAAGCACCACAGTGGTCGCTGCGGCTAATGTTGCGCAGTATGCTCGGGTTGGTGTCAGCTCAGTGATTTTGGTGCCTATGGTCTGCATCACCTTATAGCCCATAGTGGCGAGGCCGACAACAATACCGACACCACCAATTAACAGAATCCAGATCGGGAGTCCTGCCTTCTGGGTAATATCCCCGCCACTCTGGACAACAGAGAGTACCGCCGCCATGGGGCCGATGCCGTTGGCCACATCATTGGAGCCATGAGCAAAGGCCATGGCACATGCAGTAAAGACCATCATAGGCGTAAAAGCTTTCTCTACGCTGGCGTAGTGATACTCTCTGTCTGCATCATCATCTATCTTGACCCGGTTGATCAGCATCTTGCCAATAAGCGCAATAATAAGACCAAAAATAGTTGCAACCACAAAGCTCTCAGCGGCGGAAAGCTCCAGGTTAAGGTGCTTTAAGCCTTTAAAGAGGGTGACCAGACAGACGATCCAGCCTACCAGGAAGATATAGACGGGCCCCAGGTCTTCGCCTTTTCAAAGGGGTCTTCAGTGTTGAGGATAAGTTTTCGGATACTCATCATCAATAGCAGTGCGATGGCTCCACCTATCAGAGGGGATACGATCCAACTGGCGACGATACTGCCAATCTTACCCCAGTTCACGGCATCAACTCCTATACCGGCAACAGCAAAGCCAACAATAGCACCGACGATAGTGTGGGTAGTGGAGACGGGCCAACCTCGGGATGATGCGATCATCAGCCAGATGCCAGCAGACAGCAGTGCGGCTAGCATACCGTAGACCAGAAGCTCGGGTGATCCGGCAATACTGCTCGGATCAATGATGCCTTTTCGGATGGTCGTGGTAACACTGCCGCCTGCAATAAAGGCCCCCGTAAATTCAAAGATTGCAGCGATGATAATAGCTTGCTTGACTGTAATGGCACCCGATCCTACGGGCATCCCCATGGCATTGGCGACATCGTTAGCACCAATTCCCCAGCTCATGTAGAGACCGAAGATAACGGCCATAACAATAAAGATGAACCCCCACTCAGTGATGATTTCCACCGCTGTACTCCTAGGTGTCTGGTCACTGCGAACTGTAATAAGTTCGCACGCCAAGCGTGTAATATAAAAAATATACGGGAGCCTTACTGCGCTATACAGAAGGCAATAATTTAGTTATCGGGCAATCAAGAGACTCATCCGGTTGCCGACTTTCTCGGCGTTATCAGCCAGACCACCGATCCACTGCAATAGCTGATACCAGAACATGACAGAGACAGGTTTGAGGTCATCCTCCATTGCAAACAGGGTCCGGGTGAGGGCGATGCCCATCTCATCCGTTTCATCTTCCAGCTTACTGAGCTTCTCTATCATCTTACTCACTCTGGAGGCTTCACGACCACGGAAGCCGGTCTCAATCAACTCATCAAGCTCTTCAATGATGGTTGCAGCGCAACCGCAGGTCTCTACACAACGCTGCACAAAGACGACTAACGGCTCAGCCATACCATCGGGCACTGACATATCCCGCGTTATCATCAACCCCGCTATATCCTGGGCAGTATTGGCAATACTGTCCTGCACATCGAGTAGATCCAGGAGATCACGTCGGTCGACCGGCATAAACAGACTTTTTGGCAAGTGGGCTTTAAGCTCATATTTAAGGCTGTCCGCCTCACGCTCCTTGGCAAAGATTATATCTTTCTTTTGGCTGAGCACGGTGCTATTTCCCTCGATCAACGCATCGAACAGGGCCGGTACTTCGATAATGCACTCGTTTATGATGCGCATGTGGGCCTGCAGTGGCTTGAATGGGCTACTTCCCAACAAGGATGCAATAGGATTGGTTGTCCGCATGGATGTCTCCATAATGATGTCGATAATTTGTTTACACTAAACCCTTACTTACAAAGGGAAGGGATCGGTAGTCAAGAGCACGGCACTTTAGCGCTACTCTATAACAGACAGCAAGCAAATAATGGGTCTGCCTGTTAGTTGATGGAATAATTTATTACCTCAAAACAGCTCTCCCATATGGGTGGGCAGCGAGTTGTTATGTACATTAAAATCCGCCCTTCCTCAGTCGCAGTGCTTGCATTTGCTCCAACTCGTATGCACCAGAGACTACCACTGAGGTATCTGGAGTAATATCGAGTTCCGGGTTCAGTCGCTTGTAGTCAATAGCGCTGAGAATGACCTTCATCGCATTGAGGCGTGCTTGGTGCTTAATATCTGAACGGATGATGGTCCACGGAGCATGCACCGTATGAGTGTGTCGCAACATCTCAAACTTTGCCTGAGTAAATTCACTTCTGTGTTCCTCTGCATCCAAGTCAACTTCGTTCAGTTTCCAGCGTTGCAGAGGGTCGTCTCTTCGTTGATTAAAACGGCGCGCCTGCTCTTCTCTTGAGACACTGAAATATAGCTTAATAAGAATTATGTTCTGTCTGATAATATCCCTTTCAAAGCCACCGACACCCTTCATAAAATCCTGGTGTTCACGCGCTGTACAGAAACCGAATACAGGCTCGATCATGGCTCTTGTGTACCAACTGCGATCAAACAGCACGATCTCTCCGGCACATGGGAACTCCTGGATATACTTCTGATAAAACCACTGGGATCGCTCTTCAGTCGTGGGTTTACCCAAAGCCACCACCCGATAGTGCCTGGCATTCATATACTGGGATATACGGCGTATGGTGCCGCCTTTACCGGCACCTCCCCGTCCTTCGAAGACGATAATCATCTTCTTGCCGCGTTTCTCTAAGCTCTGCTGGAGCTGGATAAGTTCAGCTTGATAGGGTTTTAATTCATTTACCTGGTCATTCTTGCGTACCGCCTTTTTAAGACGTTTATCTAACTGCTCAATTTTGTCCTGCAGGCGCTTGTTCTCACCAACCAGCTGTTGGTGATTGTCTGCCCCTTGGGACTCAATAGTTAGGGATGGGAGGGGGTCTTCAGCCGTGTCGGCTAACTCACTCTTTATAGCATCAGGTTGGTTAGCACCTTCACTTTCTTGGCCGGTTCTCTTTGACATTTTATTCTCCTGGTACGATGACAGCCCGCTCAGGAGTCCTTTCTCCAACTATTAGAGGGTTAAATGTTTTTCACCTAAATACTACTCCTCTCCGTGTAGCGGTACATTAGCTACTTGTGTGAAACCTAATAAAACATCCACATTATTGAGCAGGGTCAATTGCGCAAGATATGAAGAAACAGTGGCGTGACTACAGGATCAATATTCCTGCTTATAGGTTGCATGCTTCCCTTGTTAGCGATGTCCGGTTAAATACATTAATTCTTGTCGAGAGGGGGGCTCTCGTCTTATAGCAACTCCGCCAATCGCTGAACTCCTTCAACAATCCTGTCTGGTTGACTGTTGGTGAAGTTGAGGCGCATACAGTTACCACCACTGCCATCGGTATAGAAGGCCTCTCCCGGCACAAATGCCACACCTCTCTCAACAGCTTGGTGGAACAGGGTCATCGCATTCATCTCTTTTGTCATTTTCACCCAGACAAACATCCCACCATCGGGATCAGAACGTCTGATCCTGTCACCCATGTGCTGATCGAGGGCACTGGTCATCACCTCCAGGCGGTGACGGTAGTTCTGTTTCAGTCGCTCCAGATGCCTGGGGAGCGCGCCACTACGGAGAAACTCAAGAATCAATATCTGATCATAGTTGCTTGAATGGAGATCGGCTACCTGCTTCATCTTGATGATGCTCTTCATGATGGAGTCTGGTGCACTGGTCCAACCGAGTCTTAAGCCGGGAGCAACTGTCTTCGAGAAGGAGCCGAAGTGAACCACCTGCTCTGGCAGTAGCGACTGCAGGCTGGGCAAGGGATCTCCTCGGTAACGCAGGGCCGAGTAGGGGGCATCTTCAAGAATCCAGGTGCCATATCGCTTAGCCAGAGCAGCCAGCTCATAGAGTCGTTCAGGAGAGTAGCTGATCCCCTTGGGATTTTGGAATTCAGGTACCGTATAGAAACAGCGGATCTCCTTCTGTTTGAACAGCGCCTCCAGCGCCTCCATATTCGGGCCTTCATGGTCGCTGGGCACCGGATGGAGTCTCGCCTGATGGGCATTGAAAACCTGGATTGCCCCGAGGTAGGAGGGCGCTTCGATCGCCACTCCATCACTGGTTGAGCAGGCAGCGGGCAGTGAGATCCAGCCCCTGTTGGGAGCCGGTGGTGATAGTGACATTGGGTGTCGAACTTTCTGAGTCACCCAAGTTATCTGTAATCCACCTGCGTAGCTCCTGGTTGCCTTCAGTCTCACCATACTGATAGATGTTTGCTCCCTGATTCTGATGCGCAGCCATGGCGGCGGCCTCAAGTGCTTTGGTTGGAAAGAGTGCCGGGTCTGGCAAGCGCCAGCAAAAGAGATAACACCGGGTGCTTGTGTCAGAGCCAGTATCTCTCGGATAAATGAGCTGTTCAGGTTTTTGGTACGTTCGGCCAGCATGGGGTAATCTCTCCCTGGTCAGTGTTGCAGATAGAGTGAGCGTATCCGATTGGCATGTGCGTGATTTGCTCAAATGTGGCAATCTGTTTGCTGAAACGTGCGAATTTCCCAGGTCAAGCCATGCCGCTACGCAAACAGACAAAATATGAGCATCAAGAGCGCATCAATGAGGTGCTCTTTCATATTCATGCCGATCTCTCTGCTCAGCATTCAGTCAAGGTGCTGGCGGAGGTCGCCTGTTACTCTCCCTTCCATTTTCAGCGTATCTTTCGTCAGGTTACCGGTGAGAGTGTTAACGACTATATTCGTCGTACCCGGTTGGAGTGGGCGGCCAATCTGTTGATCTTCAATCCTGAAGCCTCAGTGATGGAGGTAGCGTTGGAGTGTGGTTTTAGCTCTAACGCCTCATTTAGTCACGCTTTCAAAGATTGTTTTGACTGTTCGCCTAGGGTTTGGCGTCACAGTGGCTATGAGTCACAGACGGGTGATCTCAAAAGCAGTTGGTCACAAGCAGCGGATAATCCACACCAGGCTTATCATCGTAATACCCTGGAGCAGGTCGCGGGAATCGCTCTCCCAGAGGTGCGGGTTATGCAACTGCCAAAGCAGCGGGTGGCTTACCTCAGACATCTGGGGTATGACCTTACTATCACACCGGTGTGGCAGCGGTTGATAGCCTGGGCATCGGCCCAGGGATTGGATACCGCCTCACAACAGATGATGGGTCTGCTCCATAGTAATCCTGATTTGATTCCCTACGAACAGTGTCGCTATGTCGCCTGTCTTACCCTGCCGCAAGGTAGTTTCCGTCATCACGAAGTGGGGGTAATGGATATCCCCGGTGGGCTCTATGCCAGTTGCCGGGTGGCGGGGGAGTTTGGTGATCTACTCTATGTCATGCGCGCACTCTACCTTGAGTGGCTGCCTGAGAGTGATTACCAGGCCCGCAGCATACCGCCCCATGCCTGTCATCTGGATAACCATTTTATCAACGAATCGGGACGCTTCTGTGTAGACTTCCGTATTCCGGTTGTTCACAAGTAGTCTGTTTCCAGGTATTTTCACAAACACCATTGAGATCAAGGCACCTCTGAACAGGGCATGACCGATTACCTTGCACTCGGGAAACAGAATATATGCGTTGAAAATCTTGCTAATGGCCTATTATTGACTATGACCTTCGCCTTGAGCTTGCACCTTCTGAGGCCAATTCAATTTGGCCAGACTATTTCAGAGATTCATTAACATGGGTAGCGTATTATGAATGCAGCAGCAGTGATGGACCCTCACCCGACAATCATCAGGCCAACGGATAAAATCAGTACGGCGGCACGCTTCATCATGGAGAAGCGCTATCGCAGTCTGCCTGTGGTCGATGAAAATGGCTGTTACCTGGGTGTTTTTGGTGTCAATTGCCTACTTAAACAGGTGTTACCCAACGCGGCATTGATCGAGAAGGGCTTAACTAATGTTTCATTTATTCACGACTCCCTGGCCGAGCTCCATGAACGGTTTAGAGAGTTTGGAAACCAGCCGGTATCGATATGTATAAGCAATGATATTAAGACGATAGCCCCTGATACGCCACTGATTGAAACACTGTTGCTACTCTATACCCATCGCGCCAGTATCCCGGGTTGTCGAGCCGGGAAGTTGCAAGCTGCTTGGTATGATCTCGTACTGGGATGTGGGCAAGAAAATTCTTGCCTCTTAGGAAAAAAATAACAATGCGCGAAACAATGCTTTTTGGTTTCGATCCGGCTTGGTATGCCGGATTACTGTTTGTGGCAACCTATGTACTGGTGATGACAGAACAGCTCAATCGAGCGGTTGTATCCGTTACAGCAGCATGTCTGATGATAATCGGTGGCGTGCTGACCCAGCAGGCGGCGTTTGAGGGAGTAGACTTCAATACTCTGGGACTGCTCACCGGCATGATGATGATTGTTGGCCTCGCTAAAAACTCAGGCATCTTCCAATTTCTAGCTATCTGGTCTGCAAAGCGGGTCAAGGCAGATCCCTGGGGTATTCTGGTCATGCTGGTCATGGTGACGGCAGTGCTCTCGGCACTGCTGGACAACGTCACCACCGTACTGCTGATCGCCCCGGTTACTCTGCTGATCACCGATACGCTGAAGATTAACGCCTATCCCTACCTTTTTGCCGAGATATTTGCCTCCAACATCGGCGGTACCGCTACCCTGATTGGAGACCCCCCCCAACATTATGATCGGCTCTGCGGTAGGGCTTGGCTTCAATGACTTCTTATTCAATCTTGCCCCTGTGGTTGTGGTTATTCTGGCGGTTACTCTGCTTATCTTCTATCTCTTCTGGGGTCGTAGCCTACAGGCAGATCCGGCTCTACAGGCAAAGGTGATGGAGTATCGTGAGCGTGATGCCATCACCGACCCACGCCTGCTAAAACAGTCACTAGCGGTGTTGTTCCTTGTTATGATGGGCTTTATTTTTGGACACGATTTGGGGCTGCAACCTGCTACCGTAGCGATGTTTGGTGCCTCACTGCTATTGATAGTACATAACCTCAAACACACGGCGGCAGAAGAGTCGGCATCAATTCACAAGACATTCTGCGAAGTGGAGTGGACCACACTCTTCTTCTTCATCGGCCTGTTTATTGTGGTCTACGGCGTGGAGCGTACCGGGCTTTTAGAGAAGATCGCTCATCACATTATCGAGCTTACAGGAGGTGATCGTAACGTCACCGCCATCTCCATACTCTGGGTCTCTGCCGTGGCCTCAGCCATTATCGACAACATTCCGTTTGTTGCCACCATGATTCCTCTGATCAAAAACATGGCGGCTACCTTTGGCGCCAATGGGGAGTTGATGCCGCTATGGTGGTCACTTGCTCTCGGATCCTGTCTAGGAGGTAACGGCAGTCTTGTGGGCGCAAGCGCTAACCTGATTGTTGCTGGCTTTGCCGAACGCTCGGGCCAGCCGATTCACTTCGGCAAATTCATGCTGGGTGCTTTTCCGCTGATGCTGCTGTCGATTTTCATCAGCACACTCTATCTGCAGTGGCGATATTTCTGATCAGAATATTTGATGGGTAGAGTGCAGAGTCGTTAGAGGGGGGGGGTGAGAGGACTCTCTTTGAATGACAAAAAAATAAACCTGTCCG
>MOXH01000006.1_pt1 | contig 44560 bp, 50 predicted proteins | sample 1471181 | NCBI WGS metagenome assembly MOXH01 (sample SAMN05806436, study PRJNA327811) | mollusc metagenome | isolation source: Phylotype A (SB4) bacterial symbionts from gill | host: Thyasira cf. gouldii | place: Canada: Bonne Bay, Newfoundland | collected 2010-05-07
CGAATCAAACCGATTGGTGAAAGCGACCTTCAGGACCGGGGGTTATGGCGGGACTTGGCGGTTTCGGCGCACTTTTTGAGCTACCCCTCGATCGCTACAAGGGAGCCGGTGCTGGTATCGGGTACCGATGGCGTCGGCACCAAACTGAAACTGGCGCTGCAACTCGAAAAACACGACACCATTGGTATTGACCTGGTCGCCATGTGCGTCAACGACATCATCGTCACCGGAGCCGAGCCGCTATTCTTTCTCGACTACTACGCCACCGGTAAACTGGATATTGATATTGCCGCCGACGTAATCAAGGGCATAGCCGAGGGCTGCAAACAGTCCGGTGCCGCTCTCACCGGCGGTGAAACCGCCGAAATGCCGGGGATGTATGGTGCCGGGGACTATGATCTGGCTGGCTTCTCCGTTGGCATCGTTGAGAAATCCCGTATCATCGAGCCGGGCCGTGTTCGCCCCGGTGACATTTTACTGGGACTCGCCTCCTCCGGCCCCCACTCCAACGGCTACTCTCTGGTGCGCAAGATACTTGAAGTCTCCTCTGCCGACCTTGATCAGCCGATGGGAGATCTGACCCTGGGTGAGGCGCTGTTAGCGCCGACACGGATCTACGTCAAGTCTCTGCTGGCACTGCACAACGCCCTCGACATCCACGCACTCGCCCATATCACCGGCGGCGGACTACTGGAGAACATTCCCAGAGTACTGCCAGAGGGAACCAAGGCGGTGATCGATGGTAACTCCTGGGAGCTACCACCGGTATTCCGCTGGCTGCAAGAGCAGGGTAATGTGCTCGAAAACGAGATGCAACGCACCTTTAACTGCGGCATCGGCATGGTGGTCTGTATCGCCCCTGAGGATGCAGAAGAGGCGATGACACTGCTGCAGGCCCAGGGTGAAACGGCCTGGCAGCTTGGGCAAATCGAGGCAACCGACGGGGCTGCACTGGTGGAAATTAGAGCGTGAGCGAGCAACAACTCTCACTGGTGGTGCTCATCTCCGGTAGCGGCAGCAATCTCCAGGCTATCATCGACGCCGCCGAGAGCGATCCGGCAGTAGCGGTCAGGGCGGTAATCAGCAACAAGGCGAATGCCTTCGGGCTTGAACGTGCCGCCCGATCCGGCATAGAGACCCAGATACTCGATCACAAAGCCTACCCGGACAGGGAGCGCTATGATCAGGCACTGGGAGATCTAATTCAGTCATACCAGCCGGGACTGGTAGCCCTTGCTGGTTTTATGCGTATTCTCACTCCCCCCCTTGTAGCGCGCTTTCATGGTCGTATGTTGAACATTCACCCCTCTCTGCTGCCCAACTACCGAGGGCTGCACACCCATCAGCGGGTGCTTGAGGCGGGCGATAAAGAGCACGGTGCCAGCGTCCACTTCGTCACTGAGGAGTTGGATGGAGGCCCACTGGTGCTTCAGGCACGGGTACCCATATTGGAGGGGGATAATGAGCAGCGGTTGGCAGCCAGGGTGCTGATCCAGGAGCATATCATCTACCCACAGGTCATCCGCTGGTTTGCAGAGGGACGGTTGAAGATGGAGAAGAACCAAGTAGTGAAAGATGGCAAACGACTGGATAAACCGCTCATCATAGACGCGCAGGATTCACCACCGGCATGAACACCCAACGGGGAATCAGTCTGGCTCTTCTTATTAGCTGGATGCTGCTAAGCCATGGGGTTGCGACTGCCGAGTCACAACCACTGAAACCCTACACCGCAGAGTACAGCTTGCTGATGGGACGTATTGTCGTCGGTAAAATCGATGTCTCCCTGGATATCACAGCAGAGGGCGCCTACACCTACCGCGCCCACACCATAACGGTAGGTATTGCCGCCCTCTTCAGAAAGGATGAGATCACCGAGATCAGTCAGGGAACCATCAACGGCAACCGCATCACCCCTCTCACTTACTTTTACCATCGAGTGAAGCGAAAAAAAGTACGCAAGGTGAGTCTCGATTTCGACTGGAAAAACCACAAAGTGTCGAACCGAACAGAAAACAGCGACTGGTCAATGGATATCCCCAGCGGTGCCCAAGATAAATTCAGCCAGCAGTTGGCACTGATGTCTCACTTAACCAAGAATGATCAGAGCATCCAGTTCAAGGTAGCTGATGGCGGGCGTTTGAAAACCTACCTTTTTGAGCGTCATGACCGGGTTCAGTTACAAGTAGAAGCGGGCAGTTATGATGCAGTGAAGTTGACTCATGCCAAAGATGATCGACCCTCTCGCGCCACCTTCTGGATGGCGCCAGACCTCCACTACCTACCGATAAAGATCGTTAAGCAGGAGAAGGATGGGGAATTTACTGTCGAACTGCGTAGCGTGTCGTGGAATCGGCCGAAAAAATCACCGGCAACCTGATATGAATAAGCTGAACGCAGAGAAAAAACCGTCTCCTTGTTTGGTAACCGAAGTTCGGAGTTCAAATCTCTCAAGGGCGAGATCTGTGTGCAACCCACTTCGCGGCGAGGGCGCCGCTCCTACAGGGGGAGTGAAGAGATCAACCTTTACGATCGATAGCCTGGAGCAGCCGCCCCAGCACCTCTTTGAAGAAACCGCCGGGAGCCACTGTGATTTTTGAATCCTCCACATTGATCTTCTCAATAGCGTAACCCATCACATCAATACCGGCCTCCCGATACATCTCTTGAGATAACTCCAGGTCATCGGCCCAACGTGATAGAAAATCATCGCTGGGATTGATATAGACGATACGTTTAATCTCTTCCTGAATCAGCTTAGAGGCGCAGCGGGGGCAGGGGGGATGAGTGACGAAGACCGTACAGCCGCGCAGATCGCGCTTGGCAAAAATCATCGCATTCTCTTCAGCATGGATGGTGAGATTGAGCTTGCAGGCGCGGTCGCTCAAACGACTCTCACGGTCCTCTACTCCAGAGGCAAAGCCGTTATACCCGAGAGAGACAATGCGGTTACGGTCCGTGATCACTGCACCGACCTGGGACGATGGGTCTTTACTCCAACCGGAAATATGGGCGGCCAACCCAAGAAAGCGGGTATCCCACTTCATGCTCATCAATTCTTCTCCGTCGAGTCTCCAATGGGCGAAGATAATAAGTAAAAAGGGGCAACAAGCCCATCTTTTTGTCAAATAACGGCGGCAGAAAATAAAAATCCCCGCATTTGGCGGGGATTTTTTGTCAGTAACACCAGAACTTGTCAGGAAGGTAACTTCTCAATAACCCAGTGCAGATGGATAACGTTCAGGTGGGTTTGGGGTCGAGTATGTCCCACATCCATGTGGGCAATCGACTCCGACCCCAGGTAAAAAAAGTTATAGCTGAATAGTTACGTTTTCTCTAGTTATTCTGGATCACGATATTGGGGAATTTGGCCGCGTAGCTCTTCGCCTGCAGGGCCAGCTTAGCCGCTGTCTTGCGGGCTATCTCACGGTAGATCTGGGAGATACGCGCTTCAGGTTCGGCGGCCACGGTAGGCTTACCGTTGTCGGTCTCCTCACGGATGCGGATATCCAGCGGCAGGGCACCAAGGAAGTTAACACCATACTCCTCCGCCATACGTCTACCACCACCTTCACCAAAGATATGCTCTTCATGATTGCAGTTGGAGCAGATGTGGATACTCATGTTCTCGACGATACCGAGTACCGGCACCTCCACCTTCTCGAACATCTTGAAGCCTTTTTTGGCATCCAGCAGCGCGATATCCTGGGGAGTGGTAACAACCACCGCACCTGATACCGGTACCTTCTGCGCCAGCGTCAGCTGGGTGTCACCGGTGCCGGGGGGCAGATCGATCACCAGGTAGTCGAGGTTATCCCAGTTAGTGTCATTGAGCAGTTGCTCCAGCGCCTGGGTGACCATCGGGCCACGCCAAATCATCGGCGTCTCTTCGTCAATCAGGAAGCCAATGGACATCGCCTGTATGCCGTAGTTCACCTTCGGCTCCATGGTCTTGCCATCCTTGGACTCAGGCTGACCGCTGATTCCCAGCATACGTGGCTGAGAGGGGCCGTAGATATCAGCATCCAGTATACCAACCGTGGCACCCTCTACAGCCAGGGCAAGCGCAAGATTGATAGCGGTAGTGGATTTACCCACCCCCCCCTTGCCGGAAGCGACGGCGATAATGTTTTTGACATTATCGATCGGCTTCAGAGACTTCTGTACCGAATGGGCGGTCACTTTCCAGCCAACCGAGACATCGGCGGAGGCTATACCATCGACACCTTCGACCAAGCCTTTTATGGTATCTGCTAATTCGTCAACAAGGCTCTTAGCGGGAAATCCCAACACAACCTCGACGTTGACCTTATCACCGGTAATTTCGATCGACTTGACCGCTTTGGTAGTTACCAGGTCTTTCTCCATATGGGGCTCGATATACCCCTTGATCGCCGCTTCAATCTGTTCTTTCGTCACTTCAGCCATGTTTGTCTCCTGAAAGCGCCCCCGACAGCCGTAGCCCCGCAGAAATACTTGGTATATGGGCGCGCATTCTACATTATCAACCTGAGAGTCACCAACCAAAATAGTTGGTTATGTATAATCCCTTGTATTTATTGCAATATGCATCAGAGTGCAACGCTCGATATCAGAGAGCACTCCCCCCAAAGCACTAGAAAAAAAAATCTCAAAACCCTTAAGCTTCCTGAGTGATACTTGGGGTCTGAGTCGACTGCCCACATGAATGTGGATAAGGAGTGTGAGCTGGGAGCGGAAGCATTGCGGTGAATAACTTTGTATTTTTCCAAAATCTTACCGCAATCGACTTTGATCCCTGGTGAAAATATCCCTATCCACCTTGGCGAGCGCCACCATACCGAGACAAAAAGGTGATCGAATGAGAAATGGTACTTTGGTAGGGATATTGCTCTCCCTGGCTATCTCCACAAACGTGCTCGCTAGCGACAAAATGGTCATCGGCACCGGCCTCAAACCACCACTGGTCTCTTCAGAAACAGCACCCGGCTTTCTCGACACCCTCGCCAAAGAGGTATTTCACCGACTGGGAATTGAGCTGGAGGTGATCATTCTGCCCGCCGAGCGGGCACTGATTAACGCCAATAATGGTATCGAGGATGGTAACCTGTTACGAATCAAGGGGCTTGAAAAACAGTACCCCAACCTGATTCGAGTACCTGAAAAGATGATGAACTCGGAGTTCGTCGCTATGCCGTCAAGCCCATCGTTTCCAGGCCGGGATGGACGCGCCTCTCTAATCTTATCGTCACCTACCCCAAAGGCTGGAAGATTTTTGATGCCAATACCAAGCGTGCTGAAAAGGTGTTAATGGTCGGCGACCCGCTACAGATGTTCGCACTACTCCGGGAAGATCGGGCCGATGTCGCACTCTATGAAAAGTGGCAGGGACTACTGCAAGCGAGAAACGCCGGTCTGCAGGGGCACAAGGTACTAAATCCCCCCTTTGCCTCTATGGAGATGTTTATGTACCTGAACAAAAAACATAAAGCGCTGGTACCTAAAGTGGCAAAAACTCTCCAGCAGATGAAACAGGACGGTACCTACCAGAAGATCTTTGACCAGACACTGACTCCATTATTACACTAACGGAAGAACAGTTTGCAGCCTCCAGATTCCCTATCAGATATTTTTCGCAGCCCACTGGGGCAGCGCCTGCTTATCTATATCGTCCTGTTCAGCTCGTTAATCACGCTGATCATCACTGCACTACAGATCCACAACGACTACCGACATGAACGCTCAACTATTGAGAGACAGTTCCAGCAGATAGAGAACAGTAGACTCGACAGTATCGCCCAGGGTGTTTGGGTAGTTGATGATATCCAAGTACAAAAACTGATCCGGGGACTAAAACAGCTCCCCTACACAGAGTATGTAGGCATATCTGTTAACGGCGAACTAAAATGGAGTGAAGGTGAAGGCGAGATAGATAACGAGATAGGAAGAACATTTCCGCTCACCTACAAACATCGGGGCAAAGCGCTGCAGATCGGCGTATTGGAGATCAAGAGTTCGCTGGATGATGTCTATATGCACCTACTCGGCAAGGCTTTCTTTATTCTGCTGAGTAATGCACTGAAGACCACCCTTGTAGCACTGTTTGTCCTCTTTCTTTTTTATCACCTGCTCGGCAAGCACATCATCAAGCTCGCCTCTTTCGCCAATCACTTCGGCAAGGGTGATGACCTCCCCCAGTTTCAGCTGCTGCGGAAGCAGTCAGTGTATCAAAAGGCGGATGAGCTGGATCAGCTTGCCGGGTCGATCAACCAGATGGTTGACACACTACAGAAGCGTGAGAGCGACCTCCGGGTGCTTGCCACCACCGTGGAGCAGAGCCCAAACTCCATCATCCTCACTGACCCGCAAGGGAGAATAGAGTACGTCAATAACAAAGTGTCAGAGATTACCGGCTATACACTGGATGAAGTGAAAGGTAAAAACCCAAGCCTGTTCAGGTCAGGTCAGACACCACAGGGCATCTATCGGGATCTCTGGAAAACAATCTCAGCAGGGAATATCTGGACCGGAGATCTATACAACAAGAAGAAGTCAGGTGAACTCTACTGGGAGAGTGTACGCATAGCATCGGTTAAGAGCAGCAGTGGGGCCATACTCCACTATGTCGCCATCAAAGAGGACATCACTCTACGAAAAACCTATGAAGAACAGCTTCTGCACCAAGCCAATTTCGACCATCTTACCAACCTGCCCAACCGGCTTCTCGCCATTGACCGCATCTCCCAGGCGCTGATCTCCCATCACCGGGACAAGGGGCATGTGGTGATCATGTTTATTGACCTTGATCGCTTCAAAAACATCAACGATACCCTGGGCCACGGCACGGGTGACCAGTTACTCATTGATGCCTCGTTGCGCTTGAAGGAGGCACTCCGGTTAGAGGATACCCTGGCCCGTTTCGGCGGTGATGAGTTTCTGATAGTGCTACCGAATATACCCAATACACACAGCGTTGAGATCGTGGCCGAAAAAATTGGCGCCACCATGGCACAACCGTTCCTACTGGAGGGCCGTGAGGTCTATGTCACAGCCAGTATCGGTATCACCATCTATCCGGAAGATGGAGACACACCACAGATACTCCTGCGTAATGCAGACTCCGCCATGTATCAGGCAAAAGATGAGGGGCGTAACAACTACTGTTTCTTTACCCCATCAATGAACGAGCATGCGAGAGTCCGAATGGAGATGGAGTCTGAGCTTCGACAAGCTCAACACAATAGTGAATTTGAACTCTATTTCCAACCCATCATTGATGCCAACAGTAAAAGACTCATCGGTGCAGAGGCGCTGTTGCGCTGGCACAATCCAAAGTTAGGCAATGTAGCCCCAGCGACATTTATACCACTGGCGGAAGATATCGGCTTGATACTGCCGGTAGGCGCCTGGGTACTGCAGCAGGCCTGTAGGGTGGCAGCTTCCTGGCAGCAGCCCGGAGTGAAACCACTTCGGATAGCGGTCAATGTCTCCCCCCGACAGTTTCAGGCAGGCGATATCGTTAAAGCAGTCTCCCGTGAACTGACGAGGAGCGGCCTGCCTCCCCACTGCCTGGAGATTGAGATAACTGAACGACTACTACTTGATGATGCGCCTGAGATTCACAGCATGCTCTCCCAGCTGCATCAGATGGGTGTTCGCCTCTCTATAGATGATTTTGGCACCGGTTACTCGGCACTGGGGTATCTAAAAAAATTCTCCTTTCACACCCTCAAGATAGATCGCTCATTTGTCTGTGATATCCCCACCAACTCCGAGGACGCCGCTCTCGCCACTGCCATCATCAGCATGGCCCACGGCCTTAAGCTGGAGGTGGTCGGCGAAGGTGTCGAGAGCGAGGCACAATTCAACTACTTACGGGAAGAGGGGGTCGATATGGTGCAGGGCTTCCTCTTCAGTCGACCATTGCCGATCGACGATTTTTCCCAACTCCTCACCCTCCGTGACAAACCGCTCATACCAGTTGAGTGGAGAGCGGGTGAGAATCTCAACTAGGCGCTACAAAAAGCCCCACCACACAGAGAAACCCGCATGACAAAGTGGCAGTAGTTGTGCTCAAGCCACTTCCCAAATAAACTGCCATTCCAGCCAGATCCCAACTATGGGATAATGGCGGCCCAAACTAAACTCAGCGATAGACGTTACCCATGAGCAAAAGTGTGCGAAAAATTCTTGTAACCAGCGCCCTCCCCTACGCCAATGGTCCGATCCATATCGGCCATCTGGTGGAGTATATCCAGACCGATATCTGGGTCCGTTATCAGAACATGGTTGGAAACAACTGCCTCTACGTCTGCGCCGATGATGCTCATGGCACACCGATCATGCTGCGCGCACGCCAGGAGGGGATCGACCCGGAGGCGCTGATCAAGCGTGTAGCTAAAGAGCACACTGCCGATTTTGCCGCGTTTAATGTCAAGTTTGACAACTACCACTCCACCCATTCGGAGGAGAACCGGATCTGTGCCACCCGCATCTACGAGCGTAACCGGGATGCAGGTCATATCGCCCGCCGCACCATATCTCAGGCCTACGATCCGGAAGAGAAGATGTTCCTGCCGGATCGCTTTATCAAGGGTGAGTGTCCAAAGTGTGGCGCTCAGGATCAGTACGGCGATAACTGTGAGGTGTGTGGTGCTAGCTACTCACCAGCAGAGCTGAAAAACCCGGTTTCGGCCGTTTCCGGTGCAACCCCGGTGGAGAGGGAGTCCGAGCACTACTTTTTCAAACTCGGCGACTTCGAGGAGATGCTTAAGTCCTGGACAAGAGGCGGCCACCTGCAGAACGAGGTGTCCAACAAGCTGGACGAGTGGTTCACCGTGGGACTTCAGGAGTGGGATATCTCCCGCGACGCACCCTACTTTGGTTTTGAGATCCCGGATCACCCAGGAAAATACTTCTACGTCTGGCTTGATGCGCCTATCGGCTATCAGGCGAGCTTCCAGAACCTCTGCGATCGTACCGAGGAACTCGAATTCGATGACTACTGGTCCAAAGAGTCAGACACCGAGCTCTACCACTTTATCGGCAAGGACATTATCTACTTCCATGCCCTATTCTGGCCCGCCATGCTCCATGGTGCCGGTTTCCGTACCCCTACCGCCGTCTTTTCACACGGTTTCCTGACCGTAGATGGTCAGAAGATGTCCAAATCACGGGGCACCTTTATCAAGGCGCGCACCTACCTTGACCATCTCAACCCCGAATATCTGCGCTACTATTTTTCTGCCAAGCTAAGCTCCGGGGTGGAGGATATAGACCTCAATCTGGAGGACTTCAGCGCCCGGGTCAACTCCGATCTAGTGGGTAAAGTGATCAATATTGCCAGCCGTTGCGCAGGCTTTATTAAGAAGCGTTTCGAGGGAAAACTCTCGGCAACGCTCTCCGAGCAGGCGCTGTTCGATGCGTTTATCGAAGCCGGAGAGTCGATCTCTCAGCGTTATGAGAAGCGTGAGTTCAGCCACGCGGCGCGGGAAATTATGGCGCTGGCAGATCGTGCCAACCAGTATATCGATGAGAAGAAGCCTGGGTAATGGCAAAGGAGGAGGGGCGTGACCAGGAGTTGCATGACGTCTGCTCTATGGGCATCAACCTGTTCCGGCTTCTGATCGGTTATCTGCGCCCTATACTGCCGACAACCACAGAGAAGTCAGAAGCGTTTCTGCAGGTGGAACCTCTCACCTGGGAGATCCTCGCGACACCTCTTACCGACCACGCCATTGCCAAGTTCAAACCGCTGATGACCCGAGTCGAAAAGCAGCAGATTGACGCGATGGTTGAAGCATCACTGGATGACCTGACAGCAGCAGATGTCAAAAAGACCAAGCCCAAAGAGATTGCTGCCGAGGGTCATTTGACGAAAGACCCTATCGCCGACACAATCGACTACGCCGATTTTGCCAAGGTGGATCTACGCATAGCAAAAATCGTCAAGGCCGCCCATGTAGAGGGTGCCGACAAGCTGCTACAGCTGACACTGGATATTGGTGGCGAAACCCGCAATGTTTTTGCCGGGATAAAAGCCGCCTACGCCCCCGAGGATATTGAAGGAAAGCTGACCCTGATGGTTGCCAATCTGGCACCCAGAAAGATGCGATTCGGTATTTCAGAGGGTATGATACTCGCCGCCGGGCCAGGAGGTGAGGATCTCTACATCCTCAACCCGGACACAGGTGCAGAACCCGGAATGCGGGCAAAATAGGCTCAAAATATGGGCATATTAAAGTGATAAATGACAAGTTACTAAGTGACGTCCTGGTCTCTACGGCAACACTAAACAACTTAAAAAACCGATGCATCTAGCGCTGTTATCTGATATATAAGCAAATCACTATTTAATTAGTCGCTTGTGCGCATAGAGATCAACCATTAATATTCCATGGTTATTAAACTGACAAAAAGTATCCGATGAAAGAGTTCGCAATCATCCTCATCAGCACCATTCTGGTCAATAACTTCGTTTGGTGAAGTTTCTTGGCCTGTGCCCACTCATGGGAGTATCCAAGAAACTGGAGACTGCCATCGGCATGGGTATGGCCACTACCTTCGTCTTGACCCTGGCTTCAGTTTGCAGCTATTTGGCCAATGAGTACCTGCTGGCTCCCTTGGGGCTGGAGTACCTTCGCACCATCACTTTTATTCTGGTGATTGCGGTCCTGGTGCAGTTCACCGAAATGGTGATGCATAAAACCAGCCCCATGCTCTACCAGCTGTTGGGTATATTTCTACCACTGATCACCACCAACTGTGCGGTACTGGGTGTGGCGCTACTCAACATCCAGGAGCACCATAATTTTATAGAATCGGCTCTCTATGGGCTGGGGGCAGCCGCTGGTTTCTCGCTGGTGCTGGTACTGTTTGCCGGGATACGGGAGCGCGAAGCGGTATCTGATGTCCCCGCCCCGTTCAAAGGCAGTGCCATCGCACTCATCACCGCTGGCATGATGTCCATCGCCTTTATGGGCTTTGCTGGTCTGGTTGCTGGCTGAGGGAGTCCCTAATATGTTTATCGCAATTATCGTTCTCGCTATACTCGCCCTCGCTTTTGGCTTAATGCTGGGCTACTCGTCGATCCGCTTCCATGTCGAAGGCGATCCCATCGTTGAACAACTCGATGCCCTATTACCACAGACCCAGTGTGGTCAGTGCGGCTACCCCGGCTGCACCCCATACGCAGAGGCCGTTGCCGGAGATGAGGCTGAGATCAACCTCTGCCCTCCCGGTGGCGAGTCCACCATGATGGCACTGGCCGAAATGCTCGGTAAAGAGCCGCTGCCTATGGGCGAGAGTGGCAGCGAAGTGAGTGGCCCTGCGGTAGCCCACATCCGTGAGCAGGAGTGCATTGGCTGCACCCTCTGCATCCAGGCATGCCCGGTTGATGCCATCCTTGGTGCCGCCAAGCATATGCATACTATCATCAGCCAGGAATGTACTGGCTGTGAACTCTGCCTACCACCCTGTCCTGTGGAGTGCATCGACATGACTCCGGTCAAGGTCGATATAGACAACTGGTGCTGGCCCTTCCCCAAACCCACTGGAGAGCTGCCCGGCGCTAGCCCATCGATGGCGGGATAATAATAATGCAGCAATTGAAAAATAGTTCCCAACCCCGCAAACTGCACCGTTTTCACGGTGGCTTGCACCTGCCTGACAATAAGCAGCAATCGGCCGGTTCAACCATAAAAAAGGCGCAGCTGCCACAGCAACTGATCGTCCCCCTGTCTCAGCACATGGGTCAACCAGCCGAAGCCATGGTCAACGTTGGCGACCATGTCCTCAAGGGTGAGATGATCGGCAAATCTCAGGCTATATCAGCGCACCTGTGCACGCACCCACTTCTGGCGTGGTCACAGCGGTTGCACCACACCCGGTTCCCCACCCATCAGGTCTCGCCGCACACTGCATCACTATTGATAGCGACGGTGAAGAGCGCTGGGGTGAGCTGCCGGAGAAGATTACCGACTATAGCGCTCAAGAGCCCGATGTTCTGCGTGAACGTATCCGCAACGCCGGTATTGTCGGGCTGGGTGGCGCGGCCTTCCCCACCAGTGTCAAGGCCAACCCCGGGGCAGATACACCTATTCACACACTGATAATAAATGGTGCTGAGTGCGAACCTACATCACCTGTGACGATATGCTGATGCGTCAACATGCAGAGCGGGTAGTTAGTGGCGCCGCTATTTTGCGCTATATCATTGGTGCTGAAAGCTGTCTTATCGGTATTGAGGATAACAAGCCCGAGGCATCGCTGCGATGGAAGCTGCCGTGGTAGCCACGGCTGCTGAGTGGGCCGATGTAGTGACCATCCCTACGCGCTATCCCAGCGGCGGAGAAAAACAGCTGATCAGGGTATTGACCGGCAAAGAGGTACCCAGCGGTGGTATTCCGAGTCAAATCGGTTTTGTCTGCCACAACGTTGGTACCGCTGCGGCTGTTGCTGATGCGGTGTTAGAGGGGAAACCCCTGATTTCACGCTATGTCACCCTCACCGGAAAGGGTATCAGTAAGCCCTGTAATCTAGAGGTACTGATCGGAACGCCGGTCAATGAACTGATTGAACAGGCTGGCGGCTATACCGATAAGGTAGAAAAATTGATTCTCGGCGGGCCGATGATGGGCTTTACGCTGGAGAGTGATGCGGTACCCATCAACAAAGCGGCCAACTGCCTGCTTGCCACCGACAGCAGTGAATCTCCCGCCACGGGTAGCGCCTTGGCGTGTATCCGCTGTGGTCGTTGTGCTGAAGCCTGCCCGGTATCCCTGTTGCCGCAACAGATGTATTGGCACTCCCGGGCCAAAGATTTTGATAAAGCCCAGGAGTACAATCTGTTCGACTGTATTGAGTGCGGTTGCTGCTCCCATGTCTGTCCATCCCGCATACCCCTGGTACAATATTTCCGCTACGCCAAGACAGAGAGCCGGGCCAAGGAGCGTACGGCAAAAGCCACAGATCGCGCCCGTGCCCGCAGTGAAGCCAGGACCATTCGCCAAGAGCGTATACAGGCAGAACGCAAGGCACTATTAGCCAAGAAAAAAGCCGCACTGGCAAAGAAAGCTAAAGCAAAGCCGGTAGCCGACAAAGAGGCTGATGCCGATCCCAAGAAAGCAGCAATCGATGCGGCAAAGAAACGGGCGGCTGAAAAGAAAGCAGCGATGGCAAAAAATGGTGTCGAACCCGGAAATACTGAAAACCTCACTGATGCCCAGCAACAGGCGATCAACGAGGCCGATGCCAGACGCAACGGAAGCGGTGCTGAAATGAAAAAGGGCGAAGAGGCTACAGCCACTTCGGAACAAAAGGGTCTATAACCAAATGCAGTTCCCAACTTTTACATCACCCCATACCGACCGGCCCAACAGCGTACGTCAAAACATGCTGTTGGTGATTATCGCCTTGCTGCCAGGAGCAGCAGCAATTTTTTTGGTATTTTGGCTGGGGCGTTATCATCAATATGGCCATTGCTTCTGCCACGGCCATCTCCTGCGAAGCACTGGTCATAAAGATGAGGGGCGTCAGCGATGTCCAGCATCGGTGACCTGAGCGCCTCTGCTCACTGCACTGCTGCTGGCCGTCGCCCTGCCACCCCTACTCCCCTGGTGGCTGACAGTGATTGGTACCGCATTTGCCATCGTGGTAGTGAAACAGCTCTACGGTGGCCTCGGCTACAACCCATTTAATCCGGCCATGGCAGGCTATGTACTACTACTGATCTCATACCCGGTGCAGATGACCTCCTGGCTGCCACCCATCATGCTCAATGAGAACCCTCTGACGCTGATCCAGACAGCAACGGCAATCTTCTCCAGCACGCTACCCATTGAGCTTACCTGGGATGCCCTGACCATGGCCTCGCCACTGGATAACATGCGCACCCAGCTGGATCTTAATGTCACCCTCAGTGAGATCCAACAGAGCCCCCTGTGGGGTAATTTTGGTGGCCTCGGCTGGGAGTGGGTCGGTAACTGGTTCCTGCTCGGCGGCCTGTTTCTGCTCTACAAGCGGGTAATCAGCTGGCATATCCCGGTATCTATGCTCGGAAGCCTGCTGCTGATCGCCACGCTCTTCTACTTTATCGATCCGGAAGCCCACCCCTTTGGCCTCTTCCATATCTTCAGCGGAGGTGCCCTACTGGGAGCCTTCTTTATCGCTACCGATCCAATCACCGCCTGCACTACGCGCAAAGGGCAGCTTATCTTTGGCGCTGGCATCGGGCTGACGGTCTACATTATTCGTACCTGGGGAGGCTACCCCGATGCCGTCGCTTTTGCGGTACTACTGTTCAATATGGCGGTCCCCTTGATTGATCACTATACCCAACCAAGGGTATTTGGCCATGGCGGAGGGCGTTCCAGTGAATAAGCAGCGTATACTCATCGCCGGTCTACTCCTTGCCATGTTCAGTGCCGCTGGAACAGGACTGGTGGCATTTACCCACCAGCAGACAGCAGAGCGTATCGCCGCCAATGAGCGCGAAGCGCTACTGCGTAGCCTCACGGCCCTGGTACCCGAATCATCCATCGATAACGATATCGTCTCTGACCGCACTTCTGTCAGCAGTGTCGAACTGTTAGGCGGCACAGAGATAGATGTCTACCTCGGCCGCAAGGGAGTAGAACCGGTGGCTGCTGTATTCGCCAGCGTTGTTCCCGATGGCTACAGCGGACCGATCAAACTGCTGGTGGCCGTGCGTGTTGACGGTACGCTCGGTGGTGTTCGCATCGTCTCCCACAAAGAGACACCGGGACTCGGTGACAAGGTGGAGGAGCGCCGTTCGGACTGGGTCTACTCCTTCAACGACAAATCCCTCGACAACCCTGACATCTCAGGTTGGAAGGTAAAACGTGATGGCGGTATTTTCGACCAGTTTGCCGGTGCCACTATCACCCCGCGCTCGATTGTTAAGGCGGTAAAAAACACCCTAATCTACTTTAGAGAGAACGGCAGAGCCTGTTCAGTAGCAAAGCTAAGCCCCAGGAGCAAAAGAATGGCTGAAACCGGTTACGGCACCCTCATCAAAGAGGGGCTATGGGGTAATAACCAGGCACTGGTGGCGCTGCTCGGCCTCTGCCCCCTGCTGGCGGTCACCAACACCGCCATCAACGGCCTGGGGTTGGGTATAGCGACCACCTTGGTACTCACCCTCTCCAACACCACCGTCTCTCTTATTCGTAATATGGTGCGTAAAGAGGTGCGATTACCGATCTTTGTTATCGTTATCGCCTCCTTCGTTACCGCAGTGGAGCTGAGCATGAACGCCTGGTTCCACGAGCTCTACAAGATTCTCGGCATCTTTATTCCCCTGATCGTCACCAATTGCGCGATTATCGGTCGCGCCGAAGCGTTTGCCTCAAAGAACCGCGTCGATAGGGCCATAGTGGATGGGCTGGCGATGGGGGTAGGCTTTACCTTGGCGCTGGTCGCCTTGGGTGCGATGCGTGAGATCATCGGCATGGGCACACTCTTCTCACAGGCCGACCTGATGTTTGGTGAGGCGGCGGCAGGACTCACCATCTCCTTCGGAGACAATTTCCAGGGCATGCTCCTGGCGATACTTCCCCCCGGTGCTTTCATCGGCCTGGGACTGATGATCGCCCTCAAGAACGTCATTGATGCGCGCCTGCAAAAACGACGCAGCCGTATCAGTGCCAGTGAAACTGCTGAGATGGCACCTAGCCCAAGCTGACAGCTACCTGTATAGGGATTTGTCGGGGATGAATAAAGCGATTCGTCAGCAGATCTTTGAGCGACTGCGTGCCAACAACCCCAATCCTAAAACCGAGCTTAACCACAGCTCAACCTTTGAGTTGCTGATTGCTGTGGTGCTCTCAGCACAGGCCACTGACAAAGGCGTCAACAAGGCCACCGATAAACTCTTCCCAGTGGCCAACACCCCGGAAACGATACGGGCACTGGGGGAGAACGGGTTAAAGAGGTACATTAAGACGATCGGCCTGTTTAACGCTAAGGCAGCCAATATCATCAAGACCTGTAGCAAGCTCATTCAGGAGCATGGCAGCAGGGTTCCAGATGATCGACCTGCCCTTGAGGCGCTCCCTGGGGTTGGTAGAAAAACGGCGAACGTAATCCTCAATACCGCCTTCGGCCAACCCACCATGGCGGTAGATACCCATATTTTCCGCCTCAGTAATCGCACCCGTATCGCTCCGGGAAAAAATGTACTAGAGGTGGAGAAAAAGCTCCTTCGCCACACCCCAAAAGAGTTTATGCTTGACGCTCATCACTGGCTGATTCTCCATGGGCGTTACACATGCATTGCCCGCAAGCCTCGTTGTGGATCCTGTATCATCGAAGATCTTTGCGAATATAAAGAGAAGAGTCTCGACTGAGGATAAACCTACATGTTTGGTAATGACCGCATTCAGATGCGCCGCATCTTCACAGAAGCCTGGCGCAAATCCCAGGGAAAGCTGCCACTAGAGCCGCTGGAACAGGTGATCGCCAACATCATCGAACTGCACCCCGAATACCACCGTATGTTAAACAAAGGCGAAGAGCTCCTCGACCGCGACTTCCTGCCTGAGGGGGGGAAGGAGAACCCCTTCCTTCACATGGGGATGCACATCAGCCTGCAAGAGCAGATTTCTACCAACAGACCTTCCAGTATCTCAACGCTCTATGAGCAGTTGGTGAGTCAGTGTGGTGATGCACACGATGCCGAGCATCAGATGATGGAGTGTCTGGGACGGATGCTGTGGGAGGCTCAACGAGCCAACCGCATGCCCGATGAGCAGGCTTACCTACAGTGCATCAGAGCGCTTGTTAGCTGACTCTTACGGGATTTGGAGTCGAACCCGAATGGCGCTTACTTAAGCGGTCTTTATACCGTAGGAGCGACTTTAGTCGCGATGAACGTCGCACCAAACCCTTACTTTGTGCCAGATTCCTTCGCGACTGAAGTCGCTCCTACCAGTAAGACGGGTGAAATTATTCCTAAGTATGTGCCATTCGAGCCGGCCCCCTGCCGTATAAACCTGAGTTACAACAAAAGCCCCACCGTTTGCTCTATTTTGTCCTAGAATTATTTGTAGTGATTGTTTGATGCCCGGTGGAACTCCACCTGACTGATGACAATGGGATTTTTCCAGGGAGATAAAGGTGGCATCACCTAAGATCATCGGCTATCTGTTAACCTTCGTAGCGGTTAATACGCTGGTCTGGTGGGGGATAGACAACCATCGACAGCAGCATATGGCAGCAGAGCTCGACACCTTTTCCGCCATTGAGATGACTATGGCACGGGGGGCTGCTCATGCCACCCGTGTCTGGATTGATCAGCGCATCAAAACCCTCGGCCAGGATGCCGGAAGCAAAGCCGAAGAGGAGGCGCTAAAAAATATAATAATCCCTCTGAAACTGCACCCACAAACCAATGTCTGGCTATTCCACAACAACGCCCTCCGCTATGGAAGGCGTCCCCCTTTCTCTGACAGCAACAGGGGGAAGAGCATAAAACAGGTCTTCTCTTCCCAAGCTAAACAGGGCGCCAGTCACTTTGATGAGCTGATTGAAGGCGTTACCCTCGGTAGTGAGTCGAGCAGTTGGTATATTCCATCTACCCACCAGAAGCCCGAACATGCCGCCTGGAGTTCAATAAAGATCGGCCCCGATATCTGGACCATCGGCCTCTCCACCCCAGAGCAGGCGATACTCTCATCTGCCAATACAAAATCAGATCAGCAGGGAGATCTGCTGTTGGGAACTGTCATCAGTCTGGTATCTACCCTCCTTCTGCTGCTGGCTATCTATTCACAAAAAAGAGTCTTGCAGCGTTTACAGCTGTTGCTATCAGAGATCGATGACCGGACGATGGTCGAGACAGAGCTGAGGGACAATGAAGATCGATACCGCAAGCTCTTCACCGGAAGCCGGGCGATTCAACTGATCCTCAGTGCCAAAGAGGGCCTGATCATCGATGCCAATGATGCCGCCTGTGAATACTATGGCTATCACCGGGAGGATATGAAGGCGTTGAAGATAGCCGATATCAACACGCTGACAGCATCGGAGGTCAAAGAGGAGCTGACAAAAGCAAAGGAGGAGGGACGCGCCTACTACCTGTTTAAACACCAGTTGGCGACTGGGCGGGTTCGCGATGTAGAGGTCTACTCCAGTCCTATCCGCTTAAAGGGCAAAAGCCTGCTCTACACCATCATCCATGATGTGACCGAACGCAAGATTATGGAGGAGCAGATCAAGCACCTCGCAGTCACGATGTGCTCACCGACCTACCCAACCGGGCGCTGCTGCTCGACCGCCTGGAGGTCGCTATAGAGAAGGCCAAACGCTATAGCCAGCATATTGCCATACTCTTTATTGACCTTGATGGTTTCAAGGCGATCAACGATGAAATGGGCCACCGAATGGGGGATAAGCTGCTACAGCAGATCAGCGTAAAACTGCAGTTGAGTGTACGCAAGGCAGACACCGTTGCTCGATTTGGTGGTGATGAATTTGTTCTGGTCCTGACAGAGGCCGGCAGCCGCAAAGATATTGCCCGGGTGACCAATAAGACCCAGGCCGCCATAAAAAAAACCATTTGCTATCGATGACGAGCAACTGCTGGTGGGCTGCAGTATCGGCATCGCCATCTATCCACAACATGGCACCACCCCGGATCAGCTGATCATCAAGGCGGATCAAGCGATGTATAAGGCTAAAAAGAGGGGCGGCAACAGCATGCACTTTGCACCCGACAGTACAGCTGAGAAGGAGTGAGTTACTCTGCCTCTCGCATCTCACGTTGCTTCCGTAACAAGGTACTCTGGCACTTCACCACATGACGTATAAGGATATCTTTATCATCCCCACGCAGATGAGAGAAGTTGACCCGCAAAGTATAGGGCAGCTCTTCGCTCTCATCACCAATCTCATCACAATCGACCACCTCCGCATAGGTGAGAATACCGGTAAATGACGGCATCAACAGGAGCCTTAGCTCCAGCATCACACCTCTATCAAGTGGCTCTGCTGCATGAAACGCCATACCGGTGGCACTGAGATTGACTGCATAGGCGGGCTGATCTGCAATATCTGAATCCTGCATCAGAAAAGCGCGACCCAGCACCTCGATTTTTTCATCAAGAGCACGTAGATAGCTCGCCAGTGTGGGACGCACCGATTCGATTTGATGCAAGGTTCCAGCCATGCGCTGGGTGATCGCTGCGATCGTACTAACCGCAGTAAAATTGCTCTCAAGACCGTGCTCAAGCCGCTCCAGTCGCTGATGAATATCCTCGGATGGAATCTTCTGGTAACTGAGGTGAATAGTGTCATCAATACGGAAAAATTGCCGCCTATCCTCAGCCTCATCCAGCTGTTTCTCACTATTTGTAATTATATTGTCAGCCAAATTATTACCCCTTGGATGCCCCTGTATCCAGCGTCTCGCCACTATCCACGTCATCACCCCGCTTGATGATCAGCTCAACCCGCCTGTTTTTAGAGCGGCTCTCCCGTGAGTCATTGGGAACCAGGGGGTGGGCATCAGCGTGCCCCTCGACCAGTACCCGCGCAGGATCAATTGCCGAATTCCGTAATAGCGCGTGCACCACGGTGACCGCACGAGCAGAAGAGAGCTCCCAGTTGGAGCGGAAACGCGCTGTTGCGATCGGGATATCATCGGTATGACCGGCCACTACCACCTTGCCCGGTGACTTGGCCACTGCATCACCGATACGATCCATTACACCGTAAAAGGCGGCGTTAAGGCTTGCTCTACCGGATGAAAAAGAGCCCTTCTCCTGGATACGGATAATCACCCTGCCCTTTTCAGTCTCGATATTGACCAGACCCTCTTCAATCTCCTCTTTCAACTCCTCCTTAAGCTCTTCCGCCTGCTGCTCTAACTCCTCCTGAATCTGCTCCGCCAGGGCCGCCTTGGCCTGTTCGACATCAAGATGCTGTTTTTCCACTGTCGGTAGTCTGTTGGCGAACCTCGTCAATAAGGCTGGGCTCGGAGACGGTGGAGGGGCTGAACTCCGTCATGATCACACTGGTACCCATCACTACATCATAGACAGGCACATCACGCTGTACGCCAAAGGCGTCTTTCATCGACTCCGCCATCTTTTTGAAACGTGTGGCATCCATCGTTGCGAAAGAGAGCAGCAACACGAAAAAACACATCAGCAGAGACATCAGGTCTGCAAAGGTCGCCAGCCAGGCAGGCAGGCCGGCTTCACATTCCGGACATTCATCTTCGTCCATTGCCGCCTCCTAATCTTTATCGCCCGTAGGGCGCTTGCCCGACGCAGATAAGTGGATAATAACTGCTCCAGTACCCGGGGATTCATCCCCTCCTGAATGCCTGAGATGGTTTCGAGGATCAGCGACTTATTAGTCTTCTCCAAAGCACAGGAGCGAGCCAGCTTATCCGCCAGGGGCTGGGCAAAGGCGTTGGCGATAACTGCACCGTAGAGGGTGGTCAGCAGGGCTACGGCCATGGCCGGTCCGATACTTGCGGGGTCAGACATGTTGGCCAGCATCTGTACCAGACCAATCAGTGTACCGATCATGCCCATTGCTGGCGCCATGATCGCCATGTTCTTGAACATGGTCTGCCCCACCGCATGGCGTTCAATGGTAAGGCTGATATCCTTGCCCAGCATCTTCTGCACCAGGCCGGGATCATGACCATCGACACAGAGACCTATACCCTGCTTCAGGAAGGGATTACTAATCTCCTGCCCCTCAAGGCCAGTAATCCATTCTTGCGCGCTACATCAGCCAGTTGAACAGCCTCTTCGATCAACTGTGAAGGGTCATCTGTCTTGTAGAGAAAGCCTTTCAGGCCGATAGCGAATGAGCCTAGAAAATCTTTTAGTGTGACCTGCATCAGCGTCACCATGAAAGTACCACCAACAACAATAAGCAGCGATGGTACGTTGACAAAAAGCATCACATCGCCACCGGAAGCAATGGCTCCGATGATGATACCGAATCCGCCAAGCAGGCCGACAATTGTTGCAATGTCCACAGATTCTCCTTCTCGTTCCGGGTGCCTGGAGTGTTAGGAGGTCAAACTTCAGCCCCCCACTATTTTTATCGTCTCGTTGACATTGTATAGGGTAGCGGTCTAAGAGGTAAAATCTTTAGCCAAAAAAGTGGCTACCTATACGTAACTACCGGAGAATAGCCCCTTCCCTGGCAACCATAACGAGCATGGATTAATGAGTAAGGCTAAAAACAGACCCCTTCTTATCACCGGCTGTTCCAGTGGAATAGGGCTCTGTGTAGCCAGGGCACTGACAAAGCGTGGCTACCCGGTCTATGCCACCACCAGAAGAGAGAAGGATGTGGTGCGGCTGCAGGCCGAAGGCTTGAAATCACTGCAACTGGATCTAGCCGACAGCGAAAGTATCACCTCTGCTGTCGATACCATCCTCGAACAGACCGACGGCAAACTCTACGGCCTATTCAACAACGGAGCCTATTGCCAGCCTGGTGCAGTGGAAGATATCAGCCACCAGGTATTGCGAGAGCAGTTTGAGACCAATCTGTTCGGCTGGCACCAGCTGACTCAGCGACTTATTCCGGTGATGCGTCAGCAGGGCGAGGGGAGGATCATTCAGAACAGCTCGGTCCTCGCTTTGTCACCCTCTCCTATCGTGGTGCCTATAACGCCAGTAAATACGCACTGGAGGGGCTCAGTGACACCCTCCGCCTGGAGCTTCACGGCAGCAATATCCATGTCAGCCTGATTGAACCCGGCCCCATTGAGAGCCACTTCCGCCGCAACGCCTTCGCCATGTACAAGAAAAATATTGACCCGACAAACAGCCATCACCGCGACACCTACCAGGCAATGGAGGAGCGACTGACTAAGGAGGGGCCCGTCATGCCCTTCACTCTCCCTCCAGAAGCGGTGCTTAAACGCGTCATTCATGCTCTTGAGAGCCCCCGACCACAAGCACGTTACTATGTCACCTTCCCCACCTATCTTTTTGGTATCCTGAAACGGCTGTTACCGATACGAGCGATGGATTGGGTATTGAGGAGAGTGTAGAAACCCGCCTCTGACAACTAACAACCAACAACTTGAAGAACAAAATATGAAGAGTCTTTGGAACGATAACGAGGCCAGCCAATACCAAGGTCACCTGGAGCAGCGGGTCTATAGCTCACGCCTGCTGGGGAGCGATCCCTCCCTGGTGCTCCATGGCGGCGGCAATACTTCGGTAAAGATCACCGAGTGCAATATCCTCGGCGAAGAGGAGGAGATACTCTACGTCAAAGGCTCCGGCTGGGATCTTGGGAGTATCGAAGCCCCCGGATTTACCCCCATTCGCATAGCTCATCTATTGAAGCTTGCCAAACTGGAGTCCCTCAGCGACACCCAGATGGTCAATGAGATGAAGACCCACCAGACACTGGCATCCGCCCCCACCGGTTCAGTCGAAGCGATTCTGCATGCAGCACTACCGTTCAAGTATGTCGACCACACCCACGCCGATGCCGTGGTCACCATCACCAACACCGCCGATGGCGAGGCGCGCATCAAGGCACTCTACGGCGACGAGATGGTGGTCATTCCCTACGTCATGCCCGGCTTCGATCTGGCGCGCATGGTGGCCGAGCTGTTTGCTCAGCAAGCGACAGAGAAGACCATCGGCATGATCCTGATGAATCACGGCATCTTCTCCTTTGGCGATAGCGCCAAGATTGCCTACGAGCGCATGATCACACGGGTCGACCGTGCCGAACAGTACCTCAAAGAGAGGAGTGCCTGGGAGCTGCCCAAGCGGCCAAAACCCTCCTTCGAGCCGGTGACTATCGAGGAGACAGCAGCGCTACGCCGCCACCTCTCCATTGCCGCAGGATGCCCACTGATATTAACTGCAGACCGCTCTGACGCGGTGATGCAATTTTGCCAGCGTGAAGATATAGAGACCATCTCACAGCGGGGCCCGGCCACCCCCGACCATGTTATCCGCACCAAGCGGCTGCCCATGCTGGGGCGTGATGTCGAGGCTTACGGCAACGCCTATGCCGACTACTTCAAAAAACATGCCGCCACTGCCCGTTCGGCGGTGCAGATGCTCGACCCAGTGCCACGGGTGGTTTTGGACCAGCGATTGGGGCTGCTTAGTGTCGGCAAGAGCGTCAAAGAGAGCGGCATCATCGCGGATATCTATCGCCACACCCTCAAGATCATTCAGCGTGCCGAACTGTTGACCGGCTGGAGGGCACTGCCTGCCAAAGATATCTTTGATGTTGAGTATTGGGAGCTAGAACAGGCCAAGCTGCGCAAAGGCAGCTCTGCACCTGAATTGCAGGGTGAGGTGGCGCTGGTAACCGGTGCCGCATCGGGTATTGGTAAGGCCTGTGTCGATTCGCTACTGGCGCGCGGTGCCTGCGTGGTGGGTTTGGACCTAAGCTCCGATATTGCTCGTCTCTACGACCGTCCGGATTTTATCGGGGTAACCTGCGATGTTACTGATCGTAAAGCGGTGACAGAGGCCCTGAGCTGCATGATAAAGGCTTTTGGGGGACTCGACATGCTCATACTCAATGCCGGCATGTTTCCCGGCGGAAAACGCATTGAAGAGCTGGATGACGCCTTGTGGCGACAGGTGATGGGCGTCAACCTCGACGCCAACTTGATGATCATGCGGGCGTGTTATCCACTGCTGAAACTTGCCCCATCACGGGGCCGTGTGGTGGTAATCGGCTCTAAGAACGTACCGGCTCCAGGACCAGGCGCGGCAGCCTACTCCGCCTCCAAAGCCGCACTGAATCAACTGGCCCGCGTGGCCGCACTGGAGTGGGGCGGCGAAGGAATCCGCATCAACAGCCTGCATCCCGATGCCGTCTTTGACACCGGCATCTGGACTGACGAGGTGCTACAGGCAAGGGCCGACCACTACGGCATGACGGTACAGGAGTACAAAACCAAAAATCTCCTCAAGACCGAGATCACCTCCCACGATGTAGCGGAACTGGCTGCCGCCATGTGCTGCCGGTTATTTGCCAAAACCACAGGAGCACAGGTCCCTGTAGATGGTGGTAATGACCGGGTGATTTAAGAGCAGATTATGGAGCCTAGTTATCCCTGGTGGACATAAAGACAATGAGCGATATTAGCCACAAATAAAGGTGTATGTATACCCGTGTACGATAACTGAAATTCATATTTTGCAGCATCAGAAACGCCGTAGAGTCATTACGGTAGTCATGACGGATGCAAAACGGTCGAGGCATTAACGGATATCGCCCAGGCGAGTCGATTTTAAGGACAGGGATGGCCCAAAACGAGAGACTGCGAGCAGGGAGGAGTCAGAAGCGATGGAAAAGCTGTGTGAATTGTTCGATTGTGAGATAGGAGAACTTTTTGAATATATACCAGGCAAGGAGTAGAAAAAACCTCCTCGCTCCACACCAAAATAGATAACGAGAAAAATATAGAATGCCCCAGCTCGAACATATCGAAGCTATCGAGAAACGCCTCTGGAGTGCCGCCGATAACCTCCGCGCCAACTCCAACTACGCCAGTAATGAATACTTTCTACCCGTCATGGGTCTGGTCTTCCTGCGCCACGCATACAGCCGCTACCTGAATATAAGGGAGAAGATCTCTCTCGATCTACCCAGTCGTGGTGGCAAGACGCGGGCACTGACCAAGGAGGACTTCTCTCAGCAGAGCGCCATCTTCCTGGGGCCAAAGGCGCAGTTCGATCACCTGGTGGCACTGCCCGACAGTGAGGATCGTGCCAAGTCCATCATCGAGGCGATGGAGTCCATCGAGACCGACTACGAGAGCCTGCGCGGTGTACTGCCTCTTCGCGTTGATGAATTACAAAACTTGTACAAACCAGGGTTTTATCAACATCATTCCACACGAGGACGAAATGCGGATGTACCTGCTGTTCAATCTCATGAGTCGGGTCGAAGAAATTCGAAGCAACGCAAAAGGCACAACCTATCCTGAGATAAGCAAAGGTCGTTTTCGAAATATGGGTGTTGTTGTTCCGGCTAAAGCTCTCGTTAATGAGTTTGCTGATTTTGCGAGTAACATCGTTCGTGAAGTGTGTACTCTAAAACGATCAACGCTGAAACTTGAACAAGCCCGAGACCTTCTCCTGCCGCGCCTGATGAACGGAGAGATCTCCGCATGACTCTCGAAGACCAAAACACCGACAGTAAGTCATTACGTATCGTCACCGGCAAGAGTGCCAACTGGGAAGAAATCGCCAAGGACTGTGTGTGCTTTGCCAACGGTAACGGTGGCGACTGTTGATCGGCATTGAGGACGGTGAGCGTGAGCCGCCGGAGGGGCAGACGGTGCCGCCGAGGCTTCTGGATAAACTTCGCAAACGTATCGGTGAGTTGACGGTAAATGTTCAGGTGTTGCCCTCCATCCAGCGGGCGGACAACGAGGGCGAATATCTTGATCTGGCCATTGACCGTTCTACCGGTGTGGCTTCGACTTGTGACGGACGCTATTACCTGCGTGTCGGCGATAGCTGTCAACCGGTGTTGGGTGACGATGTGCTGCGGCTTGCCAACGAGCGACCGGGGCAGCCTTGGGAGACAATGAACAGTCGTGTTCTGCGGTGCTTATTGAATGGCGGAAAGCTAACGGCCTTCGTCGCAGCGATTCGCGCCTCTCATCGCGTCAAGGGGAGGGAGAAGGAGGCCGATGAGTTGTTGACGCATTATGCTCTGGCTGAGGGAAAAACCCTCACTTACCTGGGTGTGCTGCTACTGGGGACATCCACTCAGTGCTGCTACTGGGGACATCCACTCAGCGCCGCAACCTGGGCACGGCACCACTAGTTCAGGCGATAAAGTATGACGAGTTGGGCAACAAGGTAAACAAGTGGCTATGGGATGACTGCGCATTGTCACCGACTGAACTGGTCGATGCGATTTGGAACGAGGTGCAGGATTTTCGCGAAACCTATGAAGTGGCAGAAGGATTATTTCGTCGCAATGTACCGGCCTATGACGAAAAGGTGGTACGTGAGTTACTGGTGAATGCGCTGGTACATCGGCCCTATACGCAACAGGGCGATATCTACCTCAACCTTTACCCGGACCGGTTGGAGGTGGTGAATCCGGGTCGGTTACCGCTGGGTGTGACACCCCAAAATATTCTGCACGCCAGTCGGCGCCGTAACGAAGGACTGGCACGGGTTTTCATGACTTGGGACTGATGGAGCGTGAAGGTAGTGGATTTGATCTCATGTACGATCGGTTGCTGTCTCAGGGGCATCCGGCCCCCGTGCCCGAGGAAGGAACAGACTGGGTCAAAGTGACGATCCAGCGGCGTATCGTAAAACCCGAGGTAATGTGGTCAATAACCGCTGCGGATAAACGGTTCCAGCTCACTCAACGGGAGCGGATAACGCTGGGGGCTTTGGCGCTCAGTGAGGGGATGACCGCTCGTGAACTGATCGCTTTGCTGGAACTTGACGGCGTAGAAGCACTGAAACCTTGGTTGGGTCGGTTACGGGATTTTGATTTGATTCAAAGTGCCGGACGGACCCAAGGTATGCGATATTTCATTGAGCCCACGCTGTTGCAGGCAGCCGATCTTGCGCTTACGACATCTCTCAAGCGTATCGAACCGCACCGACTACAAGCGCTAGTGGTAGAAGATTTATCGCGTTATCCAGGGTCGTCGTCAGGCGCAATCAACCGCCGCATCGGTACCGAAATTAAATATAAAACGCTGAAACGGGCGCTGGACGCACTCGTTCAGGCAAGTGTAATTCGATATGAAGGCATGGGTAAAGGACGCAAGTATTGGCTGATAGGTTGATAGGTTGATAGGCAGCATATCGGACATTTGCGTGCTTATCATGCGGGTTTTTATACCGCCATGTCCGATAAAAAATTTATAACTAACTGAATTAGTGTGAGTAATAAAAAATTCAAAGGGCGATATTCATCGGGCTACGGACGATAACAGGGAGATATCTTGTATGAATACTTACGCTGAAAATTCCCCCACCCGGTGCAATCTGCAGCTATTTGGCATGTTGCACCGGATGGAGGGGGTCGAGCACATCGGCTCCGGTATCAGGGGCATCCGAAGACTTTGCCGGGATTATGGGGTATCTGAACCTGAATTTGAGGTCTCTGAGCATTGGGTGACGACGATCTTTCAACGGCCAATAGAGCAGTCTGGCGCACAAGGTGCCGCACAAGTCATTCTGTTTTGTGATGAGCCCCGTGCCGCCAGGGAAATCATGTCGGCGTTAGGTTTGAAACATTGGAAGACCTTCCAGTCGAATTATCTTAAGCCCCTGCTCAAATCTGGCTGGTTGGAGGCGACCATTCCGGACAAGCCAACCAGTCCAAACCAGAAGTACAGGATAACCGATAGGAGCAAAGCTCTTCTGGCACAACTGGAGGATGAGCAACAGTGACTCCGGCTCCTTACACCGAAGATACTCTGGTCCAGCAGACCACTGCCGACTACCTAGAGCAGCAGTTGGGTTGGAAGTCGGTGTTTGCCTACAACAGTGAAGATTTTGGGCCGAATAGCCTGCTGGGGCGTGCTTCTGACCGCGAGGTGGTGCTGATTCGCCCCCTGCGCACGAAACTGATGGCGCTAAACCCCGGCCTGCCGGATGAGGCCTACGACGATGCAGTGCGGCAGATCACCGCCACGGTGTCCACGCAAAGCCTGATTGTCACCAACCGGGAAAAGTACGCCCAGATACGTGATGGAGTGCAGGTCACCTTCCGCAATGCTGCGGATGAACGTGTCCGTCAACGGCTGCGGCTGTTCGATTTCGATACGCCTGCCAATAACGATTTCCTCTGTGTACGAGAACTCTGGGTGTGGGGGGATCTATACCGACGGCGGGCGGATATCATCGGTTTCGTCGACGGTTTGCCACTGTTGTTTGTCGAATGCAAAAACTTGCATAAGCGTCTCAAAGCCGCCTTTGAACAGAACTTCTCCCACTACCTCGACACCATTCCACACCTGTTTCATCACAATGCCATCGTCCTATTCGGTAATGGCGAAAATGCGAAGATCGGCTCCATCACCAGTCGCTGGGAGCACTTTAATGGCTGGAAGCGTTTGGCTGAAGAGGTTCCTGGCGTGGTTGATATGGAGACCCTTCTCAAGGGTGTCTGTGAAAAGCAAAATCTCATCGATCTTATCGAAAGCTTTATTCTCTTTGATGAGACCGCAGGCGAAGCGAAGAAGATCATCGCCCGTAACCACCAGTTTCTCGGTGTAAACCGCGCCATAGCGTCAGTGCGTGACCGAAAGGCGAGGATGGGCAAACTGGGTGTCTTCTGGCATACCCAGGGTTCGGGCAAGAGCTATTCGATGGTGATGTTCACCCGCAAGGTACACCGCAAACTCGGTGGCAACTTTACCTTTCTGGTGTTGACGGATCGGGATGACCTCGATACCCAGATCTACAAGACCTTTGCCAATTGTGGCGTGGTGAGTGACCAGGAGGAGAGCCGGGCCGCCAGTGGACAGCATCTGAATAGAGTGCTGACCCAGCACAAGGCCTATATCTTCTCGCTGATTCAGAAATTCAATCAAAAAGTAGAGCCAGAGCAGCCCTATAGCAACCGTGATGACATCATTGTTATCACCGATGAAGCCCACAGAACCCAATACGGCACGCTGGCGCTTAATCTACGTAACGCCCTGCCCAATGCCAGTTATATCGGTTTCACCGGCACGCCACTGTTCAATGACGACGAGATCACCCGGCGGGTCTTCGGTGAATATGTCTCTACCTACGACTTCCAGCGGGCGGTGGATGACAGGGCCACACTCCCCCTCTACTACGATGCAAGGGGCGAGAAGTTGGGGGTGGCTATCGGCGATATCAACGAACGCATCACCGAAAATCTGGAGGATTTTGAAACCGATGATATAGATGTGGAGCAGCGGCTAAAGCGGGACTACCACATCATCACGGCAGACAAGCGGCTCGATCAGGTGGCCCGTGACTTTGTGCAGCACTACTCGACCGCTTGGGAGAGCGGTAAGGCGATGCTGGTCTGCATTGATAAGGTGACCTGTGCGCGGATGCACCGCCTGATTGAGTTTTACTGGCAGGAGCGAATTCGTGATCAGGAGAAGGCGCTGACCCAGGTTGCTGATGAGCAGGAGGCGATCTTCTACCGGCATCAAATCGAGTGGATGCGTGAAACCCGCATGGCAGTGGTGGTGAGCGAGGAGCAGGGTGAGGTAGCCAAATTCCAGAAGTGGGCTCTGGACATCACACCACACCGAAAGCTGATGAAGGGGGGGATAGAGCTGCCCGATTCGATGCGAAACAGGCCCGAGTACCGCAATATGCAGACGATGGCGCTGGATGACGCCTTCAAGGCGGATGAGCACCCGCTGCGGGTGGCGATTGTCTGCGCCATGTGGCTGACCGGCTTTGATGTACCCAGCCTCTCTACCCTCTATCTCGATAAACCACTCAGGGCACACACCCTGATGCAGGCCATCGCCCGCGCCAACCGTATCAGCGAGGGTAAGAACAACGGTCTGATCGTGGATTATTGCGGCATTCTCAAGCACCTGCGTAAGGCCCTCGCAACCTTTGCCGGTACCCAGCCTGAGGGCGAGGGTGGAGAGATTGATCCAGCAAGACCCGATGAGGAGTTGCTGGCAGATCTAGCTGAAGCCATTGCCTTGGTACGTGCACTCCTCAAAGATCGACACGCCGCGCTCGATAATGTTATCCATAAGACCAGTTTTGAGCGGAATGCAGCCATTGTGGCGTGCAAGGAGGTGGCCAATGAGAACGATGAGAGCCGCAAACGTTTCGAGGTGATGTGCCGCAAGGTGTTCAAAAAATTCAAGGCCTGCATTAACCTCCAGGGTGTGAATGCCTACCGCTCAGATAGGGATGCCATCAATATCGTCTACAAGAGCCTTCAGCAGGATCGTGAACAGGCAGATATCACAGCCATTATTCGGCAACTTCACGAAGTGGTGAATGAAGCTATTGTGGTTAAATCAGATGCTGACCAGTAAAGAACAAGGCCACCCACTACCACCCTACACTTCACCCGCCGACGCTCTTTGTTCCAGCAAACTCTCGGTTTTCGTCCATACTTCCGTTATGAAGAGACAGGAGGCGAGCATGAGTACACCCAAATCCATAAATAACCCTCTCTACAACTTGCTGAAATCGGGTCATGTCGAGGCGTTTAACCAGCACCGTAAAGATGGAGAAACCTGCGATCTCCAAGGTGCTAATCTGCGAGGTTTCGATTTACGGGAGATCGATACGGAAGAGCTGGATCTAAGCGACTGCTATCTACACCAGGCGGATCTGCGAGGCTTGGATCTATCCAATACGCCGATGGAAGGGGCCAGCATATCCGGGGCACGAATCGCCGGGACCTACTTCCCTGTAACGCTCAGTGCCGAGGAGATCACCCTTTCGCTGCAACATGGCACTCGGATGCGTTACCAAAGCTAACGGGGCATTGTGTAGATTGCCTCACTATCGCGATTGGTAGCCTAGCCTGTCCGAGAATAGGAGAGGCTCCTGGACAGAAGAGACTATTTACGGGAAGCGGCTTTGATCATTACCTGGGCATGGGAAGCGTACTGCAAAGGCTGGGCATCAACCTCGCTATAGCCTAAGGCCAGAGCCGCCCTCGCCTTTTTCTCCAGTACGGCATCCCCCATGGAGAGGGAGAGGGTGATCAGCTCGGCGGCGGGTGAGGGGAGTGGGCCGTCTGAGATCACGCTATCGCTGGCGATGCCAGGAATCAGCAGCGCATCACTCGCCTGCCAGCCACCATTGAGGTAGAAACGATCCCAGGCATCGTGAGCCAAGCGGCGGGAGAGTTTCAGGTCATCTTGGGAGTCTGTCAGCAGCGCCCAACCGTGCAGACCTTTGGCTACATAGGCGTAGTCCTCCAGCGCTGCCCGGCCGAGGGGGCCGCCGTCACTCTCGGCGCGTAGCAGCTGCTTGCCATCCCATAATCGGCTCACCAGATAGTCACGCAGCTGCTGCGCTGCCTGGTGATAACGCTTATTTCCCAGGGCCTCGGCACCCTCCACCAGGGCGGAGAGGAGAAGGCCGTTCCAGGCTGCCAGCTGTTTCTTATCACGGGGGTGGTTGCGTGGCTGACGATCTTTCAATAGACGGCTACGTATCTGTTGTTCCAGCTTTTGCAGTCCATCCCGACTGATATCCCCGGATTTTTCCAGCTCTGCCAAACCCGCTGAATTGAGGGGTAGATAGCCGCCATCATTAGCAGAGCCACCCTCCAGCCCCCAGCGAGCACGGGCAAAGTGCAACTCTTCAGGTGATAGCAGGCTAGCTAACTGCTCTTCGCTCCAGAGGTAACCACCGCCTTCCACCCCTTGTGGATCCACCGCTGAGAGGCTGGCGATAAAGCCGCCCCCCTCTCCCGCCATCACCTCAAGGGTAAAATCGAGTGTATCTGCCGCCACCTGTAGGTAATCGGGTCGATCAAAGAGCTCTGCCGCCTGAATATAGAGCTGACTGAGTAACGCTTGTGTATAGAGCATCTTCTCGAAGTGGGGTACCTGCCAACCGGTATCCACCGTATAACGAAAAAAACCGCCTTGAAGCTGGTCACGTAGCCCCTGATTGGCCATCTGGTCTAGGGTCAGCTCTGCCAACGCCAGCAGCCTCTCATCCTTATCTACAGTCAGTCGCGCCAACAGCGCCGACCATTGGGGTGCCATGGGGAAGCGGTTTTGCACACCAAAGCCCCCTTCCATCTCATCCCCCATCGCCAGCGCCATAGTCACCAGCCCGACATGGAGGCTGCGGGGATTGATCGGCTGATCTTTTTCAGGAGCCGGCTTGCCGCTCTCCATCTCACCCGCTGCCCGTCGCGCCATCTTTGCCAGCTGCTCCGGTTGATTACCCCAGGCTCCCTTCAGCTTCAGCAGTAGTTGGTTGAACTGCTCACTGGGGCTGTAGGTGAGCCCGAATACCGGGTAGCCCTCGGGGGTGAGAAAGACGTTGAGTGGCCAGCCAGCATGCCCCCGTGTACGGCGGACAAACTCAATCAGGTGCTCATCGAGGGCGGGCTGCAGCTCCCGGTCCACCTTTATCGGTACAAAATAAGTATTAATAAGGGTGGCTATCTGTGGATTGCTATAGCTCTCACGCTGCATCACATGACACCAATGGCAGGCGAAGTAACCGCTGGATATGAATAGCAGCTTATTCTCTTTCCGCGCACGCGCCAGCGCCTCTTCACCCCACTCCTGCCACTGCACCGGATCATCACCATGCATTGCCAGGTAGGGTGAGGGGTGCTCTTTTAGTTGGTTAGTAAGGGCAGAAGAGAGTCCGGGGAGAAGAAGTAACAGGGTGATGAGTACCGGCTTTAGCACTTTGAAGGGTCTCCAGTTGATACCATTAACGGCTTCTTCTATGGGACTCTGATGAGGAGCAAAGGTTTCATATCAGGGTAACTATTCAGCCATATCTATTTGAATAACCTACGGCAGGGGTCGGAGTCGACTGCCCACATGAATGTGGGTAATGAGCGCGAGCTGGGAGCGGAAGCGTTGCGTCAAGATGGGTGGTAAATGCACCTTTTTACGGCGCAATCGACTCCGACCCCAAGCACCCGCTGGATAGTTACGTATCAGGTGGCTTCTCAATAACCCAGTGCAGATGGATAACTTTCAGGTGGGATGGGATGCACTGACTTTTTGAGAAGTTACTCTATCAGCGTGTAGGATGCTGAAAAAGCGCCCCCCTTTTTAGGTGCGCTTTTTCGAAGTGTGATGGCGTGTTGCAGAGAGTCTGCAACACGCATCACGGCGATGGGTGCCGCGCCTACAGGCGAGGAGGGTAAGCGATTAAATTTGACTCACCAGAGGTGAATCACTCCTCATCCAGCTGGTCGAGAATGCTACGCGCCGCCCTCGCTTGGATATCGCTGCCCTCGGAGAGCACTTCGTAGAGCACCCCTTTGGCACCAATGATATTGCCCTCACTTCTCAGCTGCTGAACCCGGCGAAGTTTCTCTTCCACTGCCTCATGATAGAGGTCATCACTGTCTGACTCACCCAGTTCACCTTCGTCTTCACCCTCCTCCTCCGCTTCGATAAGGTCGAGCTCTGCATCCAGCTCCTCCTCTGTTAGAGGGGTAAAGCGATCAGGGTCGATGGCGCTCTCCGCACCTTCGCCTATATTGTGGTCTCCGCCAAAGCGGTCGAGGATATCTTCGTTGGGGGGGCGTTGGAGGTGATTCTACACCACCGCCTGTGGTAGCTGCCGCTGCAACGGGAGCACTCGTATCCCCATCATCACTATCTTCTGCTGCTTTGCGCTTCATTTTATCTTTATAGACAAAGCCGGAGAAGATAAGGCCCACCTCAAACAGAATCCACATCGGTAGGGCCAGCAGGGTCTGGGAGATCACATCCGGTGGTGTCAGCAGCATGCCAATACAGAAGGCACCCACAATGATGAAGGGGCGCTTATTCTTCAGTTTTTCCGGTGTGGTCATACCCATCCACACCAGAATAATGGTGGCAATGGGCACTTCGAAAGCGAGACCGAAGGCAAAGAAGAGGGTGAGAACAAACTCCAGATACTGGGTAATATCCGGGATCATATCCACACCTTCCGGCGTGGTCATTTTCATGAACTGAAAGACTAGTGGAAAAACAACGTAATAGGCAAACAGCGCACCACAATAGAAGAGTAGCGCACTGGAACCGACCATCGGCATCAACACCCGCTTCTCATGCTTGTAGAGACCAGGAGCAATAAATGACCACATCTGGTAGAGGATAAACGGCATACCGATAAATATTGCCGCTACCAGTGCCAACTTAAAGGGCGCAAGGAAGGGAGAAATGACGCCGGTGGCGATCATATTCTGACCGTCAGGCAACACCGCCAACAGCGGCTGAGAGACCGCTTGATAGAGCTGATTGGCAAAAGGAAAGAGTATAAAAAATACGATAACAACCAAGATAACCACCCTCATCAGGCGGTCTCGCAGTTCAATCAAATGGGAAACAAAGGGTTGTTCCTGGAGGGATCTAAGTGTCGGATCGTTCTGATTTATCATGGGTCTCGCCGGAAGCTGCTTCCGCGTTGTCTCCGAACTGGGTATACGACTCATCCTCTGAACCGTGCTGTCTCTGCCCCTCGTTTACCGCTTTGTCGGTCTCGTTCTTAAGATCCCACACGGCGGAAGAGGTCTCTTCGATCACCTCTTCAAGGGGGTTAAGTGCCTGCTTCTGTTTTTCCAGAATCTCTTTCAGCTCCTCGGCCTTGATCTCCTTCTCAATCTCCGCTTTAACGGAGCCGATCATGCTACGTCCCTTACCCATCCATTTGCCAGCGGTATGAGCCAGCTTGGGTAGACGTTCAGGACCGACCACTAACAGGGCAACAACCCCGAGGATCAGAATTTCAAAAAAACCGACATCAAACATGTTTCAAAGCATCACCGAGCAAGCGTACACAGGGGGCTGAAAAAAATTCAGGACTTCTCTTTCTTCTCGACGGTGGCCTCACCCTCGATCACATCATCTTTATCAGCCTCTTCCAACTTCGCCTGGTCAGCCTCTTCCTCGCCCTTCTTCATGGCGCCTTTAAAACCTTTTACCGCACCACCCAGGTCACTACCGATATTCTTCAGGCGTTTGTGCCGAACAGCAGCAAAACAATCACCAAAACGATCAACAACTGCCAAATACTGATTCCACCAAAACCCATCGTCTTCTCCAGATTTTCTAACTAACCACAGGCTCTATCGCCTGCATAATAATTTCCACCAAAGCGGACTCCGTTCTGCTGAGAGTAGCAGATCATAACCGAAAATCGCTTTCCGCGCAGAAGGTTTTATTGACTACGATTCGCCTTCTCTTCCAGACCGGAGAGACCGAAGCGCCGATCCAGCTCATTTAGCACATCCTGCGGACCCAATCCCTGCTGTGCCAACAGCACCAGGGTGTGAAACCAGAGGTCCGCTGTCTCATAGATAATCTTATCCGCCTCTCCATCCTTGGCGGCCATTACTGTCTCTGTAGCCTCTTCACCTATCTTTTTTAGAATGGCGTCGAGACCCTTATCGTAGAGTTTAGCCACATAAGAGGAGTCAGGATCGGCACCTTTACGCGCCTCCAACACCTCTGCAAGACGATTCAGGGTATCACTCACAACCTCACCTCCACTCCACGCTCCGCCATATACTGCTTGGCTTCACTTATGCTGTACTCAGCAAAATGAAAAATACTGGCCGCCAGGACCGCATCCGCCTCACCCTCCACCACACCATCCACCAGATGCTGTAGATTACCAACACCACCGGAGGCAATTACCGGCACAGTTACCGCTCTGCTGATGGCTCGGGTCAGCTCCAGGTCAAAACCGATTTTGGTGCCGTCACGGTCCATGCTGGTCAGCAGTATCTCACCCGCACCGTAGGCCACCATCTTCTGCGCCCATTCAATGGCGTCAATCCCCGTTGCCTTACGACCACCATGAGTGAATATCTCCCACTTTGAGGGCTCACCCTCGCCACTCACCCGTTTAGCATCAATTGCCACCACAATACACTGAGAACCAAAGCGGCTGGTCGCCTCTTTGACGAATTCGGGATTAAACACGGCAGCGGTATTGATTGCCACCTTATCAGCACCGGCGTTGAGCATACGCCGTACATCATCGGCAACCCGGATACCGCCCCCCACCGTGAGGGGGATAAATACCTCACTCGCCACCTGCTCAACCACATGGACGATAGTATCACGGTGATCTGAACTGGCCGTGATATCGAGAAAGGTGATCTCGTCGGCACCCTCTTGGTTATAGCGCCGGGCCACCTCTACCGGATCACCGGCATCCCGAATGTCGACAAACTTAACGCCCTTAACCACACGGCCGGCATCAACATCGAGACAGGGGATAATACGTTTAGCTAACATTTCAGTTTTCTCAACTTTTGAGTGTCAAGCGATCCGCCAATGACTGACCTTCAGCAAAATCGAGACTCCCTTCGTAGATGGCGCGTCCGGTAATAGCAGCAGTGATATTGCTGGTCGCTGCCTGACACAGTGCCTCAATATCACCCAGGTTGGTAATACCACCGGAGGCAACAACCGGGATGGTGATGGCGTTAGCCAGTGCCGCAGTCGCCTCAACGTTAGGACCGGTCATCATACCGTCACGACCGATATCGGTATAAACGATAGAGGAGACACCATCTTCTTGAAAACGACGGGAGAGCTCAGTCACTTCGTGATCGGTCACTGTTGCCCAGCCGTCGATGGCAACCATACCGTCTTTCGCATCCAGACCAACGATAACATGACCGGGAAACGCCTTGCAGGCACGCCCGACAAACTCAGGCTCCTTTACCGCCTGGGTACCAATGATGACAAAATTCACTCCGGCATCCAGATAAGCCTCGATGGTCTGCTCATTACGGATACCTCCACCCACCTGAATCGGCAGATCGGGATAGGCCGTTGCGATGTCACGGATCACGCCACCATTAACAGGCTCACCAGCAAAGGCCCCATTAAGATCGACCAGATGCAGACGACGGGCACCCGCTTCCACCCAGCGACCGGCAACCTTCACAGGATCATCGGAGAATACCGTCTCGTCATCCATCCTTCCCTGGCGTAGACGAACACAGCGGCCGTCTTTTAAAATCAATGGCAGGTATCAGTAGCACGATGTTACTCCCGGATTAAATATTCCAATCAACCAAAATTCTTCAGCAACCGCAACCCGGAATCGGCGCTCTTCTCCGGGTGAAACTGGACGGGCAAACAGGTTGTCACGGGCAATATTGCAGGGAAAAGTGACGGCATAGTCCGTCGTCCCCGCCACCAGATCCGCATCAACAGGATCGATGTAGTAACTGTGGACAAAGTAGAAGCGACTGTTATCTTCAATCCCCGCCCACAACGGGTGTGACTGAACCTGATGTACCTGACTCCAGCCCATATGCGGAATCTTAAGCCGTCGACCATTGGCGTCCGTTGCTGCGGGAAAGTGATGGACATCACCACCAAAAAGCCCAAGCAGGTCTGTGCCATCATTCTCTTCGCTGTGAGCCAGCAACACCTGCATCCCCATGCAGATACCGAGAAACGGTTTGTTACGGGCGGCATCAAGCACCGCTTGATTGAGGTGATGATCAGAGACCGCCACCATACAATCACGGGCCGCGCCCTGTCCGGGGAATACCACCCGATCTGCATCATGGATCAATTGAGGATCATCGGTCACCAGCACCCGGTCAGCTCCAGCGGCAACATGCTCTATTGCCTTGGAGACCGAGCGCAGGTTACCCATGCCATAGTCGATTACTACAATGGTTTTAGACATAAATTAATAGACTGCCAAATATGCGGGACTGAGCTAGGAGCCTGTCCGAGAATAGGACACCTACTGCGGAAAGCTCCTAGAGACTACCCTTGGTGGAGGGCAAAATACCCGCCATCCGCTCATCCTTTTCCAGGGCCATGCGCAAGGCGCGGCCAAAGGCCTTGAATAGCGTCTCTGCAATGTGGTGCGCGTTACGTCCACGCAGAGCATCCAGGTGCAGCGTCACCACAGCGTGGTTGACGAAACCCTGGAAGAACTCGTAGAAGAGCTCGGTATCGAAGTCACCGATATTCGCACGGGGAAACTCAACGCCAAACTCCAATCCAGGACGCCCGGAGAAGTCCACAACCACACGCGACAACGCCTCATCAAGAGGTACATAGGCGTGGCCATAGCGACGAATACCCTTTTTGTCACCCACGGCCTGAGCCACCGCCTGGCCAAGGGCAATACCTATATCCTCGGCTGTGTGGTGACCATCAATCTGCAGGTCACCCTTGGCGACGATATTGAGATCAATCAGACCGTGGCGCGCCACCTGATCCAGCATGTGCTCCAGAAACGGCATGCCGGTATCCAGATGAGCCTCGCCCGTACCGTCAAGGTTCAGACTGACCTTGATCTGGGTCTCCAGCGTATTGCGCTCGACTTCTGCTGTGCGCTGCATTTTCTCGACTCCCCTGAGAGTTGGCTTCAAAAAGCGGTAGTTTACGACAATTGCGGGGGGATTGCTCCTGAATTTAGCCCATCCAGAGACTTGAATAGAGGGCTATGAGGCCACAGAGAAGATGCCGTGCTATGGGTGAAGTTTGTAACTATTTAGCTCACCTGCAGCCAGAAGGTGACAGGACCATCGTTGGTCAGGCTCACCTGCATATCAGCGCCGAACTGACCGGTCTGCACCGGGTGATGAGCCGCCACCCCTTGGGAGCAAAAATAGTTGAACAGTCGCTCCCCCACTTCTGGCACGGCAGCACCGGAGAAGCCAGGACGGGTACCCTTGCGCGTTTCAGCAGCCAGGGTGAACTGTGGCACCAGCAGCAGGCCGCCATTGATGTCACGCAGGGAGAGATTCATTCGATCATCGGCGTCAGGAAAGACCCGATAGCCGAGCAGACGCTCCAGCAGGCGATCCGCCTTGGCCTCATTATCTTCGCGTTCAACACCCACCAGCACCATCAAGCCCCGGCCTATCTCGCCGAGAGTAGCACCGGACACCTCAACCCGGGCACTTGAAACCCGCTGCAATAGCGCGATCACACGCCATCCTTATGCACTTTTAACATTAAACAAACTCCTAAGAACCTAAAACTGCAGTTGACCGCTTCCATTATGTAACTTCTCAAAAAGTCCGTGCCATAGTGGGTGCAGTAACACCTTTTCAGGAGACGCGGTGAATACCTCCCTGTACGCTCACAGCAGCATCCCTGCTGCTGTACGTCCTGAAAAGGTGTTACTGCACCCATCTGAACGTTATCCATCTGCACTGGATTATTGAGAAGTTACCAGAAATAACTGTAACTATTCAGCTGGTGCTTGGGGTCGGAAGTGTTGCCCACATGGATGTGGGCAATCGACTCGACCCCAGGTGAAAATAGCCTCGTAACAGGGGCCACTGAATATTTACAAATAACTATAGATTGATGTTGGAGAGCGATATGGCAGTCGAGTCCGTCGAAAACCCCCTCGAAACCCAGGAGTCACTCGGGGCATCAGAAGATTTTAATGTCTACTGTGAGGCGGAGTTTGAGCGCCGTAAGAACTCCGCTGGGACATTTGATGAAGCGAGCTACCGCGAGGCCATGGAGATGGTGCTGGTCAAGCTGCGGGCCTTGGAAGAGGAGGGCTACGCATGATTATCACCGCTATCTCAGCCAGAAATTTCCTCAAGTATGGTGAGCTCGAACTTCAGGCGTTACCAGAGAGAGGTGTTATCGCTATCGATGGTCCCAATGAATCGGGAAAAAGCTCTATTGGTGAGACCCTATGTTTTGGCCTGTTTGGCCGCACCTTCTCCCTCGGGGCGGACGATCTAAGCAAGCTGATACGTTGGGGAGAGAGTCACTGCTCGGTCAATCTCCATTTTCGTATTGAATCGGGCGAGATCTTTGAGATTGCCCGTTTTCTCGATCGTGATGGCAACCATGGCGCGCGTCTGAGTCGCGCAGGTGAGGAGGAGCCATTTGTCCGTGGTATGGATGAGGTCGAGGAGGCTCTTTATGGACTTCTCGGCTACGGCTACGACGAGTTTATTGAGTCCTACTATCTGGCTCAACGTGAGATCACCACGCCTCATCCTCATAGTCACATGGTAAAGACTATGGCGGGAGTCTCTACTCTGGAGTATGTCACCTACGAATATGAGCAGGAGATCGAGCAGGAGCAGCAGGCCGTGGTGTCGGCGGAGATGGAAGTCGGTGGGTTGGACCAGGAGTTGGCTGAGCTGGCTCTGGATGAGGGGGCTCTAGCTGCTCTGGAGCTGGAGCGTAATGAGTTGATTTCGGCCTCAGCTGTTTTACAGCGGGAGGTTGATAGGTTGGATGCCACTTCCACTGTTTACCAGGAGAGTGTGCCAAAGGTGCGTCGTGCCAGAAGCGCCCAGGGCCGGGCTCGCTTTCTCCGCTTTGTTACACTGCTGCTGGCGCTGGTGCCGGCAATCTCCTGGGGGCTTATCGAGCGCTTGCCAAGCCATAATTACACTGCCCTGCTAGAGGATAGCCTGACCCGTTTTGTTCCCCACTGGAGTGATCAGTATGTACCCTGGCTGATTTATGGGGCGGGTGCGTTTGCCCTGCTCTCTCTTCTATTCTGGCTCCGTGTGAATACCAAAGGGAAGGCTATCAGGCAGCTCCAGTCGTTCGCTAATGAACTGGTAGCGTCGCTCAAATCGATAGATGATCGGGTGATTGAATTCAGTCATCTTCTATCTGATAATGGCGTGGCGGCGGATGAGTTGCCTCAGCGGTCAGAGAGTGCCGATATCGCTGATTTCAACCGCAGAGTGGTCGCTTATCTGACCTCACCCACTGAGGTGCGGGAATTTTCCGCATGTGAGTTGACCTGGATGCGCCAGACACAAAAGAGGGTGCAGGCGCAGATAGCACACAAGGATCAGTCGATCCGTAATGAGAGTGAGCGTTGGAGCAAGTTTGAGGGTTTGGTGAAGACGCGTAAGGGTGTACAGCAGCGTATAGCTGACCATGAGCGGAGAATCCAACTGCGTGAATTGTCACTGGAACTACTGAGCGGCTCCTCTCGCCACCTCTCACAGCGCTTTAATTGCGATCTACGTGATCTAGTCGGCAAGACGCTGCCTATGTTCACCGATAACCGCTATGAGCATCTGCAGATTGATGACGATCTGAGCGTCCGGGTCTTCTCCAACGAAAAGCGTGATTTTCTCGACCTTGAAGAGATATCCAGCGGCACCCAGCGTCAGATAATGCTGGCGTTACGGCTGGCACTGGCACAGAAGCTGGTCAACAGCACTCAGGGTGGGCAACAGTTCCTCTTCCTTGATGAACCTTTCGCCTTTTTCGATGAAGGGCGTACCCGCAATGCGTTGCAGGCGTTGCCTGAGTTGAGTGACGAGATCAGCCAGATCTGGATTGTTGCGCAAACCTTCCCCAAGGATCAGGTGTTTGATCTTGCTGTTTCATGCCAGAGAGATCCGTTGGCTCTGAATTTTCAAGGGAGCGCTTCATAGAGCTGGTGGAAAGGGTGAAATGAGATCTGCCTGGGATTTAGGTACCGGGCAAAGGTAGTTCGCTTCCACCTCATCAGATGAACCCATTTTCACTCTGTTTCTTTGCACTAGATATAGATCAAAGTGATCGCCACTAAAAAATTTACAATGCTGTACGTTGTTTAAGCTTGAAACAATGAGGAAAGTGTGGAAATCTATGCCCTCATGGATTGAAATACACCTATGCGGCACTGCCCTATCTTTGGTGGTGATCGCGTCTCATATGGAGCTCCTTTTGTTGGATCGCGAAGTAAGTATCAGGGATGAGTGGGAACGTTTCTGAACTAACTATATGACGGCTGAGTGCGGAATTCGGCAATGTATCAATGTAGTTACACTTAACTTTAATAAATTTAACAAGGGGTAGCGTAATGGCAGTTTTCAACAATGTGGATTATTTCAAATGGCTCACTGTAGATCTTTTGGGGCTGCTGCGCTGTACCTCATCAGCTGATAGCAACGCCCTATCTGGTAAATCCAGCCCCCTTTTTTCCAAACCCTTTACAAGACTTAGATCCCCACTCGCTTTTCTTCTCCCTGCACTGTTGCTGTCATCCCCTCTACTGGCTGGAGTGACGGACATTCAGGATGCTATCAATGTCTCTGGTAAACAGCGAATGCTCACCCAGAAAATAATGGGTAGTTATGCCATGCTCGGGATGAATTTTCAGCCTGAAAAGGCCAAGAAGCGGCTTCAGGGGAGTGTGGCTCTTTTTGATAGCCAATTAGCTGATTTAAAGAGCTTTTCTGTAAATGATAAGGTGAAGTCCCAGCTGGATGCAGTCGATAAGCTCTGGGGGCCTCTGAAAACACAAATGTTGGCACAGCCGGAAAAGGGCAAAGCGGTTGAACTGAGTAAAAAGATAGATGCACTTTTGGCCAGTTCTCACAAGGCGGTAGTGCTCATCACCAAGGCATCTGGAGGAGCGGCGGGGAAGATCGTCAATCTCTCTGGACGCCAGCGTATGCTCTCACAGCGGATGAATTCACTCTATATGCTGCGGGCATGGGGCGTGGAGGGCTTTGATTTTAATACGGCATTCAATAAGTCGGTTGATGATTTCAAGGCAGCTCAATCCATACTAGAGGGCTCTGAACTGACTACAGCAGAGATCAAGAAAAAAATTGATAAGACTAAAAGATCATTTACCTGGTTTGCCCGGTCGGCAGTGAAGCAATCCGATGTATATGTTCCCGCGCTCGTTCTTCGTGCGGCTGACCGTATTCTGAAAAATATGAACGATGCGACCAATTTGTATGCGAATTTGAAAAAGTAGCCGAGATTAGACTTACCTCTTCATTTTTTACCAGGTGCCTGTCATTAGTGACTTTTAGAAGGTAACCCTTTGTTACAAGGCTAAAAGTAGGCCGCAGCTGTATAGGCCGATTTTGGGTCTTTGAGTAACAGGCGCAAGGTAAATGATAAGAGTGCTGTTTAATGTTCAGCCAAATAGTTACAAGTAAACCAACTCTCTCAAGTCACACCGGGAAAGCACTATGAAAACTGCAAAATATATTACGCTTCTATTTTTGGCTCTGTTAATGGCCTCCTCATTTTCTGCTCACGCAGCGGATGTGAATTATGCAGAGGCTATCGATAAGTCTGGCAAACAGCGGATGCTGTCACAAAAAATAGCCAAAGCCTACTTCTATCTAGGCAAGCATATTCGCCTGATAAGGTAAGACGGCAGTTGAAGGATAGCATCACCCTCTTCGAGAAGAATCACACAGAGCTTAAAGCTGACATTACCGACAAAGGTGTGCAAGAGATGCTCGCTTTTATCGATTTTGCTGTAGAAGAGTATGTGGATCTGGTTGCAAGTGACTACGACAAAGAGAACGCTGCGCTGGTGCTCGATTTGAGTGAAACTATCCTGGAAGCTAGCCAGGATGTTGTCACTACAATTGAGGCGCTCTCTATGGTGAAAAAATCTAAAGTCGTGAATCTATCCGGCAGACAACGTATGCTGACCCAGCGTATTGCTAAGTACTACATCGCGTACCAGGCGGGCTTCCGTGACCAGAACTCCATCAATCAGCTGGAAAAGGCTGTAAGGGAATTTGACAGTGCTCTTAGTACCCTAAAGCAAGAGGAGGTCAATACGCCGGAGATCAATGCCAAGTTGGTTAGAGTTAGCAGACTCTGGCGGCTCGTGCGTAACTTCTTCATGGGTGTTGAGAAAGGTGGGTTGCCTGTTACCGTACTGGCTACCACCGATAGCATCATGAAGACAATGAATGAAATTACCGGTATGTACGTGAAGGTGTCTGGATAGCAGCGGATTCAGCACAGGATAGGGCTATTTGTGAGACTATCTTTGTGCGGGCTTGGAACAGACTAGGAGCCTGTCCGAGAATAGGCTCCGTAGCGAGGGAAGTCCATTTTGAGTCATTTTTTTTACGGTCATTTGAGGCGAATAGTTACTCTTATTCAACGAAAATGAGTGGAAAAAAGGACCGAAATGGGGTTTCCGCAGTAGGTGTTCTATTCTCGGACAGACTCCTAGGAGCCTGTCCGAGAATAGGGCAGGCTCCCGATTGTTCTTGCGGTCGCAGATGGTGGAGTTACGGCATCTTGCCTTCTACCGCCGAAAATGTACACGCACACTAAAATCTATGAGGGCAAAACAGAGCCTTCAGTGTGTATTTATATGGGTTGAGGCTTCTATCCTTCGATCTCTCTTGAAATACCCCCTCATTGCCTGCGTCCAGGGTAATCATAGCGTATTTAGCTTATCCCTGGTAAAATGGCCGGTATTGCGATTTGGCATAAGTTGTTGTGACCATTCCACATAGTTCCACTCACCTATTAATAAAGCAGTATAGGAGATAAGAAAATGCACTACTTTGGATTTCTTGGAAGCGATCAGGAACAGGTTCTGGCTAAGGTAGATACCATCCTTGATGATATTTTGCGGGCACATGAAAAAAAGAAATATGAGCTGTTTACCCGTCATCTGGGGAGTAAGCAACGTGAGAATATCACTGAACAGCAGTTCCTAGGCGCAGCTCAGGAGACCAATAAGCGGCTAGGTAGCTACAAGAGTAGGCGTTTTTTGGCTGGCCTGCGCAGGGGCGATCAGCCAATGCTGTTATGGGCGGCAAACTACTCCAATAGCGAGGATGACATTATGATCAGCCTGGTTTTAGACCAGCAAGGGGATAAGGTGGTTGTAAACTGGTTCTGGGTGGAGTGATCACCACCCACCTGAGGGGATAACTTGTTTAAATGGCCTCAGGCCAATGAGAACTCTTTACCTTGCGGTCGAGGCAAAAAGTACAAAAAGTGTTGCCTGTAATAGCGGTTTCAACCGGAAGCCGAATACGGTAGACTCCTGCGCTTCGATTTTATTGTCATGTGGCCTCTCGTATGGGTCACCACTGAGAGAGTAACTTCTCAAAAAGTCCGTATCATAGGGGTGCAGTAACACCTTTTCAGGAGACGCGGTGAATACCTCCCTGTACGCTCACAGCAGCATCCCTGCTGCTGTAC